>Ga0256404_1009537_pt1 | contig 13854 bp, 12 predicted proteins | sample RumenRJG_01DNA_FD_185990 | JGI IMG/M metagenome (GOLD analysis project Ga0256404, IMG submission 185990) | Bovine rumen microbial communities from Lethbridge, Alberta, Canada - RJG_01 | ecosystem: Host-associated > Mammals > Digestive system > Stomach > Rumen | place: Canada: Alberta | collected...
TTGGTACAATCGGCGAAAACGGACTCATCATCAGAACGGATAAAAATATTGCCGAAAACCTGACACTGATAGATCAAGCCCTGCAGGACCAGACCGGGATTGCCAGGGATGTTCTGGATAAGAAGGCTGATGCGGATGCGTCTAACGTTGGCAGAAACGCGAAAGATGCCAGCGGCAACGATGCGGATAATTCAGAGGCCTGGGGCAGCGCGCTGGGTACAGGCGCAGTGGAAAATGGGAACGGGAAGCTAATTACCGGTGCTGCGGTTTACAGCGAGGTGCGCCCGGCAGAAGACGGTGAATACGTGAAGAAAGAAAGCACAACGGCTGCCAATCTCGCGGCGCTGGATGCACAGGTGAAGAGCAATGCAGATGCAGTTGAGTTGAATGCAAAAAACATAGAGTCGAATACAACAAATATTAAGAACAATACCCAGGCCATTGCCACCAATGCAGACAATATTATTACCGCTCAGGAAACTGCAGATATGGCTATGACCGGTGTAGCAGTATTATTAGCAGGTACAGAATGGTCGATTGATGGCGTGATTGCCCTTGATGAGAAGGTTGATAAACTGGCTGATCAGGATGGCAAAATAATTGCGCAGGGCGAGCATGCGAATGAATTTGTCAAGGGTGTTACCGTATACGAGTACCTGAATGGCAGGCCCGGTGAAGAAGGGAGCCTGAAGTTAGGCGAAAACAGTACAAAGGTAGCCATTGGACAGGGCAGTTCTGCTACCGGTAATCAGTCAATAGCAATTGGCTTTGGCAATACAGTGACCGGGAGCAATAGCGGCGCTTTTGGCGATCCCAACGATGTGAGCGGTTCCGGAAGTTATGCTGTTGGTAACGACAATACAGTTTCCGGCAACAATACCTTTGTGCTGGGCAACAACGTAACTGCTGACGTAGACAACGCTGTGGTGCTGGGGAACAATTCTACTGCGGAGGCGGATGCGGTTTCCGTGGGCTCCTCTGGCGGTGAGCGCCAGATCAAGCACGTTGCCCCCGGCACGGAAGCTACTGACGCAGCCACCATCGGCCAGCTGCAGGCCGTCGGTCAGAATACGTATAATAATGACGTGTACCTGAACAACCGCATCAACAAGCTGGATAACAGGGTGAACAAGGTAGGCGCAGGGGCGGCGGCCCTGGCGGCACTGCACCCGCTGGATATGGACGGCAAACTCGGCATGGGTCTGGGCTACGGTAATTACCGCAACGCCAATGCCATGGCCATGGGCCTGTTCTACCAACCCAAGGATAACCTGATGTTCAGTGTCGGCGGCAGCATGGGCAACGGGGAGAACATGGTCAACGCCGGCATCTCCATTGCGCTGGACAAGGGCTTCTCCAACACCAAGGCCATGCTGGCAAGGAAACTGCAGGTCCAGGGAGAGGTGCTGGAAGAGCAGCGGAAGGCCAATGCCGAACAGGAGGCCAAGATCCAGAACCTGGAAGCGGAAAATGCGGCTATCAAAGCCCAGAATGCGAAACTGGAAGCCCGGCTGGCAGCCATTGAGGCAAAACTGGGGAAATAAATAATACAGTAAAGCATAATTTAATATTAATATTAATATTAATATTACTACTTACTACTTGTAACGCAACGCGCCGGTTGCAATCAATCCGGCGCGTTTTTCATATTTTGATCGCAGCTGTCTGATTTGATTCAGCGATGACGCGAGTATCACTAATTTGTCGGTAAAAGAACTCTTTGTGGAAAAGTAACAACCGCTGAGGAGAAGATAAAGTAAAAGGGTATTTGTAATCAATGTTGTTATTATTAATTACAGATACCCTTTTTTTGTTTGTCTGTGCAGATGTATAAAGTAAAAACCCGTTTCCTTGTGCAGAAACGGGTTTTGTTATACAGTTGATCTTTCTGGCTTTTTGTTATGCGTTTGCCTTGATGCATGCGTTGATGTCTTTGATCAGGGCGGGAACATCCAGTCCGTGGGCGCCGGCCCCTTCCCCGATGGTCTCAAACTGGGCGGCCTTATAGTCTACGGGGATTCCGTATCTGCGGGAAACAATGTGGAAGCCCATATTTCCGGGGAAGGAAATGTTTTCTATCTTGACAGAGTGGAGGCAGGCAAGGACATTATTGCCCGTTTGGGAGCGAGCGATATCCTGTACGGCGGCGATTTGAACGCCGGAGGCCGCGTCAGCACCCTGACAGGGAACGGAACCGTCTGGTACCTTATTATGAACGGCACGACCTGATCAGGGACGGGAAAAAATCCGGATCGGCTGCTTCTTCCGGGAAGAATGCAAAAGCGGATCAGATTAAAGTAGTAAAACCGGGCGGCAAGATGAAATAAAACCATGGAACGCTTGTATCCTGTTTACACAGGGTACAGGCGTTTTCTGTTTTCCGCCTTACTTTACAAAGGGGAATCTTATCAGTTCGCCGTCTGCGGAAGGGCAGGCGGCTGTTTTTTCTTCCTTACACTGCATCTTTTTCGTTCAGGCTGATGAACCGTGTGCAGTCTTTCCGGAAGAACAGGTCGATCTTTCCGGTGGGGCCGTTGCGGTGCTTGGCGACAATGAGCTCCGTCAGGTGGGTAGGCTCTTCCTCCGCAGCTTTGTAGTAGTCTTCCCGGTACAGGAACATGACGATGTCCGCGTCCTGCTCCAGAGAGCCGGACTCCCGCAGGTCGCTGAGCATGGGCCGCTTCACCTGGCGGTTTTCCACGCTGCGGCTTAACTGGGACAGGGCCAGCACCGGCGCCTCCAGTTCCCGGGCCAGCGCCTTCAGGCTCCGGCTGATTTCCGATACCTCATGCTGGCGGTTCTCGGAACCGGAACGTCCCAGAGAGACCTGCATCAGCTGCAGATAATCGATGACGATCAGGTCCAGCCCCCCGGCCGCTTTCAGCCGCCGGGCTTTGGAGCGCAGCTCCCGGATGGAAAGGCCCGGGGTGTCGTCGATGAATATGTTCGAGGTGGCCAGATTGTCCGAAGCGGCCCAGAGACGGTCCAGTACTTCCGTTTTTTCGTTTTCGTCTTCCGGTTCGGCAGGGCGAAGCTCCCGGTCTCCTACATCCGCCTCCGTACAGATCATCCGCTGGGCCAGCTGGTCCCGGCTCATCTCCAGGCTGAAGAAAGCCACCCGCCTGGGAGGTTCCCCTTCCCGGGTCCCCCGCAGGGCCACGTTTTCCGCAATGTTCAGGGCCAGGGCTGTCTTGCCCATGGAGGGCCGTGCCGCCACAATGATAAAGTCCGAAGGGTGGAGGCCCGCGGTAATGGAATCCAGATCGGTGAAACCGGTGGACAGGCCCGTCACCGCCCTGCTGTTTTCTACCAGGCTGCCCAGCCGGTCCATGGCGGCGGATACAATATCCTGGATCGGTACAAAATCTGTTGCGCTTTTCCGGCAGGAAAGGCGCAACAGATTTTTTTCTGCCCTGTCGATCAGGTCCTGTACGTCTTCTTCGCCGCCCTCGTAGCCCATGGCGGCGATGGCGGTGCCGCTTTCCACCATCTGCCGCAGCAGGGATTTTTCCTCCACGATCCGGGCGTGGAATTTCACGTTGGCCGCCGTAGGGGCAACGTTGGCCAGCAGGGTCAGGTAACTGATGTCCCCAACGTCCTCCAGCCGGTTCTCCTTTTTCAGCTCTTCCGTAACGGTGACCAGGTCTACCGGCTCGTTCCGGCTGCGGAGACGGAAGATGGCCCGGCAGATGATCTGGTGGGAGGGACGGTAGAAATCCTCCGGCTGCAATCTTTTCGCCACAATGTCCGCGGCGTGGGTATCGATCAGCATGGCGCTGAGCACGTTCTGCTCCGCCGTAATGTTCTGGGGAATGACTCGTTCCTGCATATGTATGCTCTCCTTTCGCTTTTTTCTAATGTAAAGGCAGCTTCTGCTGCACCGGCTGTTCTTTCGCCTGATCCTCCTGCTCCGGGACAGGCAGCCCTTTCGGCTGGGCCTCCTGTTGCGCCGGCTCTTTTAACAGGGTGTCCCCCTGCTGCTTCTGTTTGAAGTTGCGGCTGCTGCGGGGCCGGGGAATGATCACGTTCACCGGGGTGCAGCGGCTTAACAGGCGGTGTACCGCAAAGGTCCGGCGGGAGGCGGCCCCTCCCTGGGTCAGGGCGTCCGGGTGATAGGGGGTGGTTACGATGATGGGGACGGATTTCAGGCGGCACAGGTTTATGATCTGCAGCAAAACGTCGCTGCTGAAACTTGTCTCCGCTTCCGTGCCGAAGTCGTCCAGCACCAGCAGGTCCCGGTCGCAGATCTGGGACAGGAAACAGCGGCGGTTGCCGTAACCCAGGCCGGACAGGTCGCTGAGGACGGTAAGCAGGCTGGTGAACAGGCAGCGGTAGCCCCGGTCCGTCAGCTCGTTGACGATGGCAGCCGCCGTAAAACTTTTGCCGGAACCGGGACCTCCGTACAGGAACAGCCCGGCCCCCCGGCTCCGGAAATTTTCAAAATGGGTCACATAGTTTTGGGCCAGCCGGGTGAGCTGCGGGTTCTCCCCGTTGTCCCGGGCGAAATCCCAGTCGCACATTAAATCCGTGCCCAGGGCCCGGCGGCGCTTCTCCCGCCGGATGACGGCCACTACGCTTTCTTTCTTTTTCATCTTGTTCCTCCTTTAGTAGGGCAGCCCTAACAGGCGGGCCGATTCTTCCAGAACAGGGTTCCTGTGGCAGGGGAGGTCCCGGGCCTCCTGGGATCCGCTGCCTGAAGGGACCATGACTTCGTTGCCGGCGGGCCACCCGGGGAAGGCTTCTCCCTCCCGGCAGAGCGTCCTGTTCATGTAGTCCCTGCCGACCTCATACTGTCCGGTCTTCTGGAAAGTCCGGTATTTTCCCGAAAGGACTTTGGCGAAGTTCTCCGGCTTCAGCAGCCAGCCCAGGGAAATGCTCCAGCGGCTCCTTGCGGTTTTCCCCAGCAGGAAGGGGCAGCCGGCAATACCGGCGATGGCTTCCACAATGGTTTCCGTACTGTAGCGGGCCAGCAGTTCCTTCATCTTTTCCAGCAGGGAAGGCCCCGGGTCCCGGCAGGGCTTCAGGCCCAGCCGGTTCCAAGCATCCAGGATTTTCTGGCAGGAATGGGACAGGTCTTCCCGGAAACGGTTGGCGTCCGCTTCCTCCGGCACAAAGGGAAGACAGATCCCTTCGACCTCCGGCAGCCTCTCACCCCCCGGAAGGCCAACGGCTGCTCCGTCAGACGCCGGGTCGCCTGCCTGCCCGTTTCTGGGACTTGCCGGACTGGTATCAGGATTCGTAAATAGACTTGTCTCTTTTCTTTGGTTCTTTCTTTTCTCTGTTGCCTCCGGTTCCGTTACCGGGGTGTTACAGGCTGTGGTTCCAACCTCTTCGGATCCGCTGGCAGCGGGGCTTTGGGGCTCTTCTCCAAACAGCGTTACAGGCTGCGTTACGGATTGCGTTACAGGTACCGTTACGGGCTGCGTTACGGTAACGCTTTCCCAATAGGGGCCGTCCCCTGAACTCCCGTTTTCCGGGGGAACTTCTTTTGGGGCTGTGCCTTTCGAAAAATCTTCGCTTTCCGTCGCGGCGGCTTCCCTTTGGGCCGCTGCCTTTTGCCCGGCGAAGCCCTCCTGTTCCTTCTGCTTCTCCCGGTACCGGGCCTGCCGCTGCCGGGCCTGCGCCCTTTTCCGTTCCCGGGAGGCGGCTGCTTTCTTCCGGGCTGCGCAGGCGTTGATCCGGATGATGCCGTCCTCCAGTGTAAGCTTCCGCAATTGCCGGAACAGGCCGATGGTGTTTTCCACTGTTTCCACCGGGCAATGTAAAAAATCCCCCAGGGCCGACGCGTCCATGGGTACATCCGGATTCAGGCGCACGCAGCCCTCCGGGTCTTCCTCCGCAATGGCCTCCATAGCGCACCATGCCCCCAATAGGAGGGCGCTTTCCGCCCCCCTGTTCAGTATGGATATGAGGGTCTTGCAGTCCAATGGCCTGCCGATCGTTTCCGTATCGTTCATTGTCATCCTTCCTTTCCCCGTCTACGCGTCGACCCGGCGTTTTAACATGCGGCGCAGCCGGGTCAAAGCATTGCGCTTGCTGGCCCGTACATGCTGGGGGGAGCAGCGCAGCTCCGCCGCAATGGTGCGGATATCCTTGCCGTCGTAAAAGTGGGCTTTTATCACCGCCTGCTCCCTTGGGGACAGGCGTTCTATGGCGCTGCGGACCTCATGGCCCAGCTCCTGCCGCAGGCACCGGTTTTCCGGCTCATCCCTGTCGTCGGCGGGAAAATCCATCGCCATGTCGTCTGTCCCGCCGTCCCCGTCCGGATCCATAGGGGTGAAGAACACCACGGAAGGCTGCTCATATTCTTCCAGCACATCCAGGGTCCGGACGCAGTCGATGAGGGTAAAGCGGAGGACCCGCCGCAGCAGGTAGGGAACCTTACTGTCCTCCGGCAGGGCGTCAAGCTTCTGCAGCATGCGCACCAGGGCCAGGAAAGCCACGCTTTGGATCTCATCCCTGCCGAGCCTGTCACGGAAAAAGGCATTCTTGCAAAGGCGGTCTATAAATGGCTGGGCGGCGGCGAAGAAATCCCGGGCTGCCCCGTCATCGCCTTCTTTCGCTTCCCGGAACAGCCGGTTCCAGGGTATGGGTGTCTCTGTCTGGGGAATATCTGTTTTTACAGGTATCAGCATTTGTATGTTCCGTCCTTTCGTAATATGGTTTATGGTGCGCATGACCATATGGTAGCAGAAAAGAGAATGCCTGCATAGATTTCACATATGTATACTAAAAGTTGCATTAATGAAACCTTTTTGGGGTGAAAAGCTTTCGTTTATGAAACCTTTCCCTGTTTTTGACTACAGGAATGTAATATTTTCCGGGAAAAAAGTAACCTGTGTGAAACCATGGGCCGCAAAAAAATCACAAAAAGTATATTGTATACAATATTCTTTATACAAAACACAAAACAACATTGAATTTGAAAAATTTAGTTGTAAAAATAAAAATATTGTGATATGCTTTTGAAACATACAATTCTGAAAACACAATTGAATTTTTATAATGGAGTGAAAAAGAGGATTGTACGCAAAAAATGAAATGGAGGGGAATCCAAATGAAAGATTGTAAATCCACGTCTCAGCTGATCCGGGAGTTCAGGGAAGCGAATCATGTCACGCAACAGGCTTTTGCCGACGGGGTAGGGGTGAGCAAGATCACCGTCTACCGATGGGAACACGGGATTGCGGAACCCTCCATGGAACATGCGAAAGGCATAGAAGCCGTGTTTGGGCTCCGGCTGATTTCACCCCAGAATCAGGTAACGTACGACCGGGAAAAAACCTCCGACCTGGGGATCTGCGAAAGTTCGGAGGCCGCCCTGCTGGAGAATCCGAAAATGCAGGGCATTATCAGGAAGGCCCTGACAAAAGCAGTCCGCAAGGCCCTCCGGAATACGGATGGCCGATAGAAAGGGCATGCCTTACCCGCGCCGTATAACACATAACGAAGCAAAAATCAAAAATACGTCCCGACAATCTTCAGGAGAAGATCACCGGGACGTATTTTTTTGCTAAACATTGTTTACAAAATGTATTTAAAACGCAATTAAAAAATAAAAATGTGTAACAAACAACGGGTTCCCGAAGATTTTACTTTCGTTTTTCGGAGGTCGCCCGACTATACAAGTGAGGGGGTAATTTAACCGGCGGTTCCGGAACGACCGAAAGGCCCCGAAAATATGAAACGAGGAGAAACGAACATGAATGAAAATTTTGTTACCGTAACCGAAAAAGAACTGCAGGTAATGGCCCGGGCGGCCAAAGGGAAGATCAACCACATCTACCTGCACTGGACGGGCGGGCATTACGGCCAGCCCTACGACGACTACCATATCTCTATTGATTGCGACGGCACGGCGTACCGCCACTGCCGGGAGCTGACGGAGCAGAAGAACCATACCTGGCTGCGGAACGACGGATCCATTGGCATCACCCTGTGCTGCGGGGCGGAAGGGCGCTGCTGGTTGCCGGGGGACGGCAACCCCCGGACCATAAAAGCGGTGTATGCGGAAGAATACGATGGGGAAGGGGACGCGGCCATTATCAAGCTGGGGCCCGAGCCTCCCACCCCAGACCAGATCAATGTAATGGCAAAGCTCACAGCGCTGCTTTGCAAGGAACTGGGGCTGCCCATTGACCGGGACGCGGTGATGACCCACTGCGAGGCCGCCTTCAAGGACGGCTACGGTCCCGGAAGCGGCGATCCCCAGCTGCGGTGGGACCTGTGGTTCCTGCCGGATCCCGAGCAGCTGGGGAAACTGGTTCCCGGCGGCCCCCTGGTACGGGGGAAGGCCCTGTTCTACCGGGAAGCCATAAAGCCTGCCCGGGGACGGCCGGCGTCTTCCCGGCAGGGCGGCAAAAAATAGGACGGGCGTGGAAACCGGCATGCGGCAGAATCGTATGGCCTGCAAGATGTACGCCGGATGACCTGTAAGTCCCGCCGGAAACCGGAAAGGGATCCGCCGCCCCGCTGGCGGCGGATTGCCTGACGGTTTCGCAATATAAACGGAGAAAGGAGGTGATACCATGGCAGCAGTAATGAATGTACTGAAACGTTCCCTGACCGTTTCCATCGTCCGCGGCGCCGACGCGGACGGCAACACGGTCACCAGGGGCTACGTCTATTCCAACGTAAAGCCCAATGCCACCCCGGCCCAGATCCTGGCCGCAGGCACGGCCCTGGGCAGCCTGTTCGACAACGAACTGGCAGGCCTTACCGTCATTGAACGGGCCAGTCTTACCAACGAGTAGTGGAAAAAGGGCAACGGAGAAACAATCACTTTATTTGAGAAAAGGAGGGAACAACCATGAGCTCTGATACCGATCTGGATCTGATCTTCCTGAATGCCGCCGGCAAAAAGGTGATCCTCAACATCGAGGAACCCAAGCCCGGCGTTACCAAGGCGGAAATTGACACCGCCATGCAGGCGATCGTGGACAACAACGTGTTCACTTCAGCCGGCGGCGACTTGGTGGAAGCCGTGCAGGGTCGCATCCGCACCACGACTCTTGACGTGGTGGACGAATGACGGACCTTTCCGAAGTGTTCGGCTTTATTAAAGACTATGGCTTCCCGGTAGTGCTGAGCTGGTTTTTACTGGTGCGCATGGAGAACAAGCTGGCCGGCCTGACGGCCGTTATCGGGGAGCTGAGCTGTAATATCGCCGCCCTGCGGGGAGAAGGGCCGAAGCGGTAAGGGGAACCCCCTGCTCCGGCTCTAAAAATTAAAAAGCACCGCCTGTTCTTGCGGGGCCATGGACGTCTGTATCCTGTTTACACAGGGTACAGGCGTTTTTTGTTGCAACCGTTAGAATTCAGTAGCTTTTGCGATTCCTGTCTAATTCGCAAATTATGTGTTATAATTATCTAAAGTATTACATATATTAGGATTCACCTGGATGATAAGGCTATGGGAGGGATTTTTCGTATGCGTATGGTTCCAAGAAGGAAAAAGCTGTTGACGGCGGCCGTCATGGCTGCGCTGCTGGGCGTGCCCCATTACGGGCACGCCTTTAAAATGGCGCCGGAGTATGTGTATTACAATGGCAAGCCCATAGCAGAGATGCAGTTCCTGACCGAAGGGGAAGAAATTAAAAATGTGGTGGACAAGGCGGGGTATACCCTGAGCCCGACCCTGATTGAGCCGGTAAAAACCAGTACTGCCTACTGGACGGATATGCTGGCGCCTAAGGCGAAAAATACCCAGCCCTGGCAGATTTTTGTGACTACGGAGAAAAATTTGCAGAATGCCTCTGCGTCTACAAACTCATTTGTGCCGGATCCGAAAAAACCCGGGGATGTGAAGCCCACTGAAATTAATATGGTGGCGCTGCAGCTGCAGGATGGGAAAAAGCTGATACCGATAAAGACCGGCGACGAGGAAACCGTAGGGGACTATGGGGTCAGTGAGATCAACATCGGCCAGTATTTTGGCGGCAACCGGGAAGGCGCCGTGGAAGGCTGGTGGGTAGACGCGGATACGGTGCTGCCTACCAACGAACAGTCCACGGACTTTGTGGGGACCTTCCGTCATGAGCTGGGCCATGCCCTGGGAATTGCCAAATCTGTGGAGTTCCTGGATGAAAAGGGGGATGTCTATACTCCGGAATCGGAGGACGACATCAAAACCTCTAAAGCTACCGGGGAAGCCGGGATGCGCTTTGCCACCGAGGTTACGGACCCCAGGTCCTGGAACATGCATTTAGTGGATCAGAACCTGAACCCGGCGAAACCGGGGATGGAGATCCTGTCGGCTAAGGGTTTCGCGGAAAAGAAGAAAGGGAACCCGAACCTGAAAGAAAGCGACTTCTTCATTGCGAACAATGGAACGAAAGGGGAAGAGACCGGCGGGAAAAAAGGAAAAGCTTTCTTTGTGGGAAAAAACGTGACGGACGCCCTGGCCGGCGCTACCTTCTTCGGCGTATCCGGCGTGCCGGTGAATACCTGGGAAAAGAATAATACAGCTTTTGAAGGTTCCCATCTCCAGACGTCGGGGATGATGAGCCACAGGGACTACAGTAATTACACGGCCTTTATGGAAGTAGAACTGGCCGTGATGCAGGATTTAGGCTACGATATCGACCGGGAGGCTTATTTTGGGCATTCCGTATACGCAGACGGGAAAACCCTTACCAATACCCAGGGGTATTTTGCCCGTAACTCAGAGGGAACGGCGTATGTGGACGGCAAACCCAGCCAGGTGCCCTTAGGCATCGGCCTTCATATTTACGGCTCCCGCAACACCGTGACCCAGGGGGCAGATATCCTGACTGAGGGCAAGGGCGCCACCGGCGTGCGGGTAGACGGCATGCAGAATACTCTCGTGGTTCCGAAGAAAACGAAGATTCGGGCAGACGGGCTCCGGGGCAACGGCATCCTGATTGCATATGGCCGGGACCAGGTGGTGGACCAGGCCGGTACGGTAACCGCCAACGGTAAAGGCGGTACGGGCATACGCTTTGACTTTGGCAGCAGCAGTAACGGCGCCCTGGATGAATACCGGGGGTCCTATATCCGCTTTGAACGGAAAGTGGAAGAGGGAAAAGGCACCCTTACCGGGCAGAATAACCTGGACCTGACAGATATGAAAGACACGGATTTTAATGCGGGGAAGGACGAACTGGAGGGACCTCTGGTAAAGGCCTATAACCTGACGGGTAAGCTTTCCGGGACGGAAAACGCCATCTACGTTGGCAAAAATGCTTTTGTAAAGGATATCAATATTAACCAAGGTGCCTCTATCAGTGGGAATATTACCAGTGACTGGAAACATTTCAAAACCGACGGCAGTTATGACGGGTCTTCTACAACCAGCAAGGAAAGGACGCCGGAGTTTGGTGACTGGCTGGAAAAGAAGTATCCAGAAATAGATTTGTTAGAGTTTGTTGAATGGCCTAAAGAGAAAACGCAGAAGTATCGGGATGAATGGGAGAAAGATCCGGAGGTTACCGTTAAGACCGTTACTACAACCAAGCCTGGCCTGCTCATCCAGTACAACGGCAAAACCGGAAGTGACGGGTATGCCTACGACGCATACATTCCCGATCTGGTGACGAACCTGAATTTTAACGCGGATATAGTGTACAGCGGCAATATTACCGGTCCGGACAACATAAAACTGAACGTGACGGGCGGTACCCTGGCTTATACCGGTAAAGCCGACGTGACAGGCGTCCACGTGGCGGAAGGGGCCACCCTCCTTGGCGGCACTTACACGGTCCACGATATGAGCGGCAGTGTGGCGAAGGATTTTGCCTCCAAACTGACCGACAGTGATAAGGGTAACTTTATCAACTGCGGAACCATTGGCCCGGCGGACAAGGATTCCTCCATGACCATCAACGGCAACCTGATCTCCGACGGGACCTTACAGGGCGTAGCCGGCGGCAGCGCAGGTACCATCAATGTGAGCGGCAGCGCCAAAATCGACGGTTCCAACGTCATAGCCAAAAGCCTGCTGCCTGACGAAAAGTTTACAGTATTGAAGGCCGCTTCTGTGGCCGGCAGTGTAAAGAATACGGAAAGCGCTCCTTACAAGTTCGGTATGCTGGACGAAATCGGTGCAGTGGAAGGAGCTACCGCTGTGGTTACCGGCAAGGCAGCCAATAATTTAGGTAAGACGGACAGCGTCCAGGGGGAAGCCTATGACGCTATGATGGATATGTACAACAACCTGGCGGCTGCAGGGGACTCCCGTGTCAATGAGATGCGGCCCCTGTTCACCCTGACACCGGCGGAAACGAAAAAAGCCCTGACGTCCATTGCTTCTAATGCATCGGCCAAAAGCATGGCCCTGGCCCAGCGGAGCATGGTGATCCATCACCTGATCGGGGCCAGACTGAACGATGCCTTCCGTGCCAGGAAGGTGGAAGCAGAGATTCCTGTGCAGCACCTGGACGGCAGCGATGACAAGGGCGTACCGGTTGCCCTGACTGCTGTGGAACCGGCGGAGAACGATATTTGGATGAAGTTCGGGAAAAACTGGGGCGATATGCGGGAAGGTACGGACTATCACAGCTCTACCACTTTGTTAGGCTGGGATAAAGCCTACGGAAACAACTGGCGTGCCGGTGTGTTTGCAGGCTACGGCAAGACCGGCTTTGCAGATGATACTGCCAGCAATGAACTGAAAGATGTGCGGTTCGGCCTGTACGGCGGTTACAGCAAAGGACACAGCGAAGGAATGGTATACCTGGACTACGGCGTGATGCGGAACAAACTGCGCCGTGGCGTGATGGGTATGACTGCCAGGGCAAAATACCACAGCCGCATTCTGGAACTGGGCGGGGAATACCTGTACGACTTACAGGCGGAGAAAAACGCGGCCTGGCACGTGCGGCCCTATGTGAACGCCCAGTTAAGCCGCCTGTGGCAGAAGGGCTACAGCGAAGAGGGAGCCGGTGTGTTCAGTCAGGCAGTGAACGGTAAGAACAACGATTATTTCGGCGCAGGCCTTGGGGTGGAATTCAAACGGTACCTGTCGGGTGGCAGCTACGCCCTCCGGGCAGGGGTGAAACACGCCTTCGCGGGTGCGGAGCCGAAGCTCCGTTACAGCTATATGGGCGATGAAGCCAACTCCTACAACATGCGGAACGTACAGGACAGGACCCACTTCCTGCTGTCCGTCGGCGGGGACGTGGAAGTGGCCAAAGGCTGGACGATCGGCGGCGACGCGGCCTTCCAGCGGGGACGTCACGACAAGGACTGGTCCTGCAGCCTGACAGTGCGGAGAACGTGGTGATCCTCCGGGAGCCGCATTATTCCAAAAGGCGTCGCGGTCTTGTATTGGCCCTTATCGGCCGGGGCGGCGGCTCTGGCTGCCAAGGTGGGTAACTGAGGAAACAGGAAAAACGGTTCACATTTAATGGTGCATTGTAATAATGAAGTAACGCAGTAAAAATAAAAGCAGGCCGGAAAATGTCCGACCTGCTTTTTTATTAGAGTTTTAACATTTAGTTTTTTTTGGACGCCTGTTCGGATACCCGGTATTGGCTAGGCCCCCTAAAGACCTGACATTATTTTGCCGCGTTTGCCTTGATGCATGCGTTGATGTCTTTGATCAGGGCGGGAACATCCAGTCCGTGGGCGCCGGCCCCTTCCCCGATGGTCTCAAACTGGGCGGCCATGCAGCCGATGCAGCCCAGGCCGTAATCGGCAAATACCTGCATGATTTCCGGATGGGCCTGTACGGCTTCGATGATATTGGTATCGGCAGTGATTTCGTTGATTTCCATTTTGTTCACCTCATAAAAAAATAAATTGGAAACGGAACAGGCGCAATGGAACATGCGCCGCTTTTTATTGCAGTGATATTATAGCACTCTTCTATGAAAAGGAAAAGAGCGGAAAGGGG
>Ga0256404_1009538_pt1 | contig 13851 bp, 12 predicted proteins | sample RumenRJG_01DNA_FD_185990 | JGI IMG/M metagenome (GOLD analysis project Ga0256404, IMG submission 185990) | Bovine rumen microbial communities from Lethbridge, Alberta, Canada - RJG_01 | ecosystem: Host-associated > Mammals > Digestive system > Stomach > Rumen | place: Canada: Alberta | collected...
TTCTGATATCAGTTGCGCTCCCACTTATTATCACCGGGGGCTTCCATGTGGATGGGTTTATGGATACCATGGATGCATTGCATTCATATCAGCCCAGAGAGCGAAAACTGGAAATTTTAAAGGATTCCCACATTGGAGCTTTTTCCGTGATCAAGCTGGCGGAATTCGGGTTGATTTATGTGGTGGCTCTTTCCCAGATTGTGGATTACCGTGCGCTGAAAGTGTTTTGCTGTGGATTTTTCCTGTCCCGCTGTCTGAGTGGCCTGAGCGTGGTCTCCTTCCGTTCCGCAAAAACGGATGGGATGCTCTATCATTTTGCGAGTACCGCACATGAGCGCGGGGTAAAAGGGGCACTTTATGCACAGACGTTGTTGTGTGTACTGTTTATGCTCTGGCTTTCGCTTCTGGCGGGAATTCTGGCGGTGGCGGCGGCATTTGCAGTGTTCGGTTACTATCGCTGGCGCAGTTACAGGGAATTTGGCGGAATAACAGGAGATACGGCGGGATATTTTCTGACGCTGTGTGAGGGGGCAATGGCGGTGGCGGCAGCCGTGTCAGTGTTGATTTGAAAAAGTCGCGCTACTGGTGCAAGAAGGATGATGAATTGGGGTATACTTGAAATTGGTGATTGTGTATGATATAATGCAATCAACAAAGAATGAGGCGATACTTTTACAAGTACACCAAAAACGAACCCCCAGTAGTTGCCGCTACTGGGGGTTCTTCTCATTTTGTATGGTCGAGCATCCATTCAGGTTAATTGCCGTTAATGTTTACTGTCTAACCATTTGCAGATATAATAGGTGACTATACCTGCCACGACAGAAACAAAGAATGAAACGATAGAATCCACAAAATACACCTCCCTTCTGTTGCCAGAATGGGAGCGACAACAAAAGGAGTATAGCATAAATAGATAAATTTGTCGAAACGTGGTAATATAAAATATCAAGCAATAGGGAGTACATTAATGGAATTATACATTGGCGGCACTGCTCAGGGAAAAAAAGTATATGTAACACAGGTGCGGGGCATCGCGGAAGCACGGATCTGGGACAATTTTGAAGAATGGTTTCGAGAGAAATTGCAGGAAAGTGCCTCGAAGTCTCCATCCCCGGAAGCAGAAAGTATGGCTTATCTGGAAAAACATCCGGATACAGTAATTATCTGCGATGAAGTAGGCAGCGGAATTGTGCCGCTTGATTCGTTCGAGCGGGAATATCGTGAGCGGCTGGGACGGCTGCTTTGTGAAATTGCAGCAAAAGCAGAAAGGGTGGAACGGATTGTATGTGGAATTGGACAGAGAATCAAATAGAACTGTATCTGATCCGGCATGGAATGACGCCGGGAAATGCAGAACACCGGTATATTGGCAGACAGACGGATGAACCGCTTTCGGAGGCCGGCAGACAGCAGCTGGAGAAAAGAAAAGACCAATGGGCACAGGTATGCAGGACATGGGATATGCCGTATGTATTTGTAAGTCCCATGCTTCGCTGCCGGCAGACCGCAGAAATTTTATTTCCGCAAATTCCACAGATCGAAATTGATCCATGGCGTGAAATGGATTTTGGAGAATTTGAAGGAAAAAATTATGCACAGCTGAATGGAGATCCGCGCTATCAGGCATGGATTGACAGTGGTGGAACGCTGGCATTTCCGGGAGGTGAGAGCCGGGAGGCTTTTATCGCAAGATGTGTGGATGGGATGGAGCTGGTTATGGAACAGATCCGGCAGCAGCTGGCATACAGAGCGTGTCCAAAGTGCCGGGAAACGGAAGACAACGGTATGATACAGGAGCCGCTTCCGGTGGCGGCTGTGGTTCACGGGGGTACGATCATGGCGCTGCTTTCGCACTACTGTGGCGGTGATTATTTTTCGTATCAGGTAAAAAATGCCGAGGGCTATCATCTGCGCCTGTCCTTACAAGAGAACAAAATGGAGTTAAAAGAAAAAGTATGAGTTATCATTTTTTTGCGATGTTTCTTGGGTTTGTGCTGGATCTGTTGTTTGGCGATCCGCACTGGCTGCCTCATCCGATCCGTCTGATTGGTAATCTGATTGCATCACTGGAAAAACTGAATAAAAAGGAACTGTCAGACACAAAGAAATTTCTGCGCGGGTTTGTGATGGTTGTGGTTGTTATCGCATGGACAACCGGTGTAACCGCCGTTATCCTTGAGGGGGCATACGGGCTGCATCCGGCGATTGGCTGTGCCGTGGAAGCCATTATGACCTATCAGATTCTTGCTACAAAGTGTCTGAAAGTGGAAAGCATGAAGGTATATGAGCAGCTGCAAAAGCAGGATCTGCCGGCAGCGCGAAAGGCAGTGTCCATGATCGTTGGGCGTGATACGGAACAACTGGATGAAACAGGTGTGGCAAAGGCAGCAATTGAGACCGTTGCGGAAAATGCATCCGACGGTGTGATTGCGCCGATGATTTATCTGGCAGTCGGCGGACCGGTGCTTGGATTTGCCTATAAGGCGGTGAATACCATGGATTCCATGGTGGGATATAAGAATGAAAAGAACTTGTATTTTGGAAGGTTTGCGGCAAAGCTGGATGATGTGGTAAATTTCATCCCATCCCGCGTGGCGGCACTGCTTATGATCGTGGCAAGCTTCCTTCCGGGGAAGCGTTTTAGCGGGACCGGGGCATGGAAGATCTGGAGAAGGGACAGCCGGAAACATGCCAGCCCGAATTCTGCGCAGACCGAGAGTGCCTGTGCGGGAAGCCTTGGCATCCAGCTGGCAGGGGATGCCAGTTATTTTGGGAAAACTGTAGAGAAACCGACGATAGGGGATGCCCTGTGTCCGGTGAAACCGGAAGATATCCGGTATGCGAATGTGCTGTTGTACCGGATGGCATTCCTTGGCATGGCCGTTTGCCTGTCGCTTTTGTATTTTCTGTAAACAATAAAAGCCGGACGTTGTGTAAACAGCGTCCGGCTTTTTGGCAGACAGAGTTATCCGAGTTCTTTGGGCTCTACGGAATTTTTCATATCTTCTGCAAGCATGTAAATATTCTCCAGAACTTTTTTACAGCCCTTCATATTGTCCACCGTGGAATCTGCCATACGCAGCCCTTCGGTGGAAGAGGCAGCCACTTCCTCACCGGTGGCGGAGAGGTGGGTAATATTATCGGAAATAACATTGGTGGCATCAAGGATTTTCTGGATATTTTCTTCTGCCGTATGGATATCTTCCATCAGGTGTTCAACGGTTTCACCGACATTGCCGAATTTCTCCCGTGTATTTTCAATCAGTTCGTTCTGCTTTTCTACGGAAGCAACTGAGTTTTCGATACTTTCGTTGGCGCGTTTTGTGTCATCGTTTAATTTGTCGATAATTTCTGTAATGTTGGCAGAGGCATTTTTTGTCTGTTCGGAAAGCTGGCGGATTTCATCGGCCACCACAGCAAACCCTTTTCCGGCTTCCCCGGCACGCGCAGCCTCAATGGAAGCATTTAAGGCAAGCAGATTTGTCTGGTTGGAAATTTCAATAATGGATCCGACAAAGCTCTGGACATCCTCGACTTTTGAAGTCAGGCTCTGGATGACCTGTACCGTGATATTGCTGGCTTCTTCAACGTTCTGTGCCTGTTCCTTTAATTCCAGGACGACCTGTGCACCGGATTTTACGGTAGCATCTGTTTCATGTGCGGCTTTAATCATCTGGTGGATGCCGGCTTCTGCCGCATCGGTGTTGCCTTGGATATTGGAACACATAACCGCCTGTTTCTGGATGGCTTCGGCGGTGCTTTCGGTGCTGTCTGCAATTTCCTGAATAGAACTGTGGCTGACATCAATACTGTTTTCCAAACTGTCAAGCACAGTCATTGCTTCGCCAAAATGCCGGGAAATATTTTCGGCAACGAGAAGCATCTGATCATGGTTTTTCTTCTGCTTATCCGCAGCTTCTGTAATCTCCGTCATGTTTTCATCAAAGAAAAGCACAAGCATCCGTGTAATACTGATAGAAGCGTATGAAACAAGGAGCAGGACAAACAGTGCCAGCACCTTGTTGGTCAGTGCAGCAGATGCGTGTGGGTCAAAACCGAGCATCAGACGGAAGATATTTACAAGCAGAAATACGCTGTTTATTATTTTCATAAGCCGTTCATCCAGATAAACCATGGCGGCAATAACGAGGGGAAGCGCGTAAGCCCATGTCCCTTCCGTGGCATTTAGTAAAGCAACAGCTGCATAACCGACCATCATGGCAGTTGTCAGGATGATGGCACAGGTGTGCGTTTTCTTTCGGGTCAGATAGCCCAATGTGGAAATGATAATCACACCGACCGAAACCAGACACTGGATCACAATCCGGACAAAGTGGTCACCGTGGTTGGCCGCCAGTGCAGCAAGCATGGTCAGCGTGATATAGGCAAAGATAATGGTGACAGCGAGAAATACCCGCTTGTTGGCTCGTAAATACTGTTTTTCGTTCATGTAATGTTCTCCTTCTACCAAATATGCAAAACCGTTAAATTGTATAATAATCATACCTCTCATAAATACCGTTTGTCAAAGGAAAACAGACAAAAAACAGACTTTGTGGATTATTTGCCAAAAAACAGTTTTAAATCATCTTCTACGGTACCAATTCCGGCAATGCCAAACGTGTCCGTGAGGATCTTTGCCACATTCGGGGAAAGGAATGCCGGAAGGGTCGGTCCCAGGTGGATATTTTTTACACCCAGTGCCAACAGTGCCAGCAGCACAATCACTGCTTTTTGCTCATACCATGCAATGTTGTAGACGATCGGCAGATCGTTGATATCATCGAGACCGAATACTTCTTTCAGTTTCAGGGCAATCATAGCCAGAGAGTAGGAATCGTTACACTGTCCGGCATCAAGGACACGCGGTATTCCGTTGATATCGCCGAGATTCAGTTTATTATATTTGTATTTGGCACAGCCGGCAGTCAAAATAACCGCATCTTTTGGAAGTGCTCTGGCAAAATCCGTATAGTAATTGCGGGAGTTTGCCCGTCCATCGCATCCAGCCATGACGACAAATTTTTTGATCGCGCCGGAGTTGACGGCCTCAACAATCTGGCTGGCAAGTGCAAGTACCTGATTGTGGGCAAAGCCACCAATGATTTCACCGTGCTCGAGTTCTTCCGGAGCAGAACAGTGTTTCGCCTGTTCGATCAGTGCCGAGAAATCCTTCTGTGCACCGATTTCGCCGTCAATGTGTGTGCATCCCGGATAGCCGGCAGCACCGGTGGTGTACAGCCGGTCTTTGTAGCTGTCCTTTGGTGGAACAATACAGTTGGTCGTCATCAGAATTGGTCCGTGGAAACGTTCAAATTCTTCTTTTTGTTTCCACCATGCATTTCCGTAATTTCCGACAAAGTTCGGATATTTTTTGAATGCCGGGTAGTAGTGGGCAGGAAGCATTTCTGAGTGTGTATACACATCTACACCGGTTCCCTGTGTCTGTTCCAGAAGCATTTCCAGATCTTTTAAATCATGACCGGAGACAAGAATTCCCGGATTTTTTCCCACACCGATATTCACTCTGGTAATTTCAGGATTGCCATAGGCACCGGTATTTGCAGTATCGAGCATCGCCATGCCTCTGACACCATAGTTTCCGGTTTCCAGTGTGAGTGCGACCAGGTCATCGGCTGTGAGGGAATCATCCAGTGTTGCAGCGAGTGCCCGCTGCAGGAAGGCATCAATTTCCGGATCATCCGAAAGCAGTACATTGGCGTGCTTGGAGTAAGCGGACAAACCTTTTAATCCGTAAGTGATCAGTTCACGCAGACTGCGGATGTCCTCGTCTTTTGTGGAGAGAACCCCTGCCTCTTTTGCCTTGGCAAAGAGCACATCATCCGATGCGTCAGAGCCATCTTTTGTTTTTATATCCCAGAAAGCAGCTTCCGGCAGACCTGAGGTATCTTTTACCTGTAAAATGAGTGTGCGGCGCACGGACAGAGTGTTATGAATCCGTGCGATGATCGCCTCATTGTCGAAGTTGGCATTTGTGATGGTGGTAAACAGATTCCAGGTGATCAAGTGGTTGGTTTCTTCTGAAACCTTTGTTCCTTCTTTGCGCAGCTGGGTTGTGACCGCGGATAATCCCTTGCTCACATAGACGAGCAGATCCTGCATAGCTGCTACTTCCGGCTTTTTGCCGCAGACACCCATCTGGGTACAGCCGCTGCATCCTGCGGTTTCCTGACACTGATAGCAAAACATTTTATGTTCCATAATAAGATACTCCTTTGATTTTATTTTGTAAGCAAGAAGTAATTTATCAGAAAGCAAATGGAAAATATGTTGTTAAAACCACAATTGACGAGAAAATGAACTGGTGATAAATGGGAATATGCAGTAAAATAGGAAAAAGAAAAGCTACAGGAAAATTATATGGGGAGATTACAGATGATGAAAGAATATATTATGGCACTGGATCAGGGAACGACAAGTTCCCGCTGTATCCTGTTTGATCATGCAGGAAAAATCGTCACGATGGCACAGAAAGAATTTACACAGATTTACCCGCAGCCGGGCTGGGTAGAGCAGAATCCGAGGGAAATCTGGTCCTCCCAGATGTCGGTTGCCATAGAGGCAATGGCGAATATCGGGGCATCATCCAAAAATATCCGTGCCATTGGCATCACAAACCAGCGCGAAACCACAATCGTCTGGGATAAAAAGACCGGGGAACCCGTATACAATGCGGTCGTCTGGCAGTGCCGGCGCACGGCAGAACAGATTGACGAACTGAAAGAAAAAGGATATGGACCGATGCTGCAGAAGCGGACAGGCCTGGTGCCGGATGCTTATTTTTCCGCAAGCAAGATCGCATGGATTCTTGATCATGTGAAAGGCGCGCGTGAGGCGGCAGAAAAAGGGGAACTTTTGTTTGGCACGGTGGATACATGGCTGATCTGGAATCTGACCAAAGGGGCGGTGCATGTCACGGATTATACGAATGCGGCAAGAACCATGTTGTTTGACATACACAGATGCTGCTGGGAGGAAGAGATATTAGAGCTGTTTCGCATTCCCAAAGAAATGCTGCCGGAAGTGCGGCCGTCGAGTGGTTTCTTCGGAGAGACACAGGAGCAGATTTTTGGCGGTAAAATTCCTGTGATGGGTGTGGCAGGAGACCAGCAGGCGGCATTGTTCGGACAGTGCTGTTTTGAAAAAGGGGATGTAAAAAATACCTATGGAACCGGTTGTTTTCTTTTGATGCATACCGGAAAGGAACCAATCATTTCCAGACATGGACTGCTTACAACCATTGCTGCGGGTACTGCAGGGGAAGTGGAATATGCACTTGAGGGAAGTGTTTTTGTGGCAGGGGCGGCCATCCAGTGGCTGAGGGACGGGATGCGTATGATCCGTACCGCAGGACAGTCCGAGGAATATGCCAAGAGAGTCCCGGATTCCAATGGTGTTTATATTGTTCCTGCATTTGCCGGCATGGGGGCACCGTATTGGAATCCGTATGCGCGCGGAACGATTGTCGGGCTGACACGGGGATGTAAAAAGGAACATTTTATCCGTGCAACATTAGAGTCTATTGCCTATCAGGCGAAAGATGTCATTCACGCCATGGAAGAGGATGCCGGCGTGACGCTGAATGGTCTGCGTGTGGACGGAGGAGCCAGTGCAAATAACATGCTTGTACAGTTTCAGGCAGATATCATTGATGCGGCAGTGCTTCGACCGGAATGCATCGAGACAACAGCACTCGGAGCGGCATATCTGGCAGGACTTGCAGCAGGTTACTGGAAAGACAGGGATGAAATCCGGGAAAACTGGCAGCTGGGACGAAGGTTTGAACCGGTAATGGACTCTGGGGAGCGCAAAAAGCTGCTCAGGGGATGGCAGAGAGCCGTGCGGTGCGCACGGCTCTGGGCAGAAGATGAAAGGTGATTTTCTTTTCGACAAAAATGATTTTTTTCTTGCACTTGTTTCCTGTTTTGCGTATAATTTTTAATGTGCGCGTACAAAGCACATTTGTACGCAGGAAAAGCCTTTTGAAAAAGGAAAATAAGGAGAAAAATTATGTGGACAACAATCAATGCATTTTTAAAGACCGTGGACAACTTCGTCTGGGGAGTCCCACTTATGGTATTGATCCTCTGCGGTGGTATCTTACTGACCGTGCGTCTGGGAGTCCTGCAGATACGCAGGCTTCCGCTGGCACTCAAGTGGATGATCAAAAATGAAGAGGGCGGCAAGGGAGAAATATCCAGTTTTGCGGCGTTATGTACGGCACTGAGTGCGACGATCGGTACGGGAAACATTGTCGGTGTGGCAACTGCGGTATGCGCAGGCGGCCCGGGGGCATTGTTCTGGATGATTGTGGCGGCATTTTTCGGAATGGCAACAAAATTTTCCGAAGGATTACTTGCCATCAAATACCGTGTAGTTGACAAAGACGGACACAGTCTGGGTGGTCCGTTCTACTATATTGAACAGGGAATGGGATTGAAGTGGAAATGGCTTGCAAAGATTTTTGCCTTTTTTGGAGTCTGTGTAGGTCTGTTCGGAATCGGAACATTCAGCCAGGTGAACGGTATAGCCAGTGCCATCCAGAACTTTTTTGACCCGAATAAGGTTCATACCATGGCAATTCCGGGAATCGGAACTTATTCCTGGACGGTTGTAATCGCTTCCCTGATCCTTGCATTTTGTGTGGGTGCTGTACTGATCGGTGGAATCAAACGTATTGCGCGTGTTAGTCAGGTTGTCGTTCCGTTTATGGCGGTTGCCTACTTCGTATTTGCCTTGATTTTGATTCTCTGTAATATCACAAAAGTTCCGGCAGCGGTTGTTACGGTTGTGCAGGGCGCATTTCATCCGCGTGCAGTCACCGGTGGTGTGGTAGGCAGTATGTTTGTTGCCATGCAAAACGGTGTTGCAAGGGGCATTTTTTCAAATGAGGCAGGACTTGGTAGTGCACCGATCGCAGCGGCAGCAGCACAGACACATGAGCCGGTGCGTCAGGGTCTTGTCAGCATGACAGGCACATTTATTGACACGATTGTGATCTGTACACTGACCGGACTTTCCATTGTACTGACCGGAGCATGGCAGGTGGATGGACTCGAGGGCGTTCAGGTTACTACATATGCGTTCCAGAACGGACTTCCGTTCCCTCATGTGGTATCTTCTTTTGTCCTGATGATGTGTCTGGTATTTTTTGCCTTTACAACGATTCTTGGATGGGATTATTACAGTGAGAGATGTCTGGAATATCTGACCGGTGGAAATATGAAAAAAGTAATGGTGTTCCGCTGGATTTATATTCTGGCAGTATTTATCGGACCGTATATGACGGTAAGTGCTGTCTGGACGATTGCCGATATTTTCAATGGTCTGATGGCACTGCCGAATATGATTGCGCTGTTTGCTTTAAATGGTGTGGTTGTATATGAGACAAAGAAATTTTTTGAGGCTGGTAAACATAAAAAATGAAAATATATTTAATCAGGCACGGAGAAACGGACTGGAATCATATCAACCGTTTTCAGGGAAGGGAAGATATAGAACTGAATGCGGCAGGAATTGCACAGGCAGCACGCTGTGGGCAGACGCTGCAGGGACTGAGGATAGAAGCTGTGTATACAAGCCCACTGAAACGTGCACACTGCACAGGGGAGGAGATTGCTGCACAGATCGGGTTAAGCAGAGACGGTGTAGAGCCGATGCAGGAGCTGATTGAGCGGGATCTTGGTCCGTTTTCTGGACAACTGGTAAAAGATAAAAAAGAGTATTTTGCACTTGCGGCAGGCGACAATGTCGAAGGAATGGAGCCGTTTGCCGATGTGCAGAAACGCATGGAGCATGCGATGGAGCTTCTTGCGGCAACGGGGCATCAGGCAGTGGCTGCGGTATCCCATGGAGCGGCAATCAATGTGCTTCTGGCAGGGCTTACGAATCATGAGATCGGAACCGGAAAGACAAGACTCTACAATGGGGCAATCAATGTGATTGAAGGGTCACAGACCGGAGGATTTCATGTCCTGCACTGCAATCTGCCGCCGGATGATCCCAAGACACGGCAGATTCTACTGCAGGATCGGTAAAGCAGATTTTATCATGCAACTATGGATACAGGAGGACAGGATGGGATACGAGCGGCTGGAAAAAAGTCTGACAGACACGATCAAAGAGGAACAGGCAAAACTGGGATTCCGAAAAGAAGCCATCCGGTTATATTATCCCCTGTCCTCTCTGAATCACTTTTTTGACGTGCAGGAGAGAGAAGAACAAATGCTTCATCGCCTGCAGCATCTGCCGGAAACCTGGCAGGAAAAACTCGGGTATGTAGGTGTGACGGCAAAAAAAGAGCGTTTCTGTTTTTATATTCCGGAACAGGGAAGTGTATATGTCCATGAGCATGAAAAGCCGGATGAATTTATCCGGGAACTGGTGGAACTGGTTGGCAGGCATGGCTGTACCATGCAGGAGATCCGGGAACTGTTCTGTAAACATTCGTCCCATGTGGAATGTCAGAAGATCGAAAATGGGGAATTCGACTGGATGTTCCGGTTTGCGGAGGATGAGGAAGATCCCTATTATTATTGTTTTAAGGATGAGGGAATCCATATCATTTACCATCGTTTTTTGCCGGAGGATTACAGGGAGTTTGGAGTCTGATGAAAACAGACACAGATAAGGCAGCGGATCAGCAGGGAGAAAATTATGGCACAGACAATATTACTTTTTCGTATAAACCGGGATAAATACGCAGTGATTCAGAATGTATGCAGGACATTAGGCATCCGTATCATAGATGTTGCCCGCAAGGATTATTCCCAGAAACTGGGCACTCTGGCGCAGATTCAGGGTTTTTCTAAAGAGGCAAAAAAATACGATGGGCCGGAACTGCCGGCGGAGATGCTCGTTTTTTCAGAGATGAACTCGGATCAGGTGGATGCATTTCTGGCTGAATACAAAAAGACAGGGGTGGAACCAATCGCATTAAAAGCTGTGGTTACGGACCAGAATATTTTCTGGACAGCGGACCGGATGCAGAAGGAATTATTGCGGGAGCACTTGTTTATGAGCAATACTAACAAAAGCAATATGTGATTTGCACAAAAATTTTACGTTATTTTTGTTGAAAACTACCAAAGACGGTGCTATAATGTATATATGAAATGAGAAAATCATTTCGAACATATCTGTGTCATTCACATAAGATAATGAGAAGGGCACACACCATAATAAAAAAGGAGGTGTATCGATGATGTATGCAATCGATCCAACCATGTCCTTTGCTCAGGTAGTTCAGTATTACAAGGATTACGTGAAACGGACGAAGAGCTGTGGACGCAAACCGGTATCCTTCCTGCGATTTGTAACAGGCAGATACTAAAATCGGATGATCCGGTGGCAAAGAAGCCGCCAGCTCACCCGATTTTTCTTTTACTACGGAAATAAAACAAGATAAAAACGGCATAGCTGTGATTCAGTACATATTGCAGGGATCACAGGCTATGCCGTTTGCTGTTTAAACCGTTCCGGTATCCGGAATCACGGCTGGGCCGGATTCTTTTTCATACAACACATTCCGGTTCCGGATGATCCCTAGCAGAATCCCCACCAGAATGGAATTGGCAACTGTGCCGGTAAGTCCGTAAGATAAGAACGGAACAGAGGCGGTATAAAACAGATTGATGCCAAAGTTCGTCAGTACATAGTTGAACAGTTCAAGGAGAAGGACTCCGCTGGCAGCAGTACCAAGCAGCATTGCCAGACGGTTGCTCTGCCGCAGCGCACAGTGCATGCTGTACAGCGCAAAAAAGGCAAGTGCAGCAATGATTAAAATGCCGGCCACAATGCCGAACCACAGAAAAATACTGTGCAGCAGATAGGTAGAGTAAAGTTCTTCCCGTGGAAGACGGTCACTGACAGAACTTCCACCGAACAGGGAAAAACGTGTCTGTTCATACTGCAGGGCAAGTCTCGTAAAGCCAGGTTCGTTGTCGGTATGCTGCAGTCCGAGTGCAGACAACAGGCGGTCATACAGATAGGTTTGCGGACGTAAAAACAGGCTGCCTGCCAAAGCTGCGCTTCCGATATAGGGAAGAAGTGTCCAACACCAGAGAACCTTTCTGGAACCGGGCAGAATCCTTTTTTGGATACAGATTCCGGACAGCAGGACGGACAGAAAAACAAATGCCAGAACCGGCGGCCATACAAAACCACTGGTGTGGCTTAGGATCGCTCCGAAAAACAGGAGTGACAGCACATGCAGCCAGACAATGGTTTGCCATCCTTTTTCCCGGTTGGAGTATAGCAGCAGTGCATAGGACAGTGGATACAGCAGACACAGATAATAGCTAAAGGTACGGGTTTGCCAGAAAGAGAACGTGCCCGGAAAGAAGCAGGCGAGCAGCGCAAATCCCAAAAACAGACCGTATAAAAACCAGCTGTATTTTGACAAACACATGTAATTGCTGAACATCCCAAACAGAATAATGCCGAAGCCAATCACCTGATAGAAAACGGCATGCTGCATAAACGCGGTGTTGGAATAGGTGGTGTTAAGTGGTTCAGAACCATACAGGATATATTGCATGAAAATTCCGGATAATGTAAGAACCACCGCAATGCCGAACAAAACACCCGGAAACCGGGGACGATGGATCCGGTTTAATTCCGTGCCGGCTGCAACCGGGTCTCCCATCTGCCGGACAGCTTCTTTTTCTGCTGCGTCCGGAGACATTCCTGTATCTATATAATCCTGCATCTGTTCGTCAATGTGTTCCTGAATTTCTTCCAGCACATGGGTACGTGCATGTGGGTTTAAAATCTGTTCGCCCAGGGTCTGCAGATATTCTTTTTCCTCCATATCAGATTCCTCCTTCAAAACTTAACACATTGCTTACAGCAGCCTGATAGGCCATCCATTCCTGCTTTTTTTCGGAAGAATGATGCCGGCCGGCCTCTGTCAGCTGGTAATATCTGCGTTTTTTCCCGGAAGAGGCATCCTCATAGGACCGCACATAGCCCTTGCTCTCCAGAGAGTGGAGCAGTGGGTACAGGGTGCCGGCTTTCAGTTCAAAGACGTTGTTGGATTTGCTGCGAAGAGCTTCAATCATTTCGTAGCCATACATATCTTTCGTTTCCAAAAGGCGCAGAAGCAGCAATGCCATGCTTCCCTGTACGAGATTTTTGTCAATACCCATGGTATATGACCTCCTTTCAGTGATAAGTACTATAGACTGCCTATACATGAAAGTATATATCGACAGCCTATACATGTCAAGCAAAGGGAAAAGCGTTGTGCAATATGCATGAAAAATAGAAAGGAAAACTTACTTATTTCACAAAAATGAGAATAACACTTGCGAAACTGTGCAAAAAAGGTGTATACTCTGCTTATTGAAAACGTTACCGGAAACATTGCCGTGAACGTTTTCGACCAGGGGTTGCCGTATGGACGGTAACTCTACGAACGTATTTATTTCAGGAGGGTGAAAATATGAAAAAGAAAATTGTATCAGCATTAATGGTTGCCGCAATGGTTGTCACAGCATTCGCAGGATGCGGAAGCGATAAGGGTGGCACATCCACACAGGGTGGAGACAAGACCAGCAAGAGTTCTGGAAAGGTTTACATGTTAAACTTTAAACCAGAGACAGACGAAGCCTGGCAGGATCTGGCAGAGACCTATACCGATCAGACCGGTGTAGAGGTAAATGTGCTTACCGCAGCAGACGGACAGTACAACACAACATTACAGTCCGAGATGGCAAAGTCGGATGCACCTACCATCTTCAATGTAGGAAATTCTTCCGCAGCACAGACATGGAACGATTATACATATGATCTGAAAGATTCTGATCTTTACAAGCACCTGACCGA
>Ga0256404_1009539_pt1 | contig 13850 bp, 10 predicted proteins | sample RumenRJG_01DNA_FD_185990 | JGI IMG/M metagenome (GOLD analysis project Ga0256404, IMG submission 185990) | Bovine rumen microbial communities from Lethbridge, Alberta, Canada - RJG_01 | ecosystem: Host-associated > Mammals > Digestive system > Stomach > Rumen | place: Canada: Alberta | collected...
CAATTTTCCATAAATTATATGGAAATCCCGATTCAAATTATGATGTCATTGCAGGACATGCTCCTAGAAATAAAAATGAATTAGCTTTAGTCACAACTTCGTATAACGCTTTAGATTTTAATATTCTTCAAAATATTGGTTTCTACAATATGTCAGACTCTAAAGATGATGTAGTCGACAAATCATTATCAACTAAAGTTAAGCCAATCTCTTTTAATGATGTTTTAGGAAAGAAATACAAAGTATTTAGCAATGACGAATACTTCACAAAATACGAATATGTCTCTGAAAAAGTCGCAAAACAAAAGGATTTTTTCACTTTAACCGAACCCGTATATAGAAATCCAGTTTACTATAAAGCAAATGATAATGAGGCTTTATTTAATGATTCTTCAAAGGGAATTGAACTTCAAATAGTTGGAATCTTACGTCCTAAACAAGGAACGACAACTAATATTCTAGCGCCTTCTTTATGCTTTTTAAGCGAACTTCAAGATGAGTTTGATGTTGGAAGAGATACAACTGAAGTAGCTACAACTTTAAAAGAAAACTTAGTTGCAACTTTTGTTGAAGGCCAAAATAAACGCAAAGAATTTAGAGATGATTTAGCAACCCTACTTAAAGAATATCAAGCGGGCGAAAAAGAATTTTCTGCTACGTCCTTCAATAGTTTAATTGACAACTATTTCAGATATTTTTATTACTCCGAAGCTTACCACAGCAAAACTGATGTGGATGGAAATGCAACAATCTCTAGCCTTTCAAGAGGATATTTCAGTACATTCTTAAATCATGCAAGAAGATTAGGAGTAAATTTAGTTAAAGACAATACAAAAGAGATTTGCTCGTCTGGAGACCCATCTAGAATTGGCGAATACGTTGCCAGCATCGATGCCCTTTGTTTAAACATGAAACAAAGAGAATTTTATGACGAATTTATTAGTTTTGCAGCCTTTTTGAATAGTTATTCAACTGTAAATAATATTGCAATTTTCCCAAAAGGTCTTGAACAACGTAACAAAATACTTGAAATATTGGATGAATTTAATAACTCAAGAACTAACGAAAAAGAAAAGATTTTCTATTATGAAAATAATAACAGCATGCTTAAAAATGTTGGAGATATGGTTTCGTTAACAACGATGGTTTTGATGATATTTATTGTTGTTTTGATTATTGTTGCCTGTGCCATGAATGTTTTATTTACTTATAACAACGTTCTTGAGAGAACTAAAGACATTGGAATTTTAAGAGCTGTTGGAACCCGTAAGTTTGATGTTATGAAACTATTTGTAATTGAAAGCGCCTTTATGGGGTTCTTAAGCGGACTCATAAGTTGCCTTTTTGCTTGGGCTTTCTGCATACCAGTTAACTTCTTAGTTAAGCAAAGTTATGGCAGTTATTTCCAAGATAACGTTATTGCTATCATGACCTGGTGGCATTGCCTAATTCTTATTGGCCTAGGAATCTTGTTAGGAGCTTTAAGTGCATTAGTTCCTTCAATTCAAGCCAGTAAAAAGGATCCAGTTAAGTGCTTAAAAGACGAGTAAATTAATGCACGTACCTATTGTTTTTGAAATTTATGGAAAAAGAACCTGTAATTGAGATTAGAAATTTAGTTAAAGACTACGGACATGGACGTGGTGTTTTTGGAGTGTCTTTTACAGTTTATAAAGGCGAGTGCTTCGGATTTTTAGGACCTAATGGAGCTGGAAAATCAACAACAATCCGTCATCTTATGGGCTTTAGTAGGCCAAAAAGTGGTGAGACTTTAATATGTGGTTTAAATTCAATGAAATATAGAACTGAGGTCCTTCAAAGTGTAGGCTATCTTCCTGGAGAAGTTGCTTTACCATTAAATTTAACTGGGAAAGACGTATATAAAATTCAATTAAGTCTAAAAAATGTCAAAGATACATCATTTGCTGAATATTTAATTAAATATTTTGAAGTTGACCTAAACTTACTATGTAAGAATATGTCTTTAGGTATGAAACGAAAGATGGCGATTTTATGCGCATTTTTAAATGACCCAGATATTTTAGTTTTAGACGAACCAAGCAGTGGGCTTGATCCAAAGATGCAAATTAAGTTCATTAATTTTATTCTAGAAGAGAAAAAACGTGGGAAAACAATACTTTTAAGCTCTCATATTTTTAGCGAAGTCGATGAAACTTGCGATAGAATTAGCATCATTAAAGACGGAGAAATTGTCTCTACTTTTATTGCTAATGATTTAAAGCAAAACAAAAATAAAAAATACGAGATTCATTTTGGTAGTGATGACGATTATTTAACTTTTATTTCTAGACTTGGATATGACATTAATCTAGTTTCAACAACAAGAAAAGAAAGAAAAATAGTTGTTTCAGCAAATGATGATGACATCAGTGACTTATTATTTGCATTAAAAGGATTGAATGTCATTGATTTTAATGAGATTAAAGTAACGTTAGAAGAATATTTTATGTCTTTCTATAAGGAAGACCGCGTTTATAAAGGTGTTAAGTAGTATGAATGAACCTTTAATTAGAATTGAAAACATTACTAAGAAGTTTGATAAAGAAAGAGGAAACTTCGATATTTCTTTTGACGTGAATAAAGGTGAAGTAATTGGCATTTTAGGTGAAAATGGTGCAGGAAAAACAACACTTTTAAGATGCATTATGGGATTTATTAGACCTAATAAAGGCAAAATTACTATAGATGGATTAGATGCTTATAAAGATGCCGAAGAAACAAAAGAATTTATTGCCTATGTAAGTGGTGAAATTAATTATCCTGATTTAAAAAGTGGAACTGCTTTTCTTAAAATTATTGAAAAACTTGATTCAACCTATAATGTCGAAAAAACTAATTCCTTAATTTCTCGACTTCAACTTGATATCACTGCCTACCCAAAAAGGATGAGTAAAGGCATGAAGCAAAAGTTAGCTTTAGTTACGGCTTTAGGAAAAGATAAAGATGTCTTAATTCTTGATGAGCCAACAATTGGACTTGATCCACTTATGAGAGATACTCTTTTAGAAATCATAAATGAAGAAAAAGAGGCGGGAAAGACAATAATTATGACAAGTAATACCTTTATGGAAGTAGAGAAAACTTGCGATAAAGTTATCTTTATTTCAAAAGGTAGAGTCTTTGATGTCTGCGATATTAATGAATTAAAGAGTGGTGAAAACAAAGTATATTCAATGCAATTTAACTTAGAAGAAGACTATCACAAAATTATTAATAGTCACTTTAAAGTTAAAAAACATAACGATGAAAATAGAAGCGTAGAAATTCTTCTTAAAAAAGAAGATACAAGAGTTTTTTTTGATTTCATTAGCGAATTAGATATTAAATATTTAAGCGTTCAAACATATGATTTAGAGTCTTATTTTAAAGACTTGATGGAGGAAAAGGTTTATGGAAAAGATAAGGGTAAGGCGTAGGGGAGGCCTATTTAATTTCTCTTTATTTAAGCAAAGTTTCAAGAGCAACTTTGTTAGTTTTGCAATTACCACATTAGGTAATGCTTTAATCGCGCTCATAATGTTTGTCATCCTTTCTAAATTAACCATCAATACCTCCGCAGCATCTATGAGAAATATGTTTGATAACGCAAAACTTGAACACACTTTAAAAGAAGGAAGCATCGGTTCATATCTAGCTTTTGATTATTCAATTGAGGGATATGAAATTTATTTCCCAGAAGTAAGCGACGGCTTAACTTCAATGTATGATTTAGCTTATGAATCCGCTTCAATTACCGAAAATGAGCAATTCATAACTTTAAGCAACGCCTTAAAAACATCTTATCAAGTTGCTGAAGTTTTTATTCGAGATGAAGACCCTGAATTAAGACATTCAAAAGTTAAAAATACTGTTAAAGATTTAACGACTACCCTTAGTGGATTTGCTTCTTTAGACGAAAGAACAAAAGCAATTGTTCCTTATTATGTTGATGAATTTTTAGATGACTATTATGAAGATAGAGAAGCAGAAACCTCAGTTTTAATTGAGAAATCCTTCCCGTTTGCCATTAAAAATTACATAAAAGAAAATGTTAATTTAGGAGAAGGACTTGATGAAAAAATCTATGAAATAATAGATACGTGCATCAAAGAAGGCAAATATCAAGCTCATTTAGAAGAGTTTTGTAGAGAACAAATTTTAACTGTAGTTGATGATTTAATCCCAACAGAATTTGCTTCACTTTTACCTAGAGCAAGTGAATATTGCCAAAAACTTTTAGATTATTACATCACTGATAAAGAGGCATATCAAAATAATGCTAGAGTCCCTGGATCATTTAGCGTTAAAGAGCAAATTTATTACGATGCTTTAATTGATATCATCGATACAAACTTAACTGATAAACTTTATTATTCTTATCTCCCTAATTTTGAAGTCACATATTTAACAAACGAGATTGGTCAGCCTTATTGGATTAAATATGAAGAGCAAATTGACGGAACAATCAAAGAAGTTCAAGTTCCTATTACAACTATGGCTGATATGGATAAATTAATTCCTATTAAACATAATATGGGAGCCACTTCAAATACCCTTCAAAAAAGATATAAAGAGATCTTAACAGGAGTTCCATATAGTTTAGATGAGATTAAAGCTGCTAAGGATGAAGCTGCAACTTATGTAACTAAACTTGAAGATCTTTTAAAAGATAATCTTTTAGAACATTTAGATGACCGAACAATTATGTTTGATTTTGATGAAAAGAAAGTCAAAGAAGACGTGATTATCGATAAAGTCATTTCAATGATTAAAAAAGAAGCTGAAGTAATGATTTTAGAAAAATATGACTTAAAAGATTTAAGCGAAATGAATGTTGATGAATATGGCATGACTGGAGAAGATCTGATGAACAAAATCTCAAGTTATGTTGCTGGAGCAGTCGGTTCATTTAAAACTAAATTTAGAGAATTCCAAAGGGAAAATTATTCATTAGAAGATTCACTTTTAGGAGCAATGACTACCGCTAGTGAAGGCGTTGTTGATATGCTTCCTGTTGCAATGAACAATAAATTAAGCGACTTATCAACTAGAAACCTTTATGGATTAATTATTGGACAACTCTATTTCTCAATTGCAGGTATTTTACTTCCAATGGTTTTTGCTGTTATGGCAAGCAATTCTCTTGTTGCTCAACAAGTTGAAACAGGCTCACTTGCATTTACTCTTTCAACACCAATTAAAAGAAGAACAATTGTCTTTACTCAAGCTGCCTACCTTGTATTTTCATTGATCCTTAATTATTTAATATTATTTGGAGCGTCTGTAGGTAGTAGAGCACTTGCAATTGCATTAGGAGGAAATGATTTATTAGTGAGTGCGCCAATAAGTCAGATTGCTCTATTTGCGTTTGGTGCTTTCTCAGTAATGCTAGCAATAACTGGAATTAATTTCCTCACAAGCTGCTGGTTTAACAAAACTAAATATGCTGTTGGTATAGGTGGAGGACTTACAGTCTATTTCTTAATCACATCAATTTTAGGATTCTTTGGATCAAGAACCATGCCACTTGCATTAAGACTTAGCTCAATGAATTTCTTTAATAATGTTACAATCATAAGTCTATTTGATGTGCAAGCAGCCATTGAAGGCGATTATGCACTTTATTTCATAAAACTCTTACCTTTATTTGCTATTGCATTAGCTTGCTTTATTGTAGGCTGCATTAGATTTAGCAAAAAAGACTTACCATTGTAGTTTATTTTTTAAAAAAGTTGAGATTTGCAATGTTTTTGAAAGTTTATCATAACTTTTCTTACAAATTTCATGATAAAAATAAGAATATTTTTATGGATTTAAACAATGTAAACTATTAGTTTTTATATTGCGTATAGTAGAAACGTTTTAAAATGACTGGATGATTAATCTTTGATCAAAACATCTTAATTATATGTTAGTTTTATAACCTAAAAGTTAAGTTAGCTAATTATAAAATTTAAGAAATAAGTAAAAAGGATTGATATTTCATCAATCCTATTTAACCTACATTGGTGATCCTCCGGGGATTCGAACCCCGGACCCACTGATTAAGAGTCAGTTGCTCTGCCAGCTGAGCTAGAGGACCGCGTTCATTATTATTGCACTTTTAAAGCTAATGTTAAAGCAAAATCTTTTATAAAAATCACATTTCTACGTTTACCCCACTTGTAAAACTTAAGTATACTTATACTTAAAAAACACATTTAGTATTACGCTAGTGATTTTCATATAATTTTATCACAAAATCATCTAATGAGTAGTCTTCAAATTTGATTTCGACAGTAGCGCCTTCAAGTGTGTACTTTTTCTTTCTATCCATATGCTTTCCTCCTTTGGCGGTGATTATAAAACTTTTTAATTAGAGGCAATTATAAGATGGGTATATCTTTTGCAATATCAAAAGAAATGGGGGGGATTTGCCGAAAGAAACAAGGGATTTTCTTAATGGTTTGAACTGACTTTTATTCACATTTTTGCAATTTATTGAAAAACAAATATTCACATTTTTGCAAATATTATCGTTCTCTTTATTCACATTTTTGCAATTTTCATTTTAAAAAACTCTTTTATAATGTAATATATGCCTGAGGATATATATTATGTTCAAAAGAAAAATCTACCAACAATTATTGAGATGGAAAAAAGAATCAAATGGTAAAACTGCTTTATTAATTGAAGGAGCAAGACGTATTGGCAAAACTACTATTGCGGAAGAATTAGGAAAAAAAGAATATCCAGCTTATTTCACAATTGATTTTTCCATTGTCTCAGAAGATTTTAAAAAGACATTTGATAACTTGCTTAATATTGACGAGTTCTTTTCAAAACTATTTTTGGATTTAAAAATACCCCATCTACCAAAAGGAAGCCTTCTTATTTTTGACGAAGTACAATTTTGTCCTAAAGCAAGACAGGCTATTAAACCATTAGTGGCGGATGGAAGATATCATTATATTGAAACAGGCTCCTTAGTATCTATTAAAGAGAATGTTAAAAACATCTTAATTCCATCTGAAGAAGAATCAATCCAAATGTATCCGATGGATTATGAAGAATTCCTTTGGGCTATCGGCTGCGAATATGAAGCGGACGCACTAAGGAAGCATTTTAAAGAAAGAAAAACATTTGATCAAAAATTTCATCGCTTATATATGAGGAACTTTCGCCTCTATTTAGCAATAGGTGGTATGCCTAAAGTCTTAAAAGAGTTTTTAGAGAATAATCGTGATTTCTACGTTGCTGAAAAAGAGAAGAAAGATATCATTGATCTTTATGAGAAAGATTTAAGAAAAATCGACAATCAGTATGGCACAATTTGCTATCGCATTTGGAAAGAAATGCCCGCAATGTTATCAAAACATTCAACAAGATTTATGGTCTCTTCTGTTGATGAAAGAGCAGACTCTATTCTTTTTAAGAACACGCTCGATAAGTTAGAAGAATCTAAGATGGTTATTCCTGTCTTTAGATGTACCGATCCAAGTGGTGGATTTGTTTTAACAAAAGATGAAACAATGTTCAAACTCTATTTTAGTGATGTTGGCTTGTTTGTTTCTTTGATTTATACCAATAATCCTGATGATTCTAGAGACATCTATCAAAAGTTAGTTTTGGATAGACTCAGTGTTAATCTTGGCATGCTTTTTGAAAATGCGATTGCTCAGGCTTTAAACGCTAACGGACAAATTCCTTATTATTATTCTTGGCTTGACGAAGATGACGAAAAACAATATGAGATAGATTTCCTTATTAATTTAAAAGGCAAAACAATTCCTATTGAAGTTAAATCAAAAAGAGTATCATCTTTGTCTTCCCTAAACAAATTCAAACTAAAATTTGGTAAGAACATTGGTGAAAAATATATTATCAAAACAAAACCACTTAGTTATGGTAATAATTTAACAAATCTCCCTTCATATATGGTCTTTGCGATGAAGGACTAAAGTACGAATTTCTAATGGTAGTGACCAAACGAGACGCTATTCGTACTTGAAAATTTGCTCAAAAATAGGCAAAGCATAAAAAATGACATAGCCATTAGGTTTTAAGGGTTCGAATCCCGTATAAGTCACAACATCAAAAATTGCGACACTTTGATAGCATCAAGGTGTCTTTTTTTATCCTGCTAGGATAAATTTATAACCATATTTCATCTGTTAGATTCTTTTTTAGCGTCTAAATTCATCATTTTAAAAAAACATCAAAAGTTCGAGTCCGATAACCAGCATCGGGAGTTCGAGTAACATTTAAGCAAGAGTAAATATTATGCATTAGATAATGGTATGCGTGTTATTCAAAATAACTCTGGTGCTTATTTGTCAACTTTCTTTTTGGAAAACATAATATGCAATGAATTAATATTAAGAGGATATGAAGTTTCTGTTGGTAAAAAACATAATGGCGAAATTGTTTTTGTTGCCGAACAAGGTGGCAAGCATTGTTATATACAAGTCGCTTATTATTTATCAAAAGAAAAAGGACCAGACGAAAAGAAGTCTGCTTTTGATAGAGAATACGATGCTTTTGACTCCATAAAAGATGGTAGTCCACGTTATGTCATGCCTTTAGATAAGATTGATACTTCTCATAATGGGATAACTCATTTAAATATAGAGGATTTTCTTTTAAATAAGATAGATATTAAATTATCATGACACATTGAGTTTATTTAAAAAAATTTTAATTTTGCGCAAAGTGTAAATAATCAGTAAACTCTATACGACATCACTATCTACTTCCATGTAATCATATATATAGTTTCGCAAAATACTTTATCAGCTAAAAACGAAATATATTTATCAAATGATTTGCTTCTTCTTTTAACTGTCATATTTATAACGCAAGAATCTTTTCCTTTACTGGAATATATAAATTAGTGGATATTTCATAGCCTCCATTTTTATTTCATTATAAATGTCAGAAAAAATTCTATTAACACAGATTGTAATCGTTTTTTCTAGCATGCTTTCTATGTCTTGTATCAATAATCTTATTCATAATTATTAGTCTTTTAGAGATGGTAATTTTCCTTGCTCATTAAAAGAGGGTGCATTATTACCATTGCGTTTAACATATCTAAGAAATGATAGAAGTTCGAACCCGTTAAGGTTAACTGTAAAGCTTAAAAAGCGCAAAAAACTGCCAAAAAAGTATGAATATAACGAAAATTCGGCAATTGATCGTTCCGGTAGAAAATATTCAGATTTAAGACTCTTACATCTCTTCATAACTATTGTGAGATGGATTTTTTAGGTGAATCAGATGATTCCGAACAACGAATTCTTTGCTTAACTCATACGTGCGCTATGGCGCCATTTATGTTTGTATTAAAGAAAAATTGCGGCAAAGAAGATGTTGTTGCTATTTTTGACAAACTTGAAGAAACATTAGGCATCGATTTGTTTAAAAAAGTCTTTGGCGTAATCTTAACCGATAGGGATATTGTTTTTAATGATTTCGATGCGCTTGAGAGATCGATAGACGGCAAAAATAAAAGATGCAGCGTTTTTTACTGCAATCCAGCTGCATCTAATGAAAAACCTTTCGTAGAAAATCAAAATGGACAAATCAGAATGTATTTTCCAAAAGGTATGCCTATAGAGAACTTAAGTCAAACTAAGTTAACGATGATTAACTCACATTTGTTTTCCTTTCTTTTGGAATCTTTAGGAGGCCTATGCCCATATGATGCCCTTGAGGCAAGATTTGGATCCATTTTATTGGAAAAATTAGGCATTATTAGAATTGATCCTAAAGAAGTAAAGAAAGTCGTCTACACCAAGTTTTAATATTTTCCTAAGAGCAAGCACAAGTTGCATTTAGTCTTACAAGTTGCATTTGGTGCAGCCCTCTTTTGCGTTCTCTACAAGTGTTATTTTATTATTGCCAAAGTAAAAACAAAATATTTAAATGATTTTCCTAACTACTTTTATCCAGCTAAACGCAACTTAAAGTCAATTAAGTTGCTTTTTCTAGTACAAATTTGTTTAAATTTTTAAAAGTTGCATTTAGTCTTACAAGTGGCAATTTCTACGTTTATAGGTGGAAATCTTGCGTAAACAAAGTAAAATATATTAATAATCTTTAAAAGATTATTGTTTGGGGCGTGGAGGTAATATTATGAAAAAAGGATTTAAAAACGGTTTACTTGTTACGGGGTTATTTTTAGCTTCTTTAACCATTTCTTCATGCGCATGCTCTTTGTTTGAATATCTCGTTGATTCAACAGTTAATGGAATTATTGGAGAAAATGATAGTGGAACTAATATTGAAGTTACAAATAACGTTACTCCTAACCAAGAGTTTGAATATAAAGATAAAGAAAACGAAACAATTTCCTCAAGATGGACTTATTCAGATGTAATGAGTAATGGCAGTGACATTTCATGTACACCAAGCTTAGGAACGGTTAATATTCTTGTTGTGCCTATTCAATTTAGAGACCTATCTAATTTTAGTTCAGCACAAAAGAAAGCAATCCAAAGTGTTTTTAATGGCTCAAATAGTGATGGCACAAATTCATACTGGGAAAGTGTTAGTAGCTACTATAAGAAAACAAGTTATGAAAATCTTGATTTAAACTTTGATGTCTGTGATCCTTTTGTACCTTCATATACGAGTACAATGCATCATAGATATAACCGTGGAAATGGTGAAGAAGTTGATCAACTTTTAGATGAAATTTATAACAATCCATCAAAATTAACAATGAATGGAACAAAAGTAGATTTAGAAGACGCTTCAAGATATGATGCCAATAATGACAACTTTATAGATGGCATTTGGCTTGTTTACAACGAAGCAAACTCAAGGAACGTTGATGCTGATCATTTCTGGGCATATTGTTCAAATTATTATGGTGACTATCTTGAAAGTGGCGAAAAGAAGTTAACTTTTGGCAAATACGCAAATGCTGCAATGTCTTTCATGTATAGTGATAGTTTACTTGGATATGATGCACACACATTTATTCATGAAACAGGCCATATGTTTGGACTTGATGACTATTACAGCTACGATTTAGATGGAAGTAAGAATGGTCATATCGGTGGTCTAGATATGATGGATTTAAATATTGGTGACCACAGTGCTTTTAGTAAGTTTTCTCTTGGATGGATTGATGCAAAAGTTATGTATCAAGAAAGTTCAAAATTTACTTTAAGACCATTTTCATCAACTGGAGATTGTGTAATTCTTCCAGCAAATTACTTTAATGGGACAGCATTTAGCGAATACATCATTTTAGAATATTATGTTCCTGATGGATTAAATAAACTTGATGCAAATAAAGGATATACAGGTTCTTATCCAAAAATGTATAACAAATCAGGAATCCTTGCTTATCACGTTGATGCTAGACTTATGAAGCAAGAACTTAAATATAAATCGCGTCTTAACGATTACGAAAAATCTTTTGTAGGTTATGTTGCTGATACCGTTGAAAATGTTCCTACAGCTGATGTTGTTTCAGCTGATAAGTTTAACGCATATCCAATTGCTAATTCGAATACGCCATCAATGAACAATGTTAATAGCACATTTAGTTTGGTTTCTTTGCTTTCATCTACTGGAAATTCAACTTATGGCAAAGGAGTTAGTGCTTCAACAAACGATATGTATACAGCTGCTTCCTCCAAAAATTCATTCTCAATTGATCTTTTAAACAAATTCTTTGCAAATAATTCATTTAATGATGGCACTAAAATGAGTTACAAAATGACTGTTGAATCACTTGGAGATGAAGCAATAATTAAAGTTGAAAGATAAAATTTATTTGAAATTTGCAAGGTTTTTAAAATTTTTACCTTTAAAAATTTGTTAAACTATTTAAATAACGCTATAGATAGAATTCAAACTTTTAATGAAAATCTATCTATATTAATTATTACTATAAAAATTTACCAGAAATTTTATTTTTAAAATTGAAAAGAATAAATTTGCCTTTAATGCGAAAAAGTTTAGCAAGATTGGGTTTGCCTTGAAATTTATTAATTGTGCTTGACTTAATGATGAAAGAATTAAGTTTTGCTAATATTGCTGGCATTAAAAACGCATTAAGTCGTTAGAAAGTAGGTTAGATTATGGGAAAGAAATTAACACTAGAAGAAAAGATTAATAAAAGGGTTATGAAACTTCATCAACCTCCAACTTTAGGTTATTGGTTTTATCATTTAGTCTTTAAATATTTCATAATTCCTAAGTATGGAACAAAAGTAAAAATCATTGATGATATTAAAAAATGTGATGGGCCTGCTTTTCTAGTTTTTAATCATCTTTCTAGAATTGACCATGGCTTTGTTAATTTAGCTTGCTATCCTAGAAAATTTAACATGATTGCTGGAGCAAATGAGTTTTATAGGTCTCATTTAACTTGGCCTTTTGCTGTGCAACAAATTATTCCTAAGAAGAATTTTTCACAAGATTTCACTTCATTTAGAGGAATTAAAAGAATTATTGATCAAGGAGGCGTTGTAGCTTTTTCTCCTGAAGGAACAAGTTCACTATTTGGACATAATCAACCTGTCGTTGCTGGAACTGGCCACATGTTTAAGCATTATGGAATACCTGTCTATTTCTTAAATATTAAAGGTGCGTATTGCGTTCAACATAAATGTGACAACAACGAAAGAGTTGGGCCTATAGAATGTGAATTAAAATTACTTTTCTCTAAAGAGGATTTAGAGAAAATGAGCGGTGATGAACTAAATGCTAAACTTGATGAAGCTTTTAAGCATGATGATTATGAATATGCTCAAAAGAATCATTTTAAGTACAATTCAAAAGGCAAGATTTGTAATCATTTAGATGATTTTCTATATAAATGTCCAAAATGCGGAACTGAATTTGAAATAGATGCACATGATGATGTCGTTGAATGTAAACATTGTGGGAATGGTGGTCACATGAACGATTATTATGAGTGGTTACCATTTAATGATGAATGCAAACTTTTTGAATCTCCTTCAAAGTGGCTCGATTGGGAAAGAAGTTGCGTTATTAAAGAAATTAGAGCTGATGAAAATTATTTTTATGAAGAAAAAGTTAGATTAGGTAATTTAGATAAATATAAAACAATTAAGAAAAAGAAATTAACTAACCCATGCGGAGAAGGAATGATTAGACTTGACCATGATGGCTTCCATTTTAAAGGTTTTAAAGAGGGAAAAGATTTTGAAATTTATTTAGACTGGGCAACCTTATATACAGTTGCAATCGAAACAGATTTAACATCTTTCCAACTTTATTTTAAAGGCGATATGTATGAATTTACTCCTCTTGAAAGAAAATCTGTTGGAAAGATAATTCTTATTGTAGAAGAAATGCATCGTTTACATTTTAACACTTGGAAAAACTTTCCATGGTGTGAGGAAATGTATAAATAATCTAAAAATAGTAGAGATTTGCAAGGTTTTTTAGAATTTGTATTGGATTTTAAGCGGGTAAATTTAATAAATTTACCCTTTTATTTTTGTGTAATAATTGCAAATAGTTTAGTAGTACTAACTGAGTTTAATAAAACTAACTATTTTTCTTGATATTCTAAAGAATATCGCTATAATTATTTAGGTTAGAAAAAACTAACTACTTACATGGAGGAATCGTTATGCCTATTACAATCGCACCACTAAATGTTGAATTAACTATCAAGAAAATTCTTGTGGATGAAAAGACTAAGAGACATTTTGAGTCCTTAGGAATTGTTATAAATCAAAAGATTATGATAATTCAAAGTAGCGGAGGTAACGTTATTTGTTTAGTCAAAGGAGTAAGACTTGGATTAAATAGGGATGTTGCTTCAAAAATTCTAGTTGCATAGGAAGGAAGGAATTTATGTTAAAAAAACTAGATGAACT
>Ga0256404_1009540_pt1 | contig 13849 bp, 12 predicted proteins | sample RumenRJG_01DNA_FD_185990 | JGI IMG/M metagenome (GOLD analysis project Ga0256404, IMG submission 185990) | Bovine rumen microbial communities from Lethbridge, Alberta, Canada - RJG_01 | ecosystem: Host-associated > Mammals > Digestive system > Stomach > Rumen | place: Canada: Alberta | collected...
GGCATACGAGATCATCATGCAGGCCAAGAAAGACAAGAAACGCAACACCGTTGTCTATGGCCTGCCATTGGGCGAAGGTGATTATAAGGAGGTCATCATCATTGTCGACGAGGATGACAACATCACCATCATCGACGTCATCGGCACACTCAATGTTGATGAACTCTCACGCATTGCGCCAGCCGAGACCGAGGAGCTGTGACCTCTCTTCCCCACGATGACAAAAAGAGCTTGTGACCATCGTCACAAGCTCTTTTGCTATCTTACGGTGAGATGTCGCGGCATTAAGCCTCGGCGGGAGCTTCGGTGGCGGGTGCCTCCTCGGCAGGAGCCTGAGCGGCAGCCTCAGCAGCCTTGGCAGCCTCCTCGGCAGCCTTGGCGGCGGCCTGCTCGGCACGCTTCTTGGCTACGGCCTCAGCCTTGGCCTCGTTCTTCTTGGTTTCCTCTTCAAGAGCCTTCTTGGCGGCGGCCTTCTTGCCCTCGCGCTCCTGGTTCTTCACTGCCTCGAGCTTGGCGGCTTTCTCAGCCTTCCAGGCATCAAAGCGGCGCTGTGCCTCGGCCTCGTCAAATGCGCCCTTCTTGACACCACCCTGCAAATGCTTCATCAGCATCACGCCCTCACGGCTCAGGATGTTGCGAACAGTCTCGGTGGGTTGTGCGCCAACGTTCACCCAATAGAGTGCGCGCTCGAAATTTAAACTTATTGTAGCAGGATTAGTGTTGGGGTTATAAGAACCAATCCTTTCAATAAATCTACCATCTCGTGGTGCCCTGCTATCGGCGATGACAATGGGATAAAACGCGTAGTCCTTGTGACCGTGGCGTTGTAATCTGATCTTTACTGCCATTTTAGATAATGAGTTTAAATTTGTTATTAATTGTGGAGTGAACTCCGTTAAAAAAAGTGACCTCTTGCAAGGTCACTTCCTTGGTTGTCCTGGTAGGATTCGAACCCACGCAAACGGAACCAGAATCCGGTGTGCTACCGTTACACCACAGGACAATTCCTAAATGCGATGCAAAGGTACTGCTTTTTTCTGAACTGGCAAGCGTTTTCCCAAAAAAAATCGAAAAAAAAGCGTTTTTTTTGAGTTTTTCGGCGATTTTCCCCCTTTTTTCCCCTTTTTTCACCCATTTTCCCCTCAATTCTTGTCGTCAGGGCGGTTCTCTAGCGGCAGCTGGCTGATGATGGTTGCGCGGCTCTCGCTCATCAAGCGAGTGATGTCGTGGCCATCGGCCGACGGAACAATCGGCTCGTGCAGCGTCAGCACGATTTTGCCGGGAGTGACGTTGAACGTCGAACGGGGCATCACACGATAGCTTCCGTCGATGGTGATGGGAACTACAGGCAAGTTAAACTCGACGGCAAGCTTGTAGGCTCCGGGCTTGAATGTGCCGACTTTGCCTGTGCTGGTGCGGCGACCCTCGGGAAACACCACCAGCGACATGCCGTGGCTCAACTTGCCCTCAGCATCGGCCATCGTGCGTTTAAGCCCTTCGGCCGAGTGGGTGTCGACCATGATGTGGCCGGCGCGTTGGCACGCAGTGCCGACAAGCGGAAAATTGGCGAGGCCCTTGCGCATCATCCACTTGAACGGATGGCCCAGATAACCATAAATCGAGAAGATGTCAAAGGCGCCCTGGTGGTTGGCGACGAACACATAGCTTGTGCTAGTATTAATAAGGTGTCGGTTCTTGACCTCAATGTGCACAAACAACAGCAAGCACCACAGGCGAGACCACCACATGGCAGGGTAGTAGCCCCACCACTCACTGTCAAAGTAGGTGCCGATGATGGTAACCAGCGCGGTGAGGATTGTTGCAACGAGCAGGATGGGCGCGGCGATGCACCACTGATAGATTCTGAAGAGGTATTTCATCGTTTTTGAAAGGTTTTCATTGTGCAAAGGTAACCCTTTTTACCCAAAAATGCAACAACCTGATCAGGATTGCTGCATTTTTCGTTGCTTTCGCGGCCGACAGAACCTTATTTGGCCAATTCGGTGTCGGGAGCGATGAGTTTGTAGCCCTTTCCGTGGATGTTGATAATCTGGATGTTGGGGTCGTCTTTCAGTTTCTTGCGCAACTTGGTGATGTAGACATCCATCGAGCGAGCGTTGAAGTAGTTGTCATCAATCCAGATGGTCTTCAGCGCGAAATTGCGCTCCAGAATCTCGTTCATGTGGGCGCACAGCAGGCTCAATAGCTCGCTCTCCTTGGTGGTGAGGTTGTCGCTGCTGTCGTCGGTGAACAGCACTTGACGCTGGGTGTCGAAGGTGAACTTGCCGATGCGATAGACCGTCACGTCCTTGCCCTTCTTGCCCTTGACGCGACGCAGGATGGCCTCGATGCGCAGCACTAGCTCCTCCATGCTGAAGGGTTTGGTGATATAGTCATCAGCGCCGAGTTTGAAGCCCTCAAGGATGTCTTCTTTCATCGTCTTGGCGGTCAAAAAGATGATGGGCACATCGGTGTTGACCATGCGAATCTCTTGCGCCAGCTGGAAACCGTCCTTCTTGGGCATCATCACGTCAAGCAGGCAGATGTCATACTTGCCCTTGAGGAAAGCCTTGTAGCCAGCCTCGCCATCCGACATCAGGTCGGCCTTGTAGCCCTTGTCCTCGAGGTACTCGCGCGTGAGCGTCCCCAGGTTCTCATCGTCCTCGCACAGGAGGATTCTCAATTTTTCTTCCATAAGATTGCTATTTTATAAGAGGTAATATAATAATAAACTTTGATCCATGACCGGGCTCGCTCTCAACACGGATGCTGCCACCAAACAGGGTGATCATCTTGTGCACATAGGCCAAGCCGAGCCCAAAGCCCTTGACATCGTGACGGTTGCCGGTCGAAACACGGTAGAACTTCTCAAATATCTTCTTCTGGTCATCACGCTTGATGCCGATGCCGTTGTCACCGATGGTGATCTCAAGCGTGTCCTCGTCGGGGTTGCGCGTGACAATGTGCAGCTGCAGCGGCACGTCGTCACGGCGGTACTTGATGGCGTTGTCCAGCAGGTTGAAGATCACGTTGGTGAAGTGCATGCGGTCGACGTTGACAATCGGGTCCTCGGCATCAAGGTCGGCACGGATGCTGCCGCCATAGTTGTCAACCTTGATCTTAAACGTGTTGACCACGCTGTAGATGCACCCGTTGGCATCCTCTTCCTCAAGCCGCATCGTAGCGTTCTTGCGGTCGAACATCGACATCTGCAGCACTTTCTCGACCTGAAAACGCAGGCGCTTGGTCTCGTCGTTGATGACCGTCGCCACATGCTTCAGGCGCGCATCGCTCTTGCGCACTGAGTCGTCATTGAGCATTTGGGCCGCTATCGAGATGCTGGAGATGGGCGTCTTGAACTCGTGGGTCATGTTGTTGATAAAGTCATTCTTTATCTCGCTCAGGCGCTTCTGCCTGAAGGCGATGACGACGGTGTAGATAAACACTGCCATCAGAATCAGGGTGAAAATGAACGACGGTATCATGAAACGCACCGACGAGGTGATGTAGTCGCGCTTGCTCGGAAACATCACGCACAGCATGTGTTGCTTGCTCTGCGGGTCGCCGGCAAACAGCACCTGGCTGTAGATGTCGCCCTGGCTGCGCGGTGAATAGCCGTCGGTGCTGTAGACCAGTGAGCCGGCACGGCTGGTCACGGCAAACTCAAAGGGCAGGCGGACGCCGTTGTTCTCAAGCTCGCTACGCAGATAACCACTGACGGTGGCCGAGTCGGCGCGCTCGGTGATGGGGCGGTCGCTCGACTGCATCAGGATGGTCAATATAACCTCGTTGAGCAGGCTCTTCTGATACAGGTACTGCCCCTTGAGGATTTCTTGCTTGATCGAGTAGCTGTCGCTCAGGTCACGCAAGGTGCTCAGATTGGCTGGACGCTGCATCTGAGGGCTGTCGAGCATGGCCAGGGTGTCGAGGCTCATCTGGTTGTCGTCGCCGAAGTTCAGGCCTGCTGACGGGCTGTAGGCAGCCTCGGCCTCCTGCAAGTCCTGGTCCAGATAGTATTTCGTCTCGTTCTGCTCTAGCATGGTCGACACACCATAGAGGCTGCGGGTCACCAACTCGCTGAACTGCTCGTTGCGCATCTTCACCATGTTTTCCATATACATGATTTGCACAGCAAGCAGGCCCAGCAGGGTCAGAGCCATCACAATAGTGAGCAACCAGATCGTCGATTTCTTCATCTCAACGCGAACGATTAATTTAACAATCGGCGGCAAAATTAACACTTAAATGTGAAATAACAAAATTTTAACAAATCTTTTTTGGAAAAAATCGATTTATGACGATTTTTTAGCCTTTTTTGACCGTTTTTTCTGGACGAGAAGGCCTCAATCGCTTTTTTGTTTGTAACTTTGCTGCAATTATTCAATAACATTACTGAACAATGAGAAAATCATTAGTCGTCTTAGCGGTTGTCGTCATGGCGGCCGCTGCCGTAAGTGCCTGCAACAACAGTAACAGCAGCAACAGCAAGATGCCGGCAGACCAACGAAAAAAGTCGGTTCGGGTCGAGAATAGGCAACCTGCCCAACAGATCACCTACAGCAACGACAAGTTTAACTACTCGCTCGTGTTACCGGCAGGATTCGCGCTGCAGAACAACGATAGCGACATGGAGCAAAGCCGTGGCGGAAAGCTTTTTCTTGCTGACGGAGCGATGATTGACTGCACGGCACGGCAGATGGACTACACCTACATCAAGGCCGATGAGTCAATCAAGCAGGGATATGAGTTTGCCCTAGCTGCATACGCCGAAGGCACTGATTCCGAGGTCATCTCGCACCGGTTGCAGTCTGACAACTATCTGGTCAAAGCCAAAGATGAGTATGGCTTGCGCGCCGATTGTGAGTTTCAGCGAAATGGCATAAGCCTGATCATCCATGTCACTTATCCGGCCGGCAAACGTGCCGACTTTGATCGTGATGTTGATGCCATGCTGGCCTCGCTCAAGTTCTGACAGTCTAGCACACTGGCATGACCATAATGGTTGATGTTCAGTGCAATCTCAGCGAACACAACATATAACAGCATATAACAGCATATAAGAAAAATGAGTATCATTTTGGGCATAGAGTCATCATGCGACGACACTTCGGCGGCGGTTGTGCGCGACACGCTGTTGCTGAGCAATGTCATTGCGAGCCAGAAAGTCCACGAGCAGTATGGCGGTGTGGTACCGGAACTGGCATCGCGGGCACATCAGCAGAACATTGTCCCTGTCGTGTCCGAGGCAATCAGGCAAGCGGGCATCACGCGTGCCGATATCGATGCCATAGCATTCACGCGAGGCCCCGGACTGCCGGGCTCGCTGCATGTGGGAACGTCGTTCAGCAAGGGGCTCGCGCTTGCCCTTGACGTGCCGTTGGTCGATGTCAACCACCTGCACGGCCATGTGCTGGCGCATTTCATTCAGCAGGCACCCGACGATCCGGTGCCGCAGTTTCCCTATCTGTGTCTGCTCATCTCGGGTGGCAACTCACAGATTGTCAAGGTCAATGCCCCCGACGACATGCAAATCATCGGACGCACGATTGATGATGCCGCCGGTGAAGCATTCGACAAGTGTGCCAAGTCGATGGGCTTGCCTTATCCTGGCGGGCCTGTCATTGACGCGCTGGCGCAGCAGGGCGACCCGCAGCGTTTCAAGTTTGCCAAACCGCACATTCAGGGCTATGACTACAGCTTCAGCGGGCTGAAGACATCGTTCCTCTACACCTTGCGCGACCAGCTGGCAATGAACCCGCGGTTCATCGACGAGAACAAGGCCGATCTGGCAGCTTCGCTGCAACGGACAATCATTGACATCCTCATGGACAAGTTTGCGCGCGCTATCAAGGACACGGGCATACGCACCATTGCCATCGGCGGGGGGGTGTCGGCCAACTCGGCTATGCGGCAGGCTGTTCAGACTTTTGCCGACCGTCACCATCTGCGCGCCTTCATCCCCAAGCGTGTCTTCACCACCGACAATGCTGCGATGATAGCTGTGGCCGGATACTTCAAGTTCCGCAACAAGGAGTATTGCGACATCACTGCTGCCCCCTTTGCGCGCGTGGTGATTTAAGGTCCGGGGCACTACGCTCTGCCCTCGATTACACAATTCAGTTGCTTTGGATAATCTGGGCTGCACTCGGCAATTGATGCTGCATCATTGCGCTCGTTTGCACAAGGGTTCAGCGATGCTCGAAGCAACAACTGACAACAATTCTCTCATAATTTAATCAGAAAAAATTGGACTATTCGATATTGGTTGTTGGCGATGAAATCCTCATCGGACAAGTGCAAGACACCAACTCGGGCTTCATTGCCCGGCAGTTGACTCCCTATGGTTGGCAAGCGGTCGGCATACGCGCCGTCAGCGACGATGCACAAGCGATTTTTGACGGCATTGACGAGGCGTTTGCCCACAGCGACGTGGTGCTCATGACTGGCGGGCTGGGTCCGACCAAGGACGACATCACCAAGCCCACGTTGTGCCGATACTTCGGCGGGACGATGGTCCACGACGAGGCAACAGCGCGCAATGTTGAGCAAATCGTGGCCGGACGTCACTTGACCATCAACGACTACACCCGTGCGCAGGCCATGGTGCCATCGTCGTGCCGGGTCATCCAGAACCAGTGTGGCACAGCGCCACTGATGTGGTTTGAGCGTGACGGAAAGGTGCTCGTGAGCATGCCGGGAGTGCCCTACGAGGCCGAGACGATGCTGGTGCGTGAGGTGATTCCACAACTGATGGCACATTTTAACGACAATGTTGACATCGAGTTCCGTCATCTGATGGTGGTGGGCATCATCGAGAGTGCTCTGGCCATGCAGCTCGACGATTGGGAACGCCAGTTGCCGCAGGGCATTCACCTGGCCTACCTGCCGCAGCCGGGCATCATACACTTGCGGCTGACGGGGCTTGCCACCGACAGCGACTGGCTCTCGGCGCAGATGGACCGCCTGACACAGCAGTTGCGCGACCGTCTGGGCAGCCATGTCGTTGCCGACGACGACTTGCCCCTGGCGGCCATCGTAGGCAATGTGTTGCGTGAGCGTGGACTGACCATGGCCACGGCCGAAAGTTGCACCGGGGGCAACATCGCGCATGAGCTGACGGCCATTGCCGGCAGCAGCGACTACTTCGTGGGGTCGGTGGTGTCCTATCATCGCAGGGTCAAGGAGCAACAGCTGGGTGTGCTGGCCAGCGACATTGACACACATGGAGTGGTCAGCCAGGTTGTCGCCGAGCAGATGGTGACAGGGGTATGCCAGTTGCTGGGCACAGATTGCGCTGTGTCGACCACTGGCGTGGCTGGCCCTGGAGGGGGAACACCCGATGTGCCGGTGGGCACGGTGTGGATGGCTGCGCGCTGTGGCGACCGCGTAGTGTCGCAGTGCAAGCACATTCCCGGACATCGCCAGCGTGTCATTACCCGAGCCACCAATGATGCCCTCTTGCTGTTGCTGTCGCTGTTGCGCGACCAGCACTGAGACGATAAGGCTCGAATGCTCAAAGTATTTTATGAACACAACTAACACATAAAAAGATGCTTACCAAAACGCTTCGCCTCATTTTTGGCATTTTCATGATTGTCGTCTATCTGGGCATGGCTTATTTGCTCATTGTCAATTTCTTTGGCTGGGGCGAGACTGCCACATGGAACATCATCCGCTATGGCATGGCCGCAGTCTTTGGCCTGTATGGCATCTATCGTGCCTATCGCCAGGTGACTGGCATAGACTATTACCGCAATCGGCAGCTCGAACAAAGATAATCTATGGCACGCTCGCTCTCTCTTGCAGCCATTTTGCTGTGGTGCGTTTGTGCCATGGCGCAGCCACGCTTGTCGCCTCCCAGCCGTGCGATGTTGCACGAGCTCAATAGCGACAGGGGCGTGCTGGCGTTTGTCACCCACGACGATGCCGCATGCCTCGACGGCTTGTCGGTGCTCATGCGCTATGGCGACATCGCGTTGGTGGCGATGTCGGCCGACCGTGTTGACTGGCTGGCTCAGCAGCCCGCTGTCAGGGCGGTGGAACTGGCCAGCCGCATTCGTGCCAACACCGACTCGGCGCGAGCCGATACGCACACCGACCAGGTGCTGCAAGGCATCGGCTTGAACACGGGTTATGACGGCAGTGGGGTGCTGATAGGGCTCATCGACACGGGCATTGACTTCACCCATCTGGCGTTTCGCGACCGTGACGGCCACCGCCGCATCGAGCGAGTCTATTGCCCGACCGACACCACGGGCATGCCGGTGGTGATCGATGGGGTCACCTTCCCGGGGTCGCAGTTCGTGACCGATGATGAGATTGGCAAGCTCACCACCGACGACTCGTTGATGACACATGGCACTCACACACTGGGCATCGCCGGCGGCTCAAGGGTCGGACCATACAGTGGCATGGCTCCCGGGGCACGACTGGTTGTCGTTGCCATTCCCAGCAATTCGCTCACCTCGGCATCGTTGCTGCTCGGGGCACAGTACATCGTCCACTGTGCGAGACAGATGCAGCTGCCCTGTGTCATCAGCATGAGTATGGGCGACCACCTTGGGGCACATGACGGCACTAGCCCTCTGGCGCGCGGATTTGATGCGATAGTCGACCAGGGGGTCGTTTTTGTTCAGAGCGCCGGCAACGAGGCCAACAGCACTCTGCATCTGCACAAAGATTTTGACCCATCCAATGCCAGGTCGGGGAGCTGGGTTGGCACTGTGATGCGGACTCCCAGCGGAAAGGCCAGTGCCGAGGTCGACGCCTGGAGCGCTGATGACACGCCCATTGCGCTTGAGCTGCAACTCTATGACACGCGTGATGGCGACACACGCTTTGTCATTCCGCCCATCACCCGCGACACTGTCATTGTGCTCGACAACGATCCAGTCATCAGCCAGTGGGCTGCGGGAACCATTCAGGTGCGCTGTGGCGTTGACCCGACCAATGGGCGATATCGGGTATATTCGGTGTTTAATACCACCATGGCCAATGCGCGAGACTTCTGGGCGCACATCTATCGTTGTGACACTGTGGCCTCGATGGATGCATGGAATGTCGACACGCGCAGTCGGTTCTCACAGATGGGGCGGTATGACTGGCAACCGGGCGATGGCGATTACAGCATCAACGACATTGCCACTGGACACAAGACAATCTCGGTGGGCAGCTACTCGGCACGGTCGTTCTATCAGACGGCAGCTGGTGCGACGCTCTACAGCAATACCGACGAGGGCCAGATTGCCGCATCATCGAGCTACGGTGTCTTGCCCGATGGCCGGTCGCTGCCGCTGGTGGCTGCCCCCGGAGTGTCGGTCATCTCGTCGGTCAGCAGTTTTGCCGCCACATCGACGTGGTGCTATGATGTGGCCGATGATGACGGGAAAACTTATCGGTGGGCGGCCATGTCGGGTACATCGATGTCAACCCCATGCGCGGCGGGTATTATCGCACTGTGGCTACAAGCATGCCCGACGCTTACGCCCGAACAAGTTCGGGAAATCATATCTGAGACCTCGCGGGTCGATGCGTTCACCCAACAGAATCCTGTCAGATGGGGCGCTGGCAAGATCGATGCTCTGGCCGGTCTCAAGATGGCATTGTCAATGCGTCCGGCGACCGTAGCTTGTGACACCAACGGTGACGGCAGTGTTGACATTGCCGATGTCAACATTGTCATTAACGTGATGCTCGGCAAGGTGACTGATGTGGCCGCGGTGCGAGCCGACGCGAGCGGCGATGGTGTGGTCGACATAGCCGATGTCAATCAGATCATCAATGTGATGCTCGGTCAGAATTCTGACCGTTCTTCGCGCTGCAATAGCCAGCATTGAGCATGGCTCTGCGCGCTATCCTTCTCCCTCGACATGGCACAGGGGAGATGACAACTGTCAGCTAACAACCCAAAAACTCGAAGAGATGAAACGATTTATTGCTTCAATCATTTTGGCCATCCTCACAGTAGGGGGCGCCATGGCTCAAGGGCATGTGTCGGCGGCCACCAGGCTGGCCATGCATCGCTTGGGCGGAACGCAGCGGCTCAATAAGAGCGGCGAGCGGCCCGTGCGAGCATTCATTACTGTCGACTCGCCTCGGACTGTCGAGCAGTTGCGCGGCATGGGCGTGAGCATTCAGTCGCGATTTGGTGGCATGGTCACTGCCCAGTTGCCCCTGTCGGCTGTGAGTCGGGTGTGCCGTGTGGCTGGTGTGGGCCAGGTGTCGGTGGCACAAGTCGCCCAGGTGTGCAACGACTCGGCGTTGGCCGATGCCCGCGTGCTGCCGCTGATGCAAGGAGCGGCGTTTGCCCGGCACTACGACGGCAGTGATGTCGTGGTGGGCATTATCGACTCGGGCGTTGATTTCAATCACATTAACCTGTGCGATGCTATGGGTAGCAGGGTGGCCGCAGCCTATCTGCCGCAAGACTCGACAGGCGTCGCTCCCGTCATCGACGGCGACACATTGCCCGGCAGTCACTATAACACACCCGAGCAGATTGCCAGGCTCACCACCGACTGCCAATCGATGTCGCATGGCACACACACCATCGGCACAATGGCTGGCAGCTGTTTCAACGGTTTCCAGGGGGTGGCACCACGGGCCAGACTGGTGGTCTGTGCCATGTCCGAACTCTATGACACCGACATTGCCAACTCGCTCAAGTATATCTTCGATTATGCCGACAGTGTGGGGCTGCCATGCGTGGTCAATATGAGTTTTTCGTCGATTGATGGTCCGCACGATGGCACATCTGCCTTATGCCAGCTCTTTGACCAACTCTCAGGCCCAGGACGACTCATCTCGCTGTCGGCCAACAACTCGGGATATGCGGCCTTGCACCTGACGCGCAATTTCAAGTCGCTGACCGACACACTGTCGACCACACTGGAGCTTTACACTGGCTCGTTTAACAATGTGGTGTCGCTCTGGTCATCATCAGGGCATCGCCATGCTGTGGCAGTCACACTCATCGACAAGACCGACAAGCGTGTTGTACTCGAGACACCCTATATCACTGATCTTGACCCTGACTCGATATACACTATGGAGGCCGACTCTGATGCCGTGTGGAGCCAATATGTGAGTGGTACACTGCTGTTTGCAACGGGTGTCGAGGATGGCGACCGTTCGCATTCCATCTTGGTCAGCGAGCTCAAGCCTTTTGTCACAAGCCGCTATCGCATCGGACTGAAAGTGGTGTCGGATGGCGACCCGAACTTCAACGCGTGGGTGTCGGGTGGAGCTTACTTCAGGGCGCTGCTCAACGGACAGACGGCTGGCACAAAGGCCGGCACCATCAGCGACCTCGCAACGGGCGACAAGCCCATCTCGGTCGGGGCTTATATCACCAAGCAGACCTTTCCGCTGGCGGCCGGAGGAACCTATACCAACACACGCGCCACTCCCTTGCATGACATTGCCTATTTCACCGCATGGGGACCTGACGCCCGAGGCAAGGCACGTCCCGACATCTGCGCCCCAGGCATGGTCACCATCTCATCGGCAAACCGCTACGACACTATCTCGTCGCTCGTCAATGCTTACAACCTGTCGTTCTTCCACACAAGCCAGGGTGTTGACTATCCCTATAGCGCGTGCTATGGCACATCGATGTCGGCACCCGTCATGACCGGTGCCATCGCGCTGTGGATGCAGGCCAAACCCGACCTGTCGCCTGATGACGTGCGCGACATCCTTGACCACACCGCTGTGCGTGACGCTTTTGTCGTCAAGGGCGATGCGCGGCAGTGGGGACGGGGCAAGCTTGATGTGGAGGCGGGCATGCGCTATCTGCTGCGGCGCATCAACCCGTGTGATGTCAATGCTGACGGGGCTGTCGATGTCACAGATGTCAACATGGTCGTCAACATGATGCTTGGCAAAGACGGCACGGCCGACTTCGCCGACCATTGCGATATCACCGGCGACGGCGCGGTCGATGTGGCCGACATCAATGCAATCATCAACAATATGCTGCATTCAGGATTGTGAGATAGCCACCGACACGCAAGCAGGCGTGCCGTGGCGACAGGCCACAGAGGCGACACTGGATATCAGGGATGAAGCACTTTGGACAGTCGCAATTGGCTCTTGTAGACCGGAAAGCTGAGCGTCATCAGCACACCGTTGTCCAGCGCCGTGTATGCGTCCAGGGAGATCGGGCAAAATGTGGCATCAATCCACCTCAGGTCATAGTGGCCGTCAAAGATGGTTTTGCTGATGTGGCCCTTGAGCAGGCCTGGTTGCCATTGGGTGGCATTGACTTGTGCACCATTGAGATAGATGATGTCATATCCACCATTGCTTGCCACAATGGCGACAGTGTAGCGTCCACCCAGTCGTAGCCATGTGTCCTCCATGTCACGGTCTTGGTATTGCCAGTAACCCTCGATGGGGTCGTCGCTGGTGGCGAAATGCTGGTCTAACGCTTCTCGGGTCCAAGTCGTGGCTATGCGCTGCAACGGCATCCCATCGGCACTGAGCACGGTGCGTTCAACAGCGATTTTCGCGCCGGCACTGACATACAGGCCTGCCTTGACAGTGGTCATATCATCGTCACTGAGCGGGATGGTCGACACCGTCTGCAGCTTTTTCTTTCCGACAGAAATCACTGCTTCATGGTTCCGAACATTGACCATCAGTGTGTTAAGGCCGTCATCCAGGTCAACGCCATCACTGACTGCTACCGAGCTTAGGCGCATGACGCTGTCACACTGATGTCGCCACACCTCGACAAGCATCTGCCGTCGGTCGGTCAGGTCATCATACAGATTGCTGTTCAGACAGCGGACCGACACACGCAGGTAGTGCATCGAGTCGCTATGGGCAAACACGATGCCCCAGCTGGTTTCAGCGACGCGATGTCGCCTGCCATCACTGCCTGTGATGGCATAGCTGCGTCCGGCCTTGTTGTGCAGAGCAGATGCCCTGACGAGATATTGATAGCTGTCACCCGACACCAGTGAACTGTCGGTGATGATAAGAGGTTGAAATCCAGCATTGTCGATAACGAGCAGATTGTCCTCTATGCTGCAGCTGGCATAATTGTGCGGGCAACGATTCGTGGGGCCGATGAGTGAGGCAAACTGATTGTGGATGGTGGCATAATGCGACCGGGCCGACAACAGCGGCAACCCGAGCAACAGACTCAACAACAGGCAATAGGCACGTCTCATGGCACAGAAAACGTGATGGGTGAGAAGTCGTCAGGGCGGTGGAAATTGGGACGGTCGCTGTGAACCGGAGCCCATGACAGATAGTGGGGGTGGGCAGTGTGATCGCCGCACTTATAGAAGTTGGCATACAACAATGCTGGCAGATGATTGATGTCAATGCCTATCAATGTGAAGGGGATGCGAACGAGCAATGACCACTGGATGTCGCCGGGCAGTTCGTCAAATGGCGATGTTCCCAGCGATGACCATCGTCCGATAGTGGCCAACTGGTTTTCGGTGAGTCGGGTGGGGCAGTCGCGCCGCTCGCGCCGGCTGGCATTGGCAGTACCGATTGCGTTGAACTCAAAGTTCCAATATTCGTTCTTGTCGGGCAAACGCATGAAAAACTCAACACAACTATCTTGGCAGACAGCACTTTGTGGCTGGGTCTGAAGCGCCTTCACCCGATTGTCGTTGACTGTGAACAGCACATACAATGCTTGATCGCTATAGGCCAGTCTGACGTGGGTCGATGGCATGAAAGATGTGGGGGTTGGCCAGTTGACCTGGTCTATCGCCAGACAATCTGGCTGGTCCAGCATCGTGGCGGCAGCTTCTGGCAGTGAGAGGCCGTCGAGTGGCTGACAATAGTGAAAGCGAGGTGAGCGCATGGGCTGAAGAAGTTATGGCTA
>Ga0256404_1009541_pt1 | contig 13848 bp, 16 predicted proteins | sample RumenRJG_01DNA_FD_185990 | JGI IMG/M metagenome (GOLD analysis project Ga0256404, IMG submission 185990) | Bovine rumen microbial communities from Lethbridge, Alberta, Canada - RJG_01 | ecosystem: Host-associated > Mammals > Digestive system > Stomach > Rumen | place: Canada: Alberta | collected...
ATACAAGCAGAACTCCGAAAGGTTTGGATATTGTGAGAATTTTACTTAATGTATTCACTAAAAGATCATATGATGCTTTAGGTGCTTTTTCAAAAGATGCAATGCTTATTTCATGTATGCATTTTATGGATCCTTTTAACTTTGATGAAGACCGGGTTAAAAAATGTGTTATCCATTATGCAACCCCTGATGGTAGAATTATTCCATTCTGTACATTCAATTCAATGTATCGTGAAGGTGTTGAAGAAGAGTTTTCAACCCCTTTGAAAAAATCTAAAGCATAGTCTTCCCGAGGTTGTAATGCATGTTAATTAAATCACCTTCTAGACTTCATTTGGGTCTGATTGATATGAATGGGTCTTATGGTAGATTAGATGGGGGAATTGGGCTCACAATCCAAGATCCAAATCTGATATTGTTCGGTGAACCTGCTGAAAAAGGAATCACTGTTGATTTTAACGAAAACTTTAACTTTAATGAAACTATCCGGAATGAGTGCATTACAAAAATTACTAAAGCAGCCCAAGAAGTCATAGATTTTTATGGTGTGGATGAAGGATTTTATTTTAGAGTTGACCGAGCATATCCTCCTCATTCGGGATTAGGTTCTGGAACTCAAATAGCATTGTCCACTGGAAAACTTATTACCGAACATATTGGTCAAGAAGCTAATGGCTATACTTTAGGTAAAATCACTGGTCGTGGCGGAACTTCGGGTATTGGTGTGTTTGCCTTTGATTATGGTGGTTTCATTGTTGATGGTGGTCACAGCAGAAAGGAAAAGACATCTTTTTTACCTTCATCAGCTTCTAAAGCTAGTCCCCCACAACTGTTTGGTCGCTATGAATTTCCTGATGAATGGGGAGTTTTACTTGTCATATTAAAATCTGATGTAAGTGTCAACGGTCAAAAAGAAGTAAATATTTTCCAGGAATATTGTCCTATTGATCGTAATGAAGTGGAATTATATTCTCATTTGATATTTATGAATATGATACCTTTTTTACTTGAAAAAGATTTGCCTTGCTTTGGAAACATAATTAATAAGATACAAACAATAGGATTTAAGAATATTGAAATAAAACTTCAGTCAGATAATATAAAAAAATTAATGGCAAAATTAACTGAAATTGGTGCTTATGCTGTAGGAATGAGTTCTTTTGGACCTACAGTTTATTCATTTTATGATAAAACAAACAAACATATTGTACAAGAAATTAAAGATTATGTTGGCGATGATGGTATAGTTATAACAACAAAAGCTCAAAATCATGGTCATGTTCTTACAAAATAGTGATTATTATGGATATTATTTGTGGAAAAACTTGGACTTTTGGTGAAAATATAGATACGGATGTCATTATTCCGGGAAGATATTTAAGAACTTTTAATCCTCAGGATTTGGCGGATCATGTTCTTGAAGGAGAACGTCCTGATTTCACTAAAAATGTTCAACAAGGTGATGTTATTGTTGCAGGTGAAAATTTTGGATGCGGTTCCTCTCGTGAACAGGCACCAGTAGCTATCAAAACTGCGGGTGTAAATGCAATAATCGCCAAATCATTTGCAAGAATTTTTTATAGAAATGCAATAAATATAGGTTTGCCTGTAATTGTAAGTGATATTAATGCCGAAGATGGGGATATCATTAAAATTGATTTATCCAAAGGAATTTTGATTAATGAAACTTCAGGTGAATCTCAAAATTTTGAACCTTTTAAAGAATTCATGTTAAATATTTTAGAAGACGGTGGTTTAGTAAACCATTATTTAAATAATGATTAATTTTTTTATTAAGGAGGCATAATATGGAATGTCCTATTTGTGGTTCTGATGAACTTGAAATTTTAAATTCAAAACAGAAAGAATCTAAAAAGAAATTTACAGAGGAATATCTTTTAAAATGTTTTGATTGCGGTCATGTTTTTAAAGATGTTGTTTCTGCAAAAAAACCTAAAAATTATCGACTTATTATTTCAGAACAAAATAAATCTCATAAAACAACTATTGAATTATCTCCAAGTGATGAATTGAAAGTTGGAGATATTTTGCTTTCTGATTTGGGTCAAGTCGAAGTATCAAGTATTGAAGTGGATGATACTCGAGTTAATAAAGCTTTGGTTGAAAATATTGAAACGATATGGGCTACATCAATTGAAATTCCTGCTCGTATTGGTTTTTCAGTTGATTTGCATGGTAAAGTTGATTCATATAAATTGGATTTGGAAAGGGATTTTGAAATCGCTCCTGGTGATGTTGTCAAAATTGAGAACCATATTGTAAAAGTTCATGTTATCAAAACTGATGAAAGAAAACTTACATCAGGATTTGCTAAGGCAGGAGTAATTAAAAGAGTTTATTCAAAACCAGTCAAATTCAATAATTATGATTATGATTTAACCTCGAATATTTTCAAAAAAACTGGTTAGTGTGATTATTATATGAAAGTATATATTGAATCCTATGGTTGTACATTTAATAAAGCTGATGGCCAAATTATGGCAGGTGTTTTAAATGAAAATAACATTGATTTAGTTGATAATATTGATGATGCTGATGTTGTCATTGTAAATACCTGCTATGTTAAGTTACCTACTGAAAATAAGATTATTTATAAAATTCAACAATTGCAGGAGAATTTTCCCGATAAAAAAATTATTGTTGGGGGATGCATGGTCGAAATTGATCCTGAAAAGTTGAACAATATCGGGCCTGATTGCAGCTGGATTGGACCTCATCAATTAAACAAAGCAGCAGATGTTGTAAAACAAACGTATTGTGGTGAGGTTGTACGGGAATGTGGTCTTTCAAAAGAAAGTAAAGTTGGTGTTGCCAAAGTTACTGATGATAGTTTAATTCATATAATTCAGATTTGTGAGGGTTGTTTGGGTGCTTGCACTTTTTGTTGTACTCGTTTTGCCCGAGGACCTTTGAATAGTTATCCTATTGCAGATATTGTTGAAGAAGCCAAGTTAGCTATTGAAAATGGGGCTTGTGAAATACAGCTCACTGCACAGGATACTGCAGCATTTGGTCGGGACACTGGTGAAAAGTTATCTGATTTAATAAAAGAAGTGGCTAATTTAAAAGGAGATTTTCGAGTTCGTGTTGGAATGATGCATCCTAAAAATATTTTAGATGATGTTGATGACATAATCGATGCAATAAAACAACCCAATGTATATGATTTTATTCATTTGCCTATACAAAGTGGGAGTGATAAAGTCCTAAAGGAAATGAGGCGTGGCCACACTATCGATCAATATCTGGATATTGTCCGCAAATTCAAAAATGAAATTCCCAATTTGACACTGGCTACTGATATTATTGTTGGCTATCCTACTGAAACTGATGATGATTTTTTAAAAACTGTTGAATTGTTGAAATGTGTTAAACCTAGTTTGATTCATTTATCTAAATACCAGCACAGGAAAGGTGCAATTTCTTCATCACTTAAGGAAATTCCTCATGAAACTATGAAGAAACGTTCTAAATTTTTAACTCAAATTAAGAGTGAAATAACGATGGAAGAAAATAAGGAATTGCTCCATTCTTATCAAACTGCGTTGGTTATTGAAAAAGGTTCTAAAGGAGGATTCATTGCTAAAACAAATTCTTATATTCCTGTGGTTGTTGATAATGTTAATTTAGGAGATTTTGTTCGTGTAAAAATAACTCATGCAACGGCTACTTACTTGAAAGGGATTGTAGAATGAGATAATTTTTAACTTTTCTTAAATTGTCATTTTTATTATTTTTTATAAAGTTTTGTCTTTATTCATCTATTTTTTTTATTATTGTTTTGTATTAATAAAATTATTACTTAATAGCTTGGTGGTTAATATATAACTAAAATTTAGGCCTTTTTTCCAAAACATTTATATACTATGCTTTACTACAATTTATTTGGAGGTGAAATAATGAGTGAATTACCAATTGCACCAGTAGGTCGTATCTTAAAAAATGCTGGAGCTCAAAGAATTAGTGACGAAGCTAAAATTGCATTAGCTGAAGCATTAGAAGAAAAAGGTGACGAAATCGCTAAAAAAGCAGTTAATTTCGCACGCCACGCTGGTAGAAAAACTGTAAAAGCTGAAGATATCAAATTAGTTATCAAATAGGCTTTTTACTGTTATTTAAAATCTATTGGCCATTTTTCTTGGTCAATTTATTTTATTTTTTTATCGGTTCTGTAAATTGCAAACTTTTATATATTACTTTTGATATATTATAATATGTTGTGCAGGACCGGTGGTCTAGGGGTATGATTCCTCTTTGACGTGGAGGAGATCACGAGTTCGAATCTCGTTCGGTCCATGTGCCATGGTAGTTCAGATGGGAGAACGCTAGACTGAAGATCTAGATGTCGCTGGTTCAAGTCCGGCCCATGGCATTACTAATTTTTTATTTTTTTTAAAATTTTTTCATTATATGCTTATTTTATAAAAAAATTTTTGGTGTTATAAAAAATAATAAAAATGGTGATGTGTTCAATTTATTTTTTTAAGGTTATTGGTTTAGGTTTGATTTGTGTGTTTTCTCTTAATTCCTTGTATTTGGATACAATTTGATATCCATTATTTGATGCAATTAAATCTGCACCTGCTGTTAATACTTGGTGTGCCATTTTCCAGATGTCTATTCCATCATATACCTCAATTTTTGTTTTTGGTGCATATTTCTGGAAGATATTGATGTCATTTACAATTTCATAAATGTGATTTGGAGTTAAAAATCCTGTTGATGTTTTAATATAATCCACATTGGCATTTTCTAATCTTATTACAAGGTTTGCTTTTTGTTCATCTTCAAGGATTTTACTTTCAATAATTACTTTCAGTGTTGTATCACCTAAGGCTTCTTTTATTTGTCTTGCCTCATCTTCAATCAAATCATATTTTTCGCTTGCTACATGATTTAAATTGATCACGGTATTCACTTCGTCTGCTCCGTTTTCGACTAGGGATAATGCCTCGCCAACTTTTGATTCTGTATTTTCAAATCCTAACGGGAATCCTATTACACTACCCACTCTTACATTACTGTCTGCTAAAATCTCTTTAGCTAATGGAACATATGTTGGATTAATTGTCGCTGTATTGAAGTTTAATTCTTTTGCTTGATTTAAGAATTCAGTCATTTCAGCTTCACTAATCATATTACTTAGATTTGTGTAATTGATGACACTTGCTAAGTGTTTTGAATTTTTTATTCTGTACATATTACCACTCTATTTTTTTAATTGTTTGTTAATATACGAATGAAACTATATATAATTTTTGTCTTGATTTTTTAGATTAATTTTTTTGCCATATATGGGCCTTTTCTTTCATAACCAAATTTTCGGTAGTAATTTCTAGTTCCAATACCACTAATGATGGCTATTTCATCTTTATCATTATCAATAGCCAAATTTTCAGCTTCCATAAGTAATTTTTCACCAAATCCTGTATGTTGACCTATTGATGGGTTTTTATCTCCGATTTGGATCATGTTTCCATAAACGTGAAGTTCACGGATAAGGGCAGTTTTATCTGTAATTTCCGGTCTAAAAGTATTTTGGGATGGTATTCTGAATCGTAAAAATCCTGCAATACTTTCTTCATTTTTATCTTCAATGGAAATGAATGTTTCTTCACCGCCACATGCCGTATAAGATTCTTTAAATAATCTGAAATCCTCTAAAGCATAATTTTCATTGGTTTTTTTATGCCCTATTTCACGACATCTGATGCACTGGCAGTTAATGTGATTTTCATCTAATTTGTTGTATACGAGTTCTCCAAGGTTTGATTTTTGAACTCCTGCCTCAATGAGTGTAGAAGGAATGTCTCTTTGAATTCTCATTGTCCTAACCCATTTTGGAAGTATTTTTTTAATTTCAACAATCAAATCAACTGCTTCTTCATCATTATATGGTCTGTAAATGCCTTCCTGCCACATATCATAGATTTCACTACCTTTTGTAACAAGGCATGGATAAATTTTAAGCATATCTGGCTTGAAGTTTTCATCGCTAAAAAGTTGTTTAAACATTTTTAGGTCTTCTTTCTGGCGAACAAATAATCCAGGCATCATGTGCATTGCTACTTTAATTGCCGAATCTCTTAAAAGTTGATTGGATTCAATCACATCAGCAATTGTGTGTCCTCTTTTGACTTTTTCATATAGCTTGTCAGATAATGTCTGCACACCCAATTCAACTCGAGTAACACCAAAATCAAGCATTCTATTGATATGTTCTTTTTTACAGTAATCGGGTCTTGTTTCAAATGTCATTCCAACGCATCTGACTTTTGAATTCTCATTAGCCCGCTGGATATCTTCTATTAAAACATAATCGTTAGGGGGGTAAGTTTTCACCACATCCTTTTCAAATTCTCTTATTAGTTTCTTATTTATTTCAAATTCAGCATTGTTGTCTAATATTAAACCAAAATCAGTCATTGCCTTAAGACATTGTGATACAAACCACTCCTGATAGCACAAATCTCTTGATGGAAATGTTCCACCCATTATAATTAGCTCTACTTTATCAATGGGATGTCCAATTTTTTTAAGTTGGGCTAGTCGGTTGAAACATTGTACATATGGGTGATATTCAAACATTCTGCCTCTAAGTGCAGCAGGTTCTTCTCCAGTATAGCTTGGCGGAGCAATATCACTTTCCGGACAATAAAGACATCTTCCATGGGGACATTTGTGTGGATGACACATTACCGCAACTATTGCCACCCCAGATTTTGTTCTTGTAGGTTTTTTCTTTAAAGTATCTGAAACAAGTTCCTTTTCTTCTTCACTGGCATATTCGAGAATATCTGCATTGCTCATAAATCTTGATAATTTTAATTCACGACAAAGTTGTCTTTTTCGAACTTCCAAATCACGTCGAGTGGATATTTTACCTTCAATAATATCATCAATTATGATTCGACATGCATCTTTCATTAATTTCACCTATTTCTATTATATATAGTTAATTTTATATATGGGTATGTTTTAATAGTATATTAAAATATATTTATATGGAAGCGATAAAATGCGTGCAAAACAATTTTTCGGAATTACTGTATTAGATAAAAAAGTAAATGAAGTAGGTAAAGTGGAAGATGTTGACATCGATACTGAAACAGGTAATATAACCACCCTTATTGTATCATTACAAAAAGGTATTTTATCTAATGATTTAATTGAAGTTGGATATGATAAAATTGCTACTATTGGAGACTGCATTCTCTTAAACACTGAAATTTCTAAAGAAGAAGAAAAAGAAGAAGCTGACGAAGAAGACCCTAAACAAGTCACTATTGAAGTAGAAGACGAATAAATTTTGAGGTAATATCATGGCATTTGATGCTCGTGATAAAGAAATTTCAATCGATGATTATGTTCGTTATGTAGATACGGGAACTGTAGGTAAAGTTCTTGATACAAAAACCGAAGATGAAATCGGTTGGGTTTTAATTGATAAGACTAATTTATGGTATAAATCTAAATTAGTTGAAATTCTTGATGAAAAAGATATTAATGTTAAGAACACGCCAACAGGTCGTGACATTGACATTGAGGATCTTAAAGAAAAAGCTGCAAAATTAGAGAACATGGAAATGGATTCTAGTGTTGCAGAAGGTGGAGGATAATCCTCCCCTTAATAACTATCTGCAAACTGTTTTATTTTTTTAGATAATGTTTCACCGATACCATCAATTTGTTGTAACTCTTTTTCACTGACGGATTTTAAATCTAGGCCAAATATTTTTTCAATATTTCTAGCTCTTTTTCTTCCAAGACGTTTTACACCTACAACAAGAGGAATTATATCTTGTTTAACGCCATAGTAAAGTCTTGCAGACAGGTAATCATAATCTTTTAGTTTGGAATAATCCCCTAAGACTTCAGAAGTATTTTTGGCAAAACGAATAAGTCTTGATGCTTCATAAGCAGTTCTTCTGGTTGATGCAGAATAAACACTATACTTATTTTCTATTTCAAATTCATTTCGTTCATTAATCCATTCAATTAATGAAACTGTTGTCGCTTCGGGATTTCCAATGTCTACTGCGAAAAGCCCTACTTCAGACATTTTTTCACGAACGGGGTCTTTATTTTTCCTGCCTTTAAATGTTATTAATGGCAAGTCTGGCGTTTCAGCAAGTGCATAGATAAATTCAGGAATATTGAATGTATCCATTGATGAAATGTATTCTTTAATTTTAACAGCAGTTTCAATAGTATAATTTGATTTTGCTATTAAATTTCCGAAATCTGTTGTCTTAAGTCCATCTGGGGTTGCCCTAATTATTCCGTTTTGAAGTAAGAATTGGAGTGCATTTTCAAGTTCCCATTTTAAACTGTCTGATGCGAATAATGACATTGATGGATTATTGTTCATTTGGTATCCGTATAATGTTTTTTCAAAGAAATCAATTAATTCGTCTAAATCTTTGGACAATGTCGATGCAATTTGTGCTATGATTTGTTTATAAATAGCATCCTTATTGTCAATTAACTTGGAATTGGTTAATTCAATTTCGCCGTTTATAAAATGTTCTTCTAATTCAAAGGCTTCATCTGCGGTTTTGGCGATGAGATAAGAATATCCTGTATCATCGTATTGTGGTCTTCCTGCCCGACCAGACATCTGTTCATAGTCAAAGACAGGGATGAGTTGTGGGCCATTGCTTGTCCAACGTGTTGTATCTCTTATCGCAACAGATTTTGAAGGCAAATTAACACCATACATTAAACTTGGTGTTGCACTTATCATCAAAATATTTCCTTTTCTGAATTCATCTTCAATGATTTCTTTTTGTTCATTAAAAAGTCCTGCATGGTGAAATGCAACTCCTTTCTCTGCAGCTTCAGCTAATTTTACACATGTTGTTGTTGGAAGTGAACCTTTATTTTTAGGAACTTCTAATAGTTTATTTGCAACTTCTTTGAATGTTTTCTTTTGTTCTTTTGAAAGTTTTTTATTTATTTTTTTAGCAACATATGTGGCTAGACTTTCGGTAAAACGTCTGGTGGACACGAAGGATAATGCCTGTGAATTATCTTGCATAGCTTTTTCAACAATCTTGACAATCACATCATTCTTATTTTTTGTATTAAACATTTCAGCATCTAAAACTTCTTTGTTTAAAGGCACTGGTCTATAGTCATGTTCAATACATGTTCCTTCAAGCCAACCTTCAATTTCTTCAATGTTTCTAAGGGTTGCAGAAAGGGCAATTATTCTCATGGAGGGATTAATAATTTTGGCTCTAGTTATGGCCGCTTCTAATGTGGGGCCTCTTGTGTATTCTCCGATCATATGGAATTCATCAATAATTAAAGTATCAACATCACGAAGAGTATCCCATGAAAATCGTGTAAGAGCATCAAATGACTCAAAAACCATCACTGATAAATCTGCACTTGACGGATGTTTGCCCACGCTTATTCCATGTTCTTCAAATGCTTTAAATTCCTGTACTTTTTCATTTTGAATAGATAATAACGGTGCTGCATAAACTGCTTTTCCTTTGTTAAGTATTGTTTTTAGAGCAGGCAATACTCCTAAAACTGTTTTTCCACTTGCCGTTGGAATACAAATAATATAGTTTGAATTATCATCCAGATATCCAGATTCAATTACTGCTTTTTGTGCGGGATTGAACTCCTCAATATATGGGTATGCACTATTTATTATTTTTTTAATATCTTCAGGTAAATTTTCCATTTTAATCATTTAAAATATTGTTTTTTTACATATATAATATATTATGTGAGAGCATTTGATAACAAATATTTATAAATACTATAATTAATATAATAGTTACAAAATAGAAATTTTATAGGTAGATAATATGGCAATCAAAGTTGAAGTATTTAAAACTGATTCATGTCCACACTGCCCTGCTGCAGTAAGTGCTGCTGAAAGTGCAAAAGCTAAGTTAGGTGATCAAATTGATGTTGAAATAGTTAATGTCAACGAACCTGCCAGCATTGATAGGGCTAGAGAATATCAAATTATGGCTGTACCAACTGTTGTAATTGATGGAAATGTTGAATTTATTGGTGCACCTAGTGACAGTGACTTAATTGACAAATTAGAATCTTTATTATAGATTCTTTCTTTTTTTTCTTTTTGTAAAAATGACTGATGAAAATTATACTGGTGTTACAACAGGAACTGTTGCAACTGCTTGTTCTCTTGCAGCTATTGATGCTATTTTAGATTCACCAGATATTGTTTGTGTTAATGTTGAGACTCCCAAAAAGACATTGGATATACTAATTGATGAATGCTGCAGGTTGTCAGATTCATCTGCATATGCTGTGGCTCATAAAAATCCTTATAATGATCCTGATGTTACAGTAAATTTGGATATTGTTGCTAATGTTGAATTAATTGATTTTGCTAGTGAAAAAGTTATTATCACTGGTGGTGAAGGAGTTGGCATAATAACAAAACCTGGTCTTCAAATTCCTGTGGGAGATTATGCAATAAATCCCGTTCCACGAAAAATGATTAAAAAGAATTTGGAAGATAAAGTGCCGGAAGATAAATCTGCTAAAGTTACTATTTCTATTCCTAAAGGTCGTGAAATTGCTCGAAAAACCATGAATCCTAAATTAGGTATTATTGATGGTATTTCTGTTTTGGGAACAACGGGTATTGCAAGATCCATGTCCAGTGAAGCATATAAAAATTCTATAGTTACTCAAATTGATGTTGCAATAGCATCGTCTTTGAATGATTTGGTTTTCGTTCCTGGAAATATTGGTGAAAAATTGGCATTGAAACGATTGGATATTACTAAGGAACAAATTATTCAAACTGGTAATTATGTCGGGTTCATGTTTGAGGAGGCTAAAAAGAGAGGGATTGATAAATTCACATTTTTTGGTCATATCGGAAAACTGATAAAAATCGCCGGAGGCATATTCAATACAAAACATGCTGTTGCAGATGGTAGGCGGGAAATAATGATTACTCATGCTGCATTATGTGGCGCTGAAAAGGATATTCTGGAAAAATTATATGATTCGGCCACTACCGATGATATGTTGGATATATTGACTGAAATAGGTCTTCAAAAAGATGTGGTCAACAGCATTGCAGCTGCCATTAAACAAAGATGCATGTTACGTTTTGAATTGGATTTGGATGTTATTTTAGTAGATATGGAAGGTAATTATTTAAACGATAATATGGAAGGATTTTTATGAAAATAGCGATGGTTGGTCAATTTCCACCTCATTTTGGTGGTGTAGGTGTTCATATTCACACATTATCAAAAGAACTTGTAAAACAGGGTCATGAAGTTTATGTAATAACTTATCCTCATGCTGATTTGGTAGACATCGATGGAATTCATGTTATAGGTACTAAAGGTATAAATATTCCAGGAATTAGGGGTTTGATGTTTAAAAGAAATGCTAAAAAAGCTTTAGAGAAATTGCTGAAAGAAGTGGACATTGATATTGTTCATGGCCATTATCTGTTTCCTGCAGGTGCTGCTGCAGTTGAGGTTGGCTCAAAGCATAAAATTAAAACATATGTGACTGCCCATGGATCAGACATGTTTGAAATGTATAAAAAACAATCTTTCATGCGACCATCCATTAAAAATGTTTTAAAAAAGGCAGATGTTGTTTTTGCAGTAAGTAATGCATTAAAACAAGAAATATTGGCCACTGGTGTAGATGGAATATCAAATAAAACAAGGTTGTGCTGGAATTCTGTAGATATAAATAAATTTTCTAAAGACAATAAAAATTTACTTGATAATCACGGTAAGCCAATTGTATTGTTTGTTGGTAATATTATTAAACGTAAAAATGTCAATTTGATTTTAGAAGCTAAAAAACAGTCTAAAACTGATTATGAACTGGTAATTGTTGGAGACGGTCCTCTTAAGAAAGATTTGGAGAATAAAGTGAAAACTGAAAATATTTCTGATGTTCGGTTTTTAGGCTCTAGGAGGGATGTGGAAAATATAATTCCTGGATGCGATGTATTGGTTCTTCCATCATTTTCTGAAAGTTTTGGATTGGTATTGATTGAGGCATTGGCTTGTGAAAAGGCTGTCATTGGAAGTGATGTTGGTGGAATCTCTGAAATAATCACTGATGATGTTGGTTTATTAATTGACCCTAATGATTCTTCAAGTTTATCTGATGCAATCGATAAGATAATTGGGGATGATGGATTTAGGAATAAATTATCTTCTAATGCAAGAAAAAGAGCTATTGATTTTAGTAAAGTTGAAATTCCTTATGATGAGATGAAATAATGATTAAAAAAGTTAAATGTCCAGGATCCGCTACAATCATCAATGCAATAGCAACAGGTTTCGGATCTGCTTTTGGAATTGGTCTTAATATTGAATGCGAAGCTAAATCCATTGGTTCTGGAATAAAATGCTATAATGATGTTGGAGCAAGTACTGATTTAATGGATTTGTGTGTAAAGAAAGTCTTTGAAAAGTATGGTATTGATGAAAATAATTTTGGATTGGAGCTAAAAACAAAATCAACACTCCCTATGGCATCTGGCCTTTCAAGCAGTAGTGCTTCATCTAATGCTGTTGTTGCAATTTCATCTAAAATAATCAGTGATGAATTTAATTTAAATCCATTGTCTGATTTGGAAATTATAAATTTGGCTATTGATGCATCTATTGAAGCGGGTGTTACTATCACAGGTTCATTTGACGATGCGACCGCATCATATTTTGGGGGCGTTGTTGTAACGGATAATAAAAATCGTGAATTCATAATTAAAGAAAAGATGGATGATTATAAGATACTTGTCTATATGCCTAATTTCATTTCAAAATCTGGAGATAGTGATGTTAATCGTATGCGTGTATTGGCTCCTCTTGTTGAAATTGCATTTGATTTTGCAAAAAATAAAGATTATTTCAAAGCTTTAAATTTAAATGGTCTTCTTTATGCTTCTACATTAGGCTTTGATTCTTCCATAGCTATTGATGCTCTTCAAGCAGGAGCAATAGCCTCAGGACTATCAGGAACTGGATCATCATTTGTTGCTGTTTGCAATGAAAACAGTGTTGATGATGTAAATGATGCATGGTCTAGATTAGAAGGCAGGGTTTTACAAACTAATGTTGACAATGACGGTTGTGTCTTTTTATAATTTAATTTTTTCATATTTTTTTAAAAATTTAATTTTCAACTAATATTATGCCATAGTTTATATACTATGATTGTTATAAATTATATTATTATCATTATTATCAAATTTTGGTGATTTTTTGAATAATAAATATGAGATTAAATCTTTTAATAATGAAAAAGAAGCTAAAGATCTTTTAAAAGAATCTAGAAATCGCATTGATGAGATTGATAATGATTTATTTAATTTAATTTGCCAGAGAACTTCATTTGCAGTTGATATTGCTCTTGCAAAAGAGTATTTGGGCATGCCAATTTATGATAAAGGTAGGGAAGATGCAATTCATGCAAAAATTAAGAAGTTGTCTGATGAAAACGGTATTGATATGGATATAATCGATCAAATCGTTAATATGCTAACTATATTAAGTAAAAATGAGCAGAAAGAAATTTTGAGGAGGAATGTTGATGGGTAATATTAGAACTTCATTTGTTAAACGTTTAGCAAGAGAACTTATAGAAACTCACAAAGGTGTTTTCACTACTGATTTTGAAGAAAACAAAAAATTAGTATCTGAATATTCTACTGTAAGTACTAAACATTTAAGAAATAAAATTGCTGGTTATGTTACTAGACTTGTTAAATTAGAACAAGCTCAAGAATAACTTTTATGCATTTTTATTATTTTTTTTATATACTTTTTTTAATAATTTAATTTTTTT
>Ga0256404_1009542_pt1 | contig 13848 bp, 12 predicted proteins | sample RumenRJG_01DNA_FD_185990 | JGI IMG/M metagenome (GOLD analysis project Ga0256404, IMG submission 185990) | Bovine rumen microbial communities from Lethbridge, Alberta, Canada - RJG_01 | ecosystem: Host-associated > Mammals > Digestive system > Stomach > Rumen | place: Canada: Alberta | collected...
AAGGATGACTATCAGCATCCATCCGGCTATTACACCATCCTCCAGAAGAAGGCAGAGAGCCGAGTACACGAGAATCTTGTCAGCCAGAGGGTCCATAATCTTTCCGAAGTTAGTAACGAGACCTCTGGCTCTGGCGATTTTTCCATCCAGCATATCCGTAAAAGACGCAGCGATGAAAAGAATAAATGCCAGCAGATAGTATCCCATCAGGAATGCTGCAATAAAAAATGGAACTGCAATTATTCTTCCTATGGTAAGTTTGTTCGGCAAATTCATAGTTCGTCCTCCTATAATGTTTTATCAGTAAACCAGCTTGCCTATAACACTTCTTTTCCAGTTAAATCGTACTCTCCCGCCTCATCTATCAGCACTTTTACAAAATCTCCCGGCTGATGTCCGGCTTTACCGTAAAATTCAACTTCATTATCTATCTCAGGTCCGTCATATTCGGTACGTCCCACATAGATCAATTCTCCATCTTCCCCCTGGTTGACCTCGTCAATCAATACAGGGAATACCTTTCCAACAGTCTTGCTGTTAAGCTTGTAGCTTACTTCCTGCTGGATCTCCATAATGGAATCTCTTCTTTCTTCTTTTACTTCCTGTTCCAGCTTTCCGTCCATGGTGTGGGCAAGGGTTCCCTCCTCATCTGAGAACGCAAAGACTCCCAGCCTGTCAATTTCCGCCTCTCTGACGAAATCTTGAAGTTCACTTATATCCTCTTCTGTCTCACCCGGGAATCCCACCAGCAGGGTTGTCCTGATATGGATGTCCGGAATTCTGTCTCTGAGCTTTTGGATTGTCTCTTTGATATCAGAGGAAGTGGATTTTCTCCTCATCATCTTCAGAACGTGATCAGAAATATGCTGAATAGGAATATCAATGTATTTGCAGATTTTTTTCTCAGAAGCCATTACATCTATAAGCTCATCTGTAATGCCGTCGTCATAAACATACATCAGCCTTATCCACTGAATACCATCGATCTTGCAAAGCTCTTTAAGAAGCTCAGGAAGCATTACTTTTCCATATAGATCCTCTCCATATCTGGAGGTATCCTGAGCAATTATCAGAAGTTCCTTAACGCCTCCTGCTGCCAGCTCCCGGGCTTCTCTCACACAGTCTTCAATTGGTTTTGACCTGTAAGGTCCTCTGATGGACGGAATAGCACAGAAAGAGCAGGTGTTATTGCATCCTTCGGCTATTTTCAGGAAATCCGAATAAGTTCCCTTTGGAATAATTCTCTCTTTGTAATTAAGGATTTTCCCGGCTCTTCCTCTGACCTTATCTCTGCCTTCTGAACCAGGATCCTTTTTTCCATCCTCTCCCATCAGAACAGAAGCAATATCATCATAATCGTTAACACCAAAGAAAAGGTCTACTTCAGGTAGCTCGCTGCTCAGCTCCTGGTGAAAACGCTGGCTGAGACAGCCTGTTACAACAAGCTTCTTGTCCTGTCCCTTCAGTCTCGCCATCTCAAAGATGTGATCTATGGATTCCACCTTGGCTGCATCTATAAACCCGCAGGTGTTAACAATCAAAATATCCGCATCTTCCGGATCATTCACAAGGGAACAGCCAGCCTTCAGCAAGTCCGCCGCCAGCACCTGTGAATCGTATTCATTTTTCTGACACCCAAGGGTATCAATAAAGAATGTCTTACTCATTATTCTGGTCCTCAGTTTCTTCAGAGACCCGGGTCTGATCTCCATCCTCCAGGTCTGACTTCTCTGTAAAAATATCTTCCTCTTCTGCGGGATCTTCCGGTTCCTCCGTCAAGTTACCGGCATACTGGCCTTCTCCATCTCCAGACTCCCGCCTTGCGTACTCTTCTTCGGTCATAAGCACCTGACGAGGCCTGCTTCCATCTGAAGGGCCGATGATTCCCATTGCCTCAATCTCATCAATTATCCTGGCAGCTCTGTTATATCCAATTCTGAATCTTCTTTGGAGCATTGATACAGATGCCTGTTTCTGGTGAAGAATAAACTCTATTGCTTCATCTGTCAGCTCATCAGAGGCTTGAACATTGTCTGCAGATTCAGGGGATTCGATGGTGTCGATTACTTTATGGTTATATTCGGCGCCGCCCCCCTGTTCCTTAACGTATTCTACCAGATTGCTTATCTCTTTATCAGAAATGTACGGTCCCTGTATTCTAACCGGCTTGTTTTTATTCACCGGCTTAAACAGCATGTCGCCCTTTCCCAGAAGTTTTTCTGCACCACCTATATCTATTATTGTTCTTGAATCAAAGGAAGAACTTACGCTCAAGGCTATTCTTGAAGGTATGTTAGCCTTGATAACACCAGTTACTACATCTACAGAAGGTCTCTGAGTTGCCAGAACAAGGTGCATTCCCGCTGCTCTTGCCTTCTGGGCCAGCCTCATAATCGCTTCATCCACCTGGTTGGAGGCCGTCATCATAAGATCTGCCAGCTCATCTACAATAATCACTATCTGAGGAAGAATCTTATCCGTTTCTCCCTCCTCCGCAAGTTTTTTGTTATAGGACTCAAGGTCTCTAACCCTGTGCTCCGCAAAGCTGTGGTACCTGTTGTTCATCTCATTGACGGCCCAGTTCAGGGCAGCTGCTGCCTTTTTAGGATCCGTAACTACAGGTATGAGCATGTGAGGAATATCATTATAAATTTCCAGCTCAACAACCTTAGGGTCGATGAGAACAAGTTTGACCTGATCTGGAGTTGCCTTGTAAAGTATGGAAGCGATCATGGTGTTGATACACACTGATTTTCCCGATCCTGTGGCTCCTGCAATAAGCAGGTGAGGCATGTCTTTAAGATCTGCAACGATGTTGTTTCCGGAAATATCCTTTCCAACAGCGAAGGATATTTTTGATTTGGCCCTTCTGAACTCCTCGGAATCAATAAGCTCTCTGACCAGAACCGGTGCGGGATTAGAGTTCTCAACCTCAATACCAACTGCGGCTTTTCCTGGAATAGGCGCTTCGATTCTGATGCTTTTCGCTCTCATATTCAGGGCAATATCATCTGAAAGCTTTACTATGCTGCTTACTTTAACTCCTACAGCAGGCTGAACCTCGTATCTGGTTACTGAAGCACCCTGAGTAACATTAATTACATGGGCATCTACGTTGAAGTTTCTTAAAGTGGTCTCCAGTTGATCAGCCTTGGCCTGAAGATCAGATTCTGAGGCTGATACTCCTGAATTTACTGGTTTTTTCAGCAGGTCCACGGGAGGAAGAACGTATCCAGCGTACTTTCCTTGTCCTGCAGCAATTTCTTTCTCTATCTCTTTTCTGTCTGCCTCTGTAGCCGGTTCTGCCTTCGTTTTGAGTACAGGTGAAACTGCTGCAGCTGCAGCCGGAATCTGGGCTGGTTCCGGTACTGAAGGTGATGGTGCTGCAGGAACTTCTGGAGCACTCTGCTGATCCGGCTCCAGACCGGTCAGCTTTGCCTTTGTATCTGCTTTTTTCAAACCACCAAGGCCAAGTCCGGAGCTGACACCAGCCTTCTCTTCATTATCTGAACTTGAACTTGAGCTTCCCTCAAGACCAGTTTTCTTTTCTTTTACGGAACCTGCTATGGAAGAGATTACACCTCCCAGGCCATGGCCTGCCGCCGGCCCCTGACCCTGAACCAGTCCTTTTTTTCCTGTATTGGAGGTCAGACCTTCTCCATCCTTTACGGTGCTGTCGTCGTTCATGTATTCCAGGATTTTCTTTCTACTCTTTTCATCTTTTAACAGCTCAGAAAGATAGTCACGCTGATCTGAAATGCCTTCTCCACCGTACCTGCTGAGTTCTGCAGAAAAATTTTTTCTCAGCTCTTCATCGGACAGAGTATCTTCATCAGACGCCCTGCTTCTGATCTCCATTTCCTTAAGGAGTTTTTTCTCTTCTCTCTTTTCTTTAAATGAAGAAAGCTGGGTGGAAATAGGCGTGTTCACAACAAACAAAATAGATATGAAAATCAGGGTGAGGGCGAGAATATACAGCCCCGGCATTCCTATGAGTTTCACAAGAATGTTTCCGATCTCCATGCCGATAACACCGGCGCTCCTGTCATGAAGGCTGTCACTGTAATATTTTCCCAGGGCATCCAGTGAAAAATCTGGTCTGGATGGATTGATATATCTGGCGGAATTGAGGACGCAGAGCATTATATATATTACGGCCGAAAAGCTTACAGTTCTGGGGTTCACATGCTGCATCTTGTTCATAAAAACAAGTACAGCAAAAAACATCATGATATATGGCAGTACATATGTCATGATTCCAAACAGTCCTCTCAGAATATCGTGAATCGCATCCCCAAAGGCGCCTGTAGTATTAAACTGTGTTGTAATAACAAGGAATATTCCAAGGGCAAATATGGTAACAGCCCAGATTTCGTCCATCAGTTTATTGTGGGCTCTCCGCTGTTCCTGCATCTTCCTGATGTCTTCGGCCCTGGTCAGATCTGCCTCCGCCAGGGCTTTTTCTGAAGTTCTTCCCGAACTCTTCGCCTTTGATGTACTCTTGTTTTTACTGCCCTTTGGTCTTCCCGGGCTCCTCTTCTTACTTTCCGCCATAGTCTCCTGTGTGTTTTAGTTAAATAATACTGTGAATCAGCAGAATTGCAGCTACGATCCAGACATAGATCGTGAAGTATTTAAGGCTGTATTCTCTTACCACCTTGATCATGAACTTGATTGCAAAGATGCCTGAAATAGCAGCAACTATCATTCCAACCATTACCGGGCCGAAATTGCTTGCCAGAGATGCACCGATATTTCCATTGCCTCCCTCTACTACAAGGGATCCGAGTATTGAAGGAATAGAAATCAGGAATGCGAACTCAACTGCAAAATCTCTGTCCAGACGGGTAAGAAGGCCTCCTACCAGTGTTGAACCTGATCTGGAAATTCCAGGCGTGATTGCGATGCCCTGAAGTACCCCGATAAACAGAGCGTTGCGGAACTTCATGTTTTCTATAGTAACATGGCCTGGTTTTACGCTTTCTGCTCCCCAAAGGAGAAATCCGGTGATTATCAGTCCGATGGCCGTAGGCATGAGGGTTTTGTAAAAACCTTCAAACATATCGTTGAAAAGCAGCCCAATAATACCTGTAGGGATGGTTGCTACTATAATCATAACTCCCAGTTTTCTCACAGGTCTTTCCTCCAGTCGAAGGCCCTTTCCTGTGCACAGATCCTTAATTGTAAGGAAAAGTTCCTTTATCAGTGCCCAAATGTCGTTCCAGTACATATAGAACACTGAAATCAGTGTTCCTATGTGAAGCATTACAGTAAAGGCCACTACTGAATCGCCGTTAATTCCGAAGAAATGCTGAAAAATAGTAAGGTGTCCGGAACTGCTTACAGGAAGAAATTCTGTAAGGCCCTGTACCAGACCAAGAATAACCGCATTGAAATAAGTCACTTAAGTATCTCCTTTGTCCGTTTCGTTAATATTGCCGGTATTGTTTGTATCTCAACTCAATCGTTTAATTATAAAGTTTTTCATTGATGGAAACAATACCAGACCTGCTCATCAGATATTCAGCCAGTTTTCACATTGCATATCATCAGAAAATCCAAAACCAGGTTCTTTGATAAACAAAAAAAAATGACCCGATTTCTCGGATCACCTGGTGTCACATTGCATTCTGACTATTCAGCGTTAACAACATCCTTGCCATCGTAATATCCGCAGTTAGGACAAACTCTGTGAGGAAGTTTAGGCTCATGACACTGAGGACAAATTGAAAGTCCAGGAGTGCTCATCTTCATATTAGCTGCCTTACGGCTGGAAGTCTTAGCTTTCGAAGTTTTCCTCTTAGGTACTGCCATTGTCGACACCTCCTTTATGTGAATTGAAATAATAATCTAGTGGTCACGAATTGATATTATAGATTAAAAACTAGTAGCTGTCAATAAGAATTATTGCACATGTTGTGTTTACCTGGCAGGAACCAGGCTTCTAACCCGGTCAGAGTTTTTATAGAGCTCCCTTCCTGTAATCAGGTTATAGACATCAGTACCCCGAACCTCTGTCATAAGCTGGTCTCTAATCTTCCTGTCATTTTCATCTGACTCATCAAGCCTTCTGAGTGTTTTATTCACATTTGTGATAACCGGCAGGGTATTTCTGCCATTCTTGACAGAATCTTTCAGTAGTTTCTGCCCCCTGCTGTTCATTGCCAGGACCCTGATGTAAGCGGGGTCTTTCATTTCCCTGTCTGTTTCCACCAGAAGCTCCATCAAGAGCCTGGAAACGTGAGTATATGTATATCTCCGGGATTTAGTAAGGCCAATCAGCTCTTCGATGCTCTCCGCAGAACGGACCGCTTTCTTGAGGCGGTTTCCAATGCCCTCTCCCCCGTCTGGCAATTTTGCGAAGACCGCTTCGTCGCTCATCAATATCTTGTAACGCAGAATATCAAAGTACCGTTTTTCTCTTTGCCTTAATTCTTCAGGTGTTATTTGAAAAATTCTTTTTTCTGATGTGGGAGGAACGAATTTCCCTGTGTTTTCTCCTTCTGCCAGGAGTTTTCTTATACCAGTTGCACTTTGAAAAATGTTTTCCGGATCTCTGTCCGCCGTATCGTTATATCCCGGCCCCACCCTTTTTACAGAAACAATTTTAAGCTGAGATTCCAGCTGATTTACCGCTCTGATATATTCAAGGGCCAGAATGTCATTTGAGTCTGATGGAAGCTGATATTCACTTCCTGTAACCTGGCTGAAAGCCTCTGAACGGGCAGCGGGCCAGGACATTCCATTCCTTGAAAGGGTGCCTGTTTTCTCTGAAATTTCCACTTCATATCGTTCAAGAAGTTCTGCAATTTCCTTAAGTTTCCCGGAATCTCCTGATTCAGATCCGAAAGCCAGGTGGGTGACCATTCCAAGAGAGTTTAGAAGACTGACTCCTCCCTTGGCATAAATGCCAGCGTTGGAAAGGCAACAGAAAACCGGGATCTCTATCACCAGATCTGCACCGCAGTCTATAGCAATCCCGGCTCTTTCCCATTTGTCAATCAAGGCCGCCTGTCCCCTCTGTACAAAATTACCGCTCATGGCGCACACTACCGCCTGACATCCAGTAATCTTTACAGCCTCTCTCATCTGGTACAGATGGCCATTATGAAACGGATTATATTCTGCAACAATGCCCAGAACTCCAGGTTCCTGACAATTAATCATCTTCTCCGTCTCTGTCGAATTCAGGCTGCTGATATTTGTTTCCATCGTAATCAGCATCGTCGCTATAATCAGGTGCAGGCACTGCAGCTCTGTCAGCAGCAGTATTCTCTACATTGTCCTGAAGGCGGCTGGCCATATCCTTTACTTCCTGCCTGTTTCCGTTAACCTTGCCATTTACATCGTTAATAATGTCAGCAAACTTCTCGTTCATAGGCTGGATAAACTCATTTGCCAATCCTGCCATCTCGTTCTGCATATCATAGAGCATCTTGTCTATATACTCATATGCTCTGAGTTTGATATACCTGCTGTGGCTCTCTGCCTCGTTTACAAGGGCGTTTGCTCTCTTCTCGGCTTCCTTCTTGACAATATCGTTCTCGACCAGGTACTCCGCCTGCCTTTTAGCTGCAACAATTACCTTGTCATACTCGCTCTTGGCTTCGTTGAGGATCCTTTCCTGCTCGTCCTTAACCCATCTTGCCTGCTGAATATCCTTTGGCAAGCTGAGTCTGATATCATCGATAATGCTCTTCAGCTCATCTCCGTCTACAATTGTCTTGTCAGAGAACGGAACTTTAGATGCATTTGTTACCAGGTCCTCCAGTTCGTCCAGCAGAGACATTACTCTGATCGATTCATCACTCATTTCTTATCCTCCTATTGATCATGATAAGGAATCATGTTTGATACAACGTTGCTCCAGTACAGGACGTATTATCTACATCTCTTGTCCGACTTTCTCACTGAGCCTCTCTCTTACGTACTCCGGCACAAGTCCTCTGATATCTCCCCCATAAGACGCCACTTCTTTGATCAGCGAAGAACTGATAAATGAAAATGACGGATCGGCCATCAGAAACACTGTCTCTGTACCGTGCCTGTAAAGACGGGCATTCATCTGAGCCATCTGAATTTCATACTCAAAGTCGGTTGTGGCTCTTAAACCTCTGACAACTGCCTGAAATCCATGGTCATTTACATAATCAGCCAGCAATCCCGAAAAAGAATCTACTTTAACGTTGTGAAGCTCCGACGTAACGTGCCTCACAATATCCATTCTTTCATCCAGGGTGAAAAGAGATCTCTTGCTGTTATTAACAATCACTCCCACTGTAATGGAATCGAACATTCCTGCAGCACGGCTGATTATATTAAGGTGTCCGTTTGTAATCGGGTCAAATGATCCGGCAATCAATGCATTTCTCTGCATAGAAACAATCCTGCCTTTTGTGTATTTTATCAAATGGTATTTGTATATGCAACAATTAACGAGCCTCAAACAGGTCAACGCCAATGGTTCCGTACTTTTTTTCCTTAATTTTTACAAGCTTTCCGTATGAGTCCGATAATTTATTATCGTAAAGATGCTCTGCAACCACTATCATACCTTCCTTAACCAGGTCATTTTCTTCCAATAATCTGAAAGCTTCTTCATAAAAGCCTGACCGGTATGGAGGATCAAGAAATACAATATCAGGCTTTTCGGTCAGAAGGCTCAGGCACTTTCTGAAATCGTGATTATACAGAACTGCCCTGTCTCCAGCCTTGCAATTTTCACTATTTCTCTTCAAAACACGGAAATTAGCCCTGTCTCCCTCATTGAACCAGCAGATATCTGCCCCTCTGGAAAGAGCCTCCAGACCCAGGCTGCCAGAGCCTGCAAAAAGGTCCAGCACCTTTGCCCCTGGAACACTGAAATTAATCATGCTGAAAACAGCCTCCCTGACCTTCTCTGTTGTAGGCCGGATGCCTTCTGGAATCTCAATCTTCCTGTATTTATATTCTCCTGCTACTATTTTCATTTATTCACGTCTCCTTTGACATTCTCTACTAGAAATAATCTATTGGTGTCAGATAACATTGCTATTGTCAACAACCGAAAGTTTTCCTATCCTCCGGTTCATTTCATCCATGTCCAGATCTTTGTAAGATCCTGAGATGATCTTTAGAGCATCATCTCCCGCTGCTTCAAGAATGTCCTGATATCTGAGGAGATTTGAAACTTCTGCTGCCGCTCCGTGCTGCATAGTTCCCATTATGTCCCCAGGACCTCTGAGCCTGTAGTCTTCCCTTGCTATTATGAAGCCGTCGCTGGTTTCAGTCATAATTCTGACCCTCTCTTCTGACTGGGAGGAACTGCCGTAGTTAATGAGGTAGCAATATGACTGAAGATCATTTCTTCCCACTCTTCCGCGAAGCTGGTGAAGCTGGGCAAGGCCGAATCTTTCTGAGTTTTCAATAACTATGATTGTAGCCCCGGGAACGTTTATTCCAACCTCGATAACCACAGTAGAAACAAGAATATCCGACTCACCCCTGGCAAAAGCCCACATTATTTCTTCCTTCTGGTCTTTTCCCATCCGTCCGTGGATGAGGCTGACCTTGTAGCCGCGGAACTTTTCCTTCAGTTCATTGTAGAGCTTCATAGCGGAATTCAGATTCTCATCTTCATCAATGCTGGGAGCTACAACATAGGCCTGGTGACCTTTACTCAGCTGATCTCTTACGGCAGCATATGCCTTGTTTCTTGTTTTGCCTGTCAGTCCTCTTGTAATCACAGGCAGCCTGCTGGCCGGTTTCATCTCTATGGTGCTGAAGTCCATGGAGCCGAAAACAGTAGATGCCAGCGTTCTGGGAATAGGTGTGGCTGACATTACCAGCACATTAACTCCAGAAGACTTTTCTGCCAGCGCTCTTCGCTGCCTCACTCCGAAGCGGTGCTGCTCATCAGTGACAACCAGCCCCAGATTGTGAAATACAACTTTTTCCCCCAGAAGAGAATGAGTTCCCACAATAAGGTCTATGTCACCGTCACACAGCTGTTCAAGAATCCGTTTCTTGTCACTTTCCTTCATGCTGCTTACAAGAAGGCCTGTTCTGATGCCAAACTTTTCAAAAGCCTGACTCATATCGTGAAAATGCTGGCGAGCCAGAATCTCTGTGGGTGCCATGACTGCAGACTGCTTTCCGTTTCTGAAGGCAAGGTATACTGCCGCTTCAGCCACTACCGTTTTGCCGCATCCCACATCTCCCTGAATCAACCTGTTCATGGGCTTTTCTTTTGCCAGATCCTTCCGTATATCTTCTACAGCATTTCTCTGACCCGAGGTAAGAGTAAAAGGAAGACTTTTTATAAACTCTGAAGGATCGGTGAAATCCATCTTTCCGTTTCTATCTTCTTCTCTTTCTGCTTCTTCAGATCTGAGAGCCACCTGATATACCAGAAGCTCCTCATACACAAGCCTGTATCTGGCTGCGGCAAATTTATGCTCACTTTCAGGAAAATGGGCATTAGTATAAGCATATCTCTGGCTGCAGAGCTTCCGTTCTTCCGCCAAAGTCTCTCCCAGCCATTCCTTGTCAAGGCTTCCGCAATTTTTCAGGATCTCAGTCTCCCATTTTATAAAATCCCTGGTGGTAATGCCTGCTGTACAATGGTACACGGGAATTATGCCCAGGCGGTCCTGTTCACTGCCTTTCTCTGTAATCTCAGGAGTTGTGAAAACAGCCATGCCGTTTCTGTGGGACACTTTTCCAAAAACAGAATATTCTGTCCCCACGTTAAGACTCTTCATCAGGTAGGGCATATTAAAGAAAACCGCCACAAAACTATAATTGTCTCCCCTGAAAGTTATAGTCGACATGGATCTTCCGCCGCTGATTCTCCGGTTCCCCTTCCTTATAAGAATACCGGATGTAAGAATTTCTGATCCGTCAGAAGCCATTACCGGTGAAAGGAACTTTCTCCTGTCCCTGAATCTGAATGGGAAATGTCTGAGCATATCTCCTGCGGTGAAGATATTCAGGTTCTCCAGCAGATCTTTTTTCTTATTTCCTATGCCTTTTATTTCAGTTACGGGGCTGTTAAATTCCAGTTTCTCGTTAGATTTCATTGGTTCTCGTAATCACCCTGCTGCCCTCTGTAATCAGACCTTTTCCCGAAGAACGGCCTTTTTCGCCAGGGTCTTTTCGTTTATCAATTGTACCCGCCACATGTGCAGTCAGCACCTTTGGCTTGTCAAGGCACAGTGTTTCGAAGTCTGCTTCTATCATGTCAAAGAGCCTGCCGGCCGCATCCTCAGGATCAATGCCAGCATAGACCGCAAAAGTAACATCAACATGAACGTCGTGGTCTTTGGACTGAATATTCACCGACTTCAACATATCTCCAAGGCCATTCCAGAACCTCTGCCTCAGCAGCCTTCCCTTTTTGCTGCAAGGAACCAGCATTGAGGAAAGAGAAAGCATGTTGTCTACAGTAAGCTTCTCCAGAACCGTGTTGTTGACCGCTACGATTCCATATTCATTTCTGGTCAGTAATGCCATGATGCCTCCTGATATAACAAGAACAATAGTCTGGAAAACAAAAAAATCCTGAGCTGAATTGCTCAGGACAATAACCGGAATTTATTTATTAGATGGCACGGTTTACTTTGCCAGCTCTCAAGCAGCTTGTGCAAACGTTAGCCTTTCTTACTGTTCCGTTATCATTCACTCTTACAGTCTGAATATTAGCATTCCACTTTCTTCTGCTGTGTCTGTTAGAATGTGAAACAGCGTTTCCGGATGCCTGGCCCTTACCGCAAACTTCGCATTTTCTAGACATTTGCCGCACCTCCTTACAATCTCAATATCTCACGTCATTCAACGCAAGGAAGATTTTACCACAAGGGAATGCCTCATTGCAAGGACTATTTTTTTAAAAAAACTGAATTTCTCTCTGGGAATGTTTTCGACTGTAGAAATATGTCATTATTGTGATGAATATTCCCCAGTTTCCAACTTTATCCCTTATCTATATTAGTGTATAATACCACAGAATTTCAATAGAAAGGTTCTACTATGACAGAGCATAAGCACAATAATAAAACAACATTGATCGTAGTTCTCATTGCAGCTGTTGCTGTAAGCCTTCTGGCATATTATAAGACAGCACGTCTTCATATGGTAAACAGAAGCGAATACAAGAAGATGTTTGAGGCTCTCGAGAAAGAGGGTGAGACAAAAGGGAGCAACAGCGACCAGCTTTCATCCCTGGAGAAGTGGGCTGAAAAGAATAAACTCAGCTGGAACACCGACAGCAAAGGCAATCTGATTATACAGCGTGCTGCAGCGTCTTCAAAGTCTGATCAGCCTGCAACTGTAATAGTTACTGAATACAACAGGAATACCCTGGCATATGACGCTTCTTCCCTTGCCACTGCAAAGTATATTGCAGAACACGGAAAAGGCACTCCCCTTACAGTTATCTTCCTTAATAATGAAGACAATCTTCACAAGGGTGCTGCCGGACTTTCCGGATCATTGATCCCTGACAATTCAAACGTGTTCTTCCTGGACTCCAATAAATCATCATATCTTTCCATGAATTCCTTCGCCGGAAAGATGTCTGATTTTGCGGTAAAGAAAGAAATGACTGCCAGAACATGCGATTCAGGTGTGAAGATTACCATTTCAGGCTGCACCACAAACGATCCGAGATCCAGCATGGGTTCTCAGCCTGATCCAATAGATACCTTTGAAAACCTTCTCACCTATCTGAAGGGAAAATCAGTCCCATTCCAGATTTCAGATCTGAAGGTGGTAAGTCACGGAAATATGTATCCTGAATCCCTGACAGCAACCGTCATGGTAAATTCATATACAATGCCCGATCTGACCAAATACCTTGACAATAAAGGAGAAAGCTTCAGGAAGAAATACCACAAGGACTATCCTGATATTGCCTATACATATGAAACCATAGAGAAAGAGGATCAACTGCCTTCACAGGTATACAGTGACGAAACAACCGGCTCAATGATTAACCTTCTCTACACTATTGAGAATGGAGTTTACAGATTTGACAAAACCGAGGCTACAGACGTTCACAAAGAGAACGATCCTTACGCCTACAACTGTTTCACCGACCTGAAGGAAAACGGCGACACAATTGATCTTACAGTTTCTACCAGCGCACTTAACAAGATTTACATGGATCAGGTTGAAGACGAGAACAGCACTGCAGCCAAGCTGGCAAATGCATCAGTATCCACAGTATCCGAAACAGATGCATTCACTGGAATTAACCCTCAGCTTCCTCTGCAGTTCTCCAACTTCTACACTAAGGTAAACAATGTTACAGGAAAAGACATGGGACTTCAGGAGAAGGACGATACGTACGTAACTGCATGTTCATATCTTTCAGCTGCTAACGACAGAGCCAGCATACTTCATGTAAGCGTGGCTCAGAACGGCAAGAGCTACATAGCAAACGCCCTTATGAACTTTATTGCTCAAAGCGTGAAAGTAAAGTAGTTTCCAGTTTAACAAGTACAAATATACAAATTTTATGCAGGGCTTCCTTTTATGGGGAAGCCCTTTTTCTTCTGTTTCTTCTGTTTCTCCTGTGTAAAGGCCTGAAATCTTAATATTTTTTCAAGATAAAAGAATTTTTATTAATTATTGCTTAAATTTACGTATTCCGGGATATGGGCCTTCTATTATGCTATAATACTGTAATCTATGTTCCCAATTTCAGGAGGTATGAGATGCGAAAGGAAATAGAGGACAGAAATCAGGAAGAGAAAGAAATTGAAGACTTTCTTTCCCGGTTTGATGATTCTGATTCCAACAACAGCAGCAAAGATAGTATCACAACAGATCCCGGCTCCGGCTCTCCCGGAGACAGAGATTTTATAG
>Ga0256404_1009544_pt1 | contig 13844 bp, 12 predicted proteins | sample RumenRJG_01DNA_FD_185990 | JGI IMG/M metagenome (GOLD analysis project Ga0256404, IMG submission 185990) | Bovine rumen microbial communities from Lethbridge, Alberta, Canada - RJG_01 | ecosystem: Host-associated > Mammals > Digestive system > Stomach > Rumen | place: Canada: Alberta | collected...
CCAAATACTCCATGATCTCCTGCATAAGATGATCAAGAAGCGCAGGCGTACAGCTCTCCTCCTCCAGAAAGAAAACGTGTTCATACGCCTTCACGGACCAGAGCTTTGCTTTTTTTACGAGTACGTACTTCTCGCCAAGCGATGAAAAATATGCATATGCAGGATACACGCAGCCGTGGATCATCTTGTTTTCATAAATATCAAAGTTTGAAGCATAGCTAGCTAGTATGATGTTCAGATACTTTGACTGATCCATGAAATGGGCTCCGTTTCTTAAGTCATGTGCATATACTGTCGCCATGCTTTATCCCGAGCGCATTGAGGAAAGCCTGTCTGAAGCTCCTCTTTACTTTTATAACAGAACATAGCTGTTAAGCGCCCAGTCACAATAGAACATGTCATTAAGTACGCACTTGTTATAATATACACCCGCAGCGCTATAAATTCAATCAATTATTAAATATCTATAAAATTTATATTATCAATCTATAAAAGAAGCCCGGTTTACTATTTTATTGCACAAAAAAACCGCACCCCAAAGGGTGCGGCTTCATTATTGAAATAGGGGCTTCGGAAAGTCTTAAGCTCCGTAAGCTTCCTCAAGGGCGCGCTTCATATCAGCGACAAGGTCCTCGGTGTTCTCGATACCGCAGGAGAAGCGAAGCAGGCCATCGGTGATGCCCATTGCATAACGCTCTTCTCTGGTCAGATCGGAGTGAGAGCTCATCGGCGGGTAGGACATGGTGGTTCTGTAGCCGCCAAGAGTCATTGCGTAGTGGCAGAGCTTCATGGATCTCATGAACTTGTTCATCTTCTCTCTGTCTTCCGGAAGGACTACGGAAAGCATCGGACCATAGTACTTGCCGAACTGCTTGGTAGCAACCTCGTGATACGGGTTGGACTCAAGTGACGGATGATAAACTGCCTCAACATACGGAGACTCAGCGAACATCTTTGCAAGAGCGCAAGCGTTGTCGCTCTGCTTCTTGACACGAAGATCAAGGGTACGGATGCCGCGTGCGGTCAGCCAGCTGTCGAACGGAGAAGCCTGGTTGCCCATCAGCTGCTGCATATCGAATGCCTTCTTAACAAGCTCCGGATCATTGGAGGTAAGAGCGCCGGAGGTGGAATCGCTGTGGCCGTTAGCGAACTTGGTCAGGGAGCTTACAACGATATCAGCACCGAAATCAAGCGGTCTGAACAGAGCGCCGGTCATGAAGGTGTTATCGATCACGAGCAGAGCGTTGTTCTTGTGAGCGATCTCAGCAAGAGCTGCAACATCCGGAACTGCGATGACCGGGTTAGCAACGGTCTCACCATATACCATAACGGTGTTCGGACGCATAGCTGCCTTGACAGCGTCAAGGTCGCAGATGTCAACGAAGGTGGTCTCTACGCCGTACTTGCCAACGATCTTGGTGAAGATCTCGAGGGACTCGCCGTACAGGGTGTCGCCGGAAACAACATGATCACCAGCCTTGGTGTTGGAGATGATAGCTGCGCAGATCGCTGCCATACCAGAGTTGTAGGAGCCGGATGCCTTACCATTCTCGATGTAGGTCATCAGGTCGTTCAGAGCGGTACGGTTCGGGTTACGATATCTGTTGTAGCAGAAACCGCTCTCATCATATCTCTTCTGCAGATCATCAAGGTCGTTGACGTTATGAGCAGTGGAAAGATGGATCGGAAGTGCTTCCGGGTTGGTAGCGGGCTCTCTGAAATATGCGCCGGCCTCAAGAATGTTGGTGGAAAAATCGAAGGAATTGTCGAATTCGCCGATCATGTAATTAACCTCCAAAAGAATAAACTGTGTTAACTTTTTTTACCACCATACGGGCTGTCGTAAATCAACAGCCCGTATGTTAAAGCTCAAATCAGATTTGATCAGTCAAGAGCAGCGAAAGCCTGCTTGAAGTCGTTGATCAGATCCTCGGTGTCCTCGATACCTACAGATACACGGAACATACCCGGAGTGATGCCGATCGCTCTGCGGTTTGCATCCGGCATATGGCTGTGAGAAGAGGTAACCGGATGGTTCAGGGTGGTTCTCATGCCGCCAAGGGTGGTAGCGTAGTGAACGTACTGAAGCTTAGCCATGAACTTGTCGATCTTCTCCTCGTCCTCGGTGCAGAGGATGATGCTCATCATACCGGACATCTTCTCGTCATCGCTCCAGAGCTTCTTAGCGATAGCTCTGCCGGACCAGCTGTCAAGTGACGGATGGTTGACCTTGACTACGTGCGGATCAGACTCGAAGAACTTAGCAAGCTTAGCAGCGTTGGACATCTGCTTCTCAACTCTCAGGGTAACGGTCTCAAGAGCTCTGATCATCTGGAAGCAAGGATATGCATCTGCGGGAGTACCGAACAGCATCCGCATCGGGCGGACCTCTTCGATGATCTCATGGCTTGCGGTCATGCAGCCAAGGATGATGTCGGAATGGCCGCTCATGAACTTGGTCATGGAGGAAATAACGATATCAGCGCCAAGGGTCAGCGGCTTGATGGAAACAGCGGTGGTGAAGGTGTTGTCCATCATCAGAAGAGCGCCATGCTTATGAGCAAGCTCTGCCATAGCCGGGATATCGATAACATTCATGGTCGGGTTAGCGCAGACTTCGGAGTAGATCATCTTGGTGTTCGGCTTGATAGCAGCCTCGACGTTCTTGATGTCGTCCATATCAACGAAATCATACTCAACGCCGAACTTTGCATACATCTTGCCCCATACGTCGAAGGTCTCGCCGTAGATGAACTTGTTGCAGATAACATGATCGCCGGGCTTCAGAAGGGAACCGACAGTCGTGGAGATGGATGCCATACCGGAGGAGAAGATCAGGGTGTCCTTATCAAGACCCGGAGCTTCCATAGCGGTAACCATGCCAGCCAGAACATCTCTGTCCGGGTTGTTGGTACGAACATAAGTGTAGCCCTGGCGATAAGCTTCCTTGATCTCGCTGAGGGTGTTAGCGGTGAAAGCGGTAGCCGGGTAATACGGGAAAGCTTCCGGCTTGCCCAGGTTGACGGCGTCAGCTCTGTAGTTTCTGGTGTAAAGAAGTGTTGTCTGTAAACCAGCCATGATAGTGACCTCCTGATAAAATATGTTTAATAAATTGTTTCTGAAAATCTGTCTGTTTCTGCTGAAAATTTAGTCTTTCATTTGAAACATCTATATACTAAACTTTATAGTAACAATAGAGTCAATATAAAATTATAAAATCTGATACAAAACTTATGTACATTCTTTGCACATGAAAACCTTTAAAAAACAATATGCTTACTATAAAGTTTTCTTTACTTCGGTAAAGCGTTGAAGTACAATAGATAAACAAATATAGTTCATCGGTTTATCCGCAAAAGAAAGCGAAACATCATGAAACAATACTACTCCATCGGCGAAGTCTCCAGGATCATGGGCATCTCCACGCAGACGCTCCGCTACTACTGCTCTATCGATCTGCTTGAGCCGGCCTACATCAATCCCGACACAGGATATCGCTATTACACCTATAACCAGTTTCATCTCATTGACCGCATCCGCTATCTTCAGAAGATGGGCATGAGCCTCGAACAGATCCGGGAGGTCCTCGTACATAATGATATCGCTGCGCTGCAGAAGCACCTCGAGGAACTTGAACAGAACTGCGTCGCCCAGATCCGCCAGCTCGATGACACGCTCGATACCATCCGCTGGTACCGGGACTATTTCAATTTCTCGGATGAGGCCGAACAGGAGTATTCCTATGTACGTCACTTCCCAAAACGCCACCTTGTAGCTGTAAAGATCCGGGATGACGAGGATAATGCCTCTTATCATCTGCGCCTGACCTCACTTCGCAACCGTCCGGAGATGAAGAATCTTTCCTATATGCGGCAGTATTCCCTGATCCTGGACTATGATTCCCTGATTGAAAATAAGCTGAAGCGCTACTACCTCGGCATGTTCATCAAATCTGCTCCAAAGCAGAGCTCCGAAAATATCCTGGAGATCCCGGAGGGCGACTACTTCTGCTTCCGCTCCCGCATCTTAAGCGAGGGCTGGAATCCCTATCAGGTCAACATGTTCTTCGCAGACAAAAAGAAAAAGCCCACCCTGGTGCTTGCCAATGAATTTGAAAACAGCCTGCAGGAATATCATCAGTGTCCCTATGAGGTACAGATCCTGATCGAACCGGAAGAGTGATATACAAGAAACTAATAGCCCCTGAGGGATGTGAGATCTTTCTCACTGTCTCTCAGGGGCTTTGTTGTTCGATGATTTATCGATTAGCGAACCTGGAACTTCGGATCTGCGAACTCAGGTCTCTGATACTCCTTCTTAACGACCAGAGTACCGGTACCATATGCGCAAAGAACCGGCTCAGCCAGAACGTTTGCTGCGGAATCAGCAAGGCCGTCCTTCTCGCCTCTTGCAAGCTCGATCACCTTGTGTGCCTCGAAGTGGCAGGTGAAGGAAGTGTTGCCGACCTTCTCGATGTAGCCTGAATACTCCATGAAGTCACCAGCGTATACCGGAGCGGTATAACGAACCTCGGAGTAGCCAAGGAACAGGGACTCATCGCCGAAAAGACGGATAGCCAGCTCGGTTCCGACATCGCCCCAGGCAGTAACAATGTGTGCACCCTCTACCAGCTCACCAGCGTAGTGTGCATCACCAGCGGACATACGTGTTCTAAGAACAACCTTCTCACCAATCATTGGAATGTACCTCCTAAAAATTTATGTGTGTTTAATAACAACCGTGTTAAGCCGTGCCGTTTGTTTCGGCACAATCAGTATAGCATTGATTCCGGAAGCGGTCCAGTTGAATCAGCTGTGTGTTTTCCTAAATACAGACGGAACTTTGCCGATCCAAAGACAGGGATCCATGAATCTTCGCAGATCATTTCTGCGGGTCAACTACGTAGAAGACCTTGCTCTTGTCGCCGGAAAGATAGTTGACGACGTTCTTTGCGGAATCTCTGCGGCACTCCTCGAGAGCTGTCTCTGAATAGAAAGCAGCGTGCGGGGAGAAGGTCACGTTCTTAAGGCCGAAGATCTCCTTTGTAAGGTCAGCGGGCTCGGTGTCTACAACATCCAGGCAGGCCCATCCGATCTGTCCGTTCTTCAATGCTTCGGTCAGATCCTCGTAGTTGACGGATGCGCCGCGGGCTGCATTGACAAATACCGGATGCTTCTTGCAGGCATTGAAGAAGCGTGCATCGACCTGGTCGTCCTTGGACTTGATGACCGGGATGTGGCTGATGACGATGTCAGCAACCTCAGCGACCTCTTCACGGGTCTCTAAGAGCTCGATGCCATTTGCCTCTGCGATCTCCTTCGGGAGATAGGGGTCAACACCGACTACACGGAAGTTGAAGCCCTTCATATAGTTGGCAGCCATGGTGGCGATACGGCCGCAGCCGATCAGGCCGAGTGTCATGCCCTCAATACGATAAAGCTTCGGCGCGATGGTGAAATCCCAGACCTTGTCTTCCTTGACGGATCTGTCATAACCCGGAACAAAACGCAGTGCGCTTAAGATCATTGCAACAATGTGCTCTGCAACCTCATGGATGCAGTATCTCGGAACATTGGCAACTGCAATGCCGAGCTCCTTGGCAGCAACCAGGTCGACGTTGTCGGTACCCATGGAGCTGTCGGAGATGATCTTCAAATTCGGGCATGCTTCCATGACCCTGCGGGTATAATGGCAATACTCGGACATAGCTGCATCTGCGTCCTTTAAGACCTCGATCAGTGCGTCCTCATCTGTATGATCGACCTGTGCGCAGACGACCTCCCAGTCCTTGGGAAGGTTTGCAAGCTCGACATCATACGCGTTCCAGCTGCAGTCAGAAATAACTACTTTCATCTGAAATTAACTCCTATTGGGGCGGAGAAATATCTTCTTCCGCCCCATGCTGTTGAATTGGTTGATATATTTACAGTTCGTAACCCATGGAAAGAGCCTTGATGTTGACCGGGATGAGCTTCGGCTTTGCAGCGAAGGACTTCTCGACGAACTCCTGGATAAGCTCAAAGGGAACCTCGGGAAGGAGTTTTGCAATGTAACCCATAGCGACAACGTTTGCGGTCTTCGGGTTGCCTGCCTCAACAGCGACATCATTGAACGGAACCTTGCGGACATCAACGGTATCCGGAACGTTCTCCTCAACGGAGACCATGGAGCTGTTGATGATCAGCTTGCCGTTCGGGCTGACAAGACCCTGGTAGTCGCCCAGAGATCTGTCATCGAAGATCAGCATGATGTCAGCCTCGGAAATGATCGGGCTCTCAATGCCGTCGGAAATAACGATGTTGCACATGGTACGGCCGCCGCGCTTCTCCTGTCCGTAGAACGGAACGAAGGTCACGTTGTAGCCGGCCTTGATCGCTGCGTCGCAGAGGGTCTCACCCAGGGTGATGACGCCCTGTCCGCCGATACCAGAGAAAAGAAGTTCCTTTTTCATATTAGTTCTCCTCCTTTGAAGCGTCCTTCTTCACACCAAGAGGATAAACCTGGGTCAGAACCTCATCGATGTAATCCAGAGACTTGGTAGCTGCCATCTTCCAGCCGGTCGGGCAGGGAGAAAGAACCTCTACAAAGCTTAAGCCCTTGCCTTCCAGCTGCAGTTCGAATGCCTTCTTGAGTGCCTTCTTGCACTTGGCAACATTGGCAGGGCTGGTAACGGTAACACGCTCGCTGTAAACAACGCCCGGCATGGTAGCCATCAGCTCAGCCATCTGTACCGGATAACCGGAGTTCAGGGTCTCACGTCCGTAAGGAGCGGTGGAAGCCACCTGGCCCAGCATGGTGGTCGGAGCCATCTGACCGCCGGTCATGCCGTAGATCGCGTTGTTGATGAAGATCACGCTGAACTTCTCGGAACGGATCGCCGCGTGCATGATCTCAGCCATACCCTCGGATACCATGTCGCCGTCGCCCTGGTAGCAGAGAACGAACTTGGAAGGATCTGCTCTCTTGATACCGGTAGCGGATGCCGGAGCACGTCCGTGCAGCGCCATGAAGTTGTCCATATCATAGTAACGGTCGGACAGACAGGAACAGCCGATCGGCCATACCAGAATACCGTTCTCCTGCAGTTTAAGCTCGTCGATCAGCTCTGCGATCAGCTTGCCGACGATACCGTGGCCACAACCGCCGCAATAGGTGGTAATAGCATCGGTGAAAACCTGCGGCTTCTCATAAATCGTCTTCATATTTCCCACCTCACACTAATTTCTTGATCTGCTCGAGAACGACCTTCGGGCTCGGGGTAGTTCCGCCAAGCTTACCGAAGAAGGTAACGTCTCTCTTGTTCTCTACTGCGAGCTTGACATCCTGGACCATCTGTCCTGCGGAAAGCTCTACTACCAGGAACTTCTTGCCGGTGATGCCCTCGAAAGCAACATCCGGGAACGGCCACAGGGAGATCGGACGGATCATACCGACCTTGATGCCCTCCTCACGGGCCATCTTCATAGCAGACTCACAAACACGTGCCATGGAACCGTATGCGACGAGGATGATGTCCGCGTCATCCATGTTCTTTGCCTCGTAACGAACTTCGTTCTCGGCGATCTTCTTATACTTTTTCTGCAGTCTCAGGTTGAACTCTTCCCACTGAACAGCGCCGTCGCCGCAGGTAGCAACCTTGTGTGCCTCTCTGCCCTTCTTGCCGGTAAGGCTGTTGGTGATATCCTCCGGCTTCGGAATCTCTCTGTAATCCGGGATCACAACAGACTCACGCATCTTTGCAAGAGTAGCATCGGTCAGAAGAACGACCGGGTTGCAGTACTTCTCAGCCAGCTCAAAGGACTCCTGCATCAGCTCGCACATCTCCTGTACGGAGTAGGGAGCCAGGACCAGGTTGTTGTAGTCGCCGTGGCCGCCGCCCTTGACTGCGGAGAAGTAGTCGCCCTGTGCGGCAAGGATCTCGCCGTCGCCCGGGCCGGGTCTCTGGACCTCGACAATAACTGCCGGAAGGTCTGCTGCGGACATGAAGGACATAGCCTCCTGGCCAAGGTCAAAGCCCGGGCCTGCCGTAGCGGTCATTGCGCGGTGACCGGTGGAAACCGCACCTGCGACCATGTTGAAAGCTGCGACCTCGGTCTCGGCCTGAACGAACATGATGTTCTCCTCAGGACGATCCTTCATGGCCTTTGCGTAGTACTCCGGAACCTCGGAGGACGGAGTGATCGGATAACCGAAGAATAACTTACAGCCAGCACGAATGGCAGACTCTGCCATTGCCTGGTTTCCCTGCATAAATACTTTCTCTCCCATGTTATCGCCTCCTTATTCTACGTCCTTGTATACGGAAATAGCCGTATCCGGGCACATACGTGCGCAGCTGCCGCAGGCTATGCAGTTCTCAGCGGCAAATACCGGCGGGAAATAGCCTCTTTTGTTGATCTTATCGCCCTTGGAAAGACATCCCTTCGGGCAGAACTTGATGCAATAACCGCACTCTTTGCAGCGGTCAAAGTTAATCTTGACAAGATTCATATCCTACCACCTTCTTAAATGTATGATAACAACCGGCTTAAGTCACGGAGCTGCTGATGCTCCGTGACCTTTGAAACCGTGTTATTATATTGATTAATCCTCGAAGCCGTTCTCGATGTCGGTCTGATGCATACCCTGGATGACATATGCGAGAGTCATCAGGTCGCCGGTCATGATGTCTTCCTTGCAGTAGTCAAGCATCTTGCCGGTAATGCCCTCGATCGGACGGACGATGCCCTGACGGTTGACCCAGATGGTTCTGTAGCCAAGCTCGTTGCCCGGGATGATATCGTACTTGAAGCCGAAGCCTGCATGCATCATCTCATCTACGGTAAGGCCGAGCTTCTTCTGGGAAAGAAGGAATCCGCCGTGGTTGGGCTTGTAGCAGCCTGCATCCTCTGCGCAGATGATGTCATCGACCTCGATGCCTGCGTTGCTTAAGGTATCGCGGATGATGTCTCTGTCGGTGTTGGTCAGCATGACGCACTTGGTGTACTTGCGAAGCTTCTTGATTGCCTCGACGGTATCCGGGAATGCTGCCCAGTGGGACATGGAGTTGGAGAATTCGATCTGATCCTGCTCATCGAACGGGAATCCCATATCCTCAGCAGTCATCTTGAGGGTATCCTTCAGGACCTGACGATAAGGACGATAGGTCTTGATGTAGTCAAACTGCAGGACCTCCCATCTCTGCTGTGCCTGATAAGGAGTGATGTTGGTCACGTTGTACTTTTCGAAGAGCTTGGTGAAGAACTTCTGAATCTCGCCTTCCCAGTCGATCAGGGTGCCGTACACATCAAAGGTAATCGCCTTCGGTACCAGTCTTTTCTTGTCCATTGCTATGAACTCCTTTCATGAAAAAATGTTTAAATGCTGCTCACGGACCGTGCCGCAGCCGCCGGATCAGATGCCCTCCGGCTACGCGCCGCAGTCCAAAAACTTACTTTGTTCTTTAAGGTGTTTACATTATATATGATTGTATGTTAAAAGTAAATTAACAATAAAACGAATTAGGTTTAAGATGTACTTAACTCAGATACAATACAAATACAATACAGAAACGGAGCTTTTTCCGATCCAGTTTGGGAGGTATTTCCATGCTTAACCAGCGTTACCGCGCGTTTTCCATTTCCGCCGCAGAAGGCAGCTTTACCAGGGCTGCCGAGATCATGCACTACTCTCCTTCTGCCGTCAGCCAGCTGGTCTCCGCTCTTGAAAAGGAGCTTGGATTCACACTGCTTTTGCGGCACCGCCGCGGCGTTGTGCTGACTGCCGAAGGAAACACGGTGCTCCCCGTCATCCGCGAGCTTCTGCATCAGGAGGAGCGCCTCGAACAGATGACCGCTGACATCAACGGTCTTTCTGTCGGCGTCATCAATATCGGAGCTTACTCTTCCATTGCTTCCCACTGGCTTCCGGGTCTCATCAACCAGTTCACGGCGGAGTATCCCGGCATCAAGATCAACATGATGGAAGGGATCCGTCAGGAAAATGAGGAGTGGCTGAGCAACCACCTTGTGGATATGGCTTTTTTCAGTTATAAAAAGGGAATGAATTATGACTGGATCCCGCTTGCTGAGGATCCGATGATAGCCGTGCTGCCGGAATCCCATCCACGGGCGCACGATGAGAGCTATCCTCTTTCCGAGGTCAAAAAAGAATCCTTCATCATGCCTGCTCTCGGGCGCGATGACGACGTTCTGGAGGTGTTTAAGAAAAACCGGATCGAGCCGAAGATCACATTTTCCACACTGGAAAACTTCGCGGCTCTGGCACTGATCGAACAGGGAATGGGTATGAGCATCATGAATGACCTCATCACCCGCAATTATCAGTGCAATGTGGTGAAGCTCCCATTGGATCCTCCCCAGTATATCACGCTCGGAATCGCGATCCCTTCCCTGGAAAATGCCTCCCCCGCGGTGCGGCGCTTCGTGGATTTCGCAGTGGAGAAGCTGCGCAGGGCATAAAAAAGGGGCTGCATATCATCAAGAAGCAGCCCTCTTTATTATTTACTCGACTATGTATGTCCGGATCTCGCCGACACCGGCGTACTTCTTTAAGTCTGCGGCAAACTCATCGAGCCAGCGCTGAAGGTCCGCAGTACCGTCAAAGGCATACAGCACCGTCATGATGCGGCGATGTCCCTCTTTGATCATGGCCCTCTGGCTGTCGGAGGTCGGGTTGCCGAAGGCTCCCTCGTCATCGTGCAGGGTCGGAATGCACCCGATGTTGACGCTGGACTTGCCGATGCCCGCATAGTGCGCATCCTTTTCAGCAGCCTTTAAGACCACGTCGCCCTTCAGCTCGTCGATATCATAGGATCCGATCGAGTATCCGGAGGTAATGGAGATCAGGTTGTTGACCTCGACGACGCTGCTGATGTGATACAGACCGCTGCTCTTTACCACACGGCGCAGCATCGCCTCTGCCGCGTTGCGGTATTCGGTCGGATTCTTGCCGAGGGCCTTGTAAGCCTTGCGGGTAGCCTCGATGTGCGGAAGCTTCGCGATATCTTCCATCTCGTACTCGTCCGAAAGATCCTCGATCACACCGTCAAAGGCCTTCAGCAGTTCCTTCGAACTCGGTGTTACATCTGCCTCATACTCCAGGATGCCCATGGCTGTCCCCGGCCACTCTTCTCTCAGTTCGTCAGCGATTCTGATATTCATATTCATTCCTCTTTCCTATGTATATTTCAGTTTTTATAGACTCTGTCTTCAGGAAAAGAGCTGTCTGTAAAGAAGCTTCCCGCAATTATTCCGAAAACAGAAAGCAGGCTTTCTTCGTCCATACGAAAAAGAGCCTCTGTAAAATAAAGCCGGGGCAGGGAATCCCTGCCCCGGCATGCTGTTTCATTGTAGCTGACACGGCTTTTGCAGTCAATGCCTTTTGCTGTAAACCGTTTCTCTTACCGCGGGATCAGCGGCGTCCAGTAGCTCTCGCCATAGATATCCGTCAGACGGTAAGCCGCATTGGTCTGATTGCCGATCACTGAATAGATGATTTCCGGATCTCCGGAGACCGTCATGGTATCCATCTCGTAATTGTCCTTGAACTCTCCTTCATAGCTGTAGTAATCACAGATGAAGGTGATTCTGTCGCCGTCTTCAAGCAGCGCGTTCTTCGCGACTGCCTCCGTGGTCTCCGCGTCATAGTGCGGACGGTACCCTGTGACGTGTCCGGTCGGATACGCGTTATCAAAGGTTACCAGGATATCACAGAACTCATCGTTGACAAGTGCCGGAATATAGCCGTGAGATGTGTATTCGTCTCCTTCCGCGACCTCGTCCAGGAAGTAATACGCCACCACATGTCCGTCGAGGGTCATCCAGGTCTGATCATAGGTGCCGATCAGGTTGCCGTTGTTATCGAAGTTATAGATGTTGTCCGTACCCAGATCGATAAAGCCCTCACCGTCGTCATAGAGTACGCTGAGCGCCGCATCCTGGATCACATTCCAGTCGGCATCATCGAGCGCCAGCACGGTCTGTCCGCGGCCGTTGTCCGTCCAGTACAGATGGTTGGTGTCGAGGTGGTTTTCAAATACATATTCCGCCGCACGCCGTACGGAGTCCTCCTCGAGGAACTCGGTATTGGAATCGTCAAGACCCGCGATACGTCCGTAGGAGCCGCCTCCTAAAAGGCTTCCAAGCAGTGCGGATACCAGTTCATCCTGCGTGGAGCTCTGATAGCTGCTGCCGGAACCGGATCCGAACAGGCTGGAGTAATCGGACAGGGAAATGCTGTCTGCGCCGGAAGAGGAGCTGCTGCTTCCGAGGCCGCCGAGGAGGCTTCCGAAACCGCTGCCATAGTCTGACGAGCCGCCCCCGAACAGGGAGGAAATATCAATGTCTCCATAGCCCGAGGTGGAGCTTCCGCCGAACAGGGAGGAGTAGGGCGATGAATAACCGCCGCCTGCCGCCTGTCCGCTGGCTGCCACATTGGCAAAGTCTGCGATGCAGCGTGTATAGGAATTGTCGATGCCGATGCTCTTATAGAGCTTTGTTACGGTATCTACCGCCGACATCTTCCGGTACGGAAAGTACACCGAAAGGCCGTGGGCATCGCCATAGCTCGGAGACGTACGGTTATACTTGACCGCAGACTGGATCGCCTCAGCCAGAGCCTTTGCCTCAGGCGTTCCCATCCGGAGTGCCATATCCACCATATCGACCTGGTCGATCCGGTTGGAGGCTGCGAATTCCTTTGCGCTTCTGCGCGCATCAGACACCTTCTTGTAGTTATTTTCTTTGATCAGCTCCGAGGTAGATCCGGAAAATGCTGCCAGAGCCTCCGGAATCGTCTCACCGAGCTCCGCAAGGTCCGTCACCGAAAGCGTCACGGAATCACCCTGCCGGACCTGCTTGGAGGCGAGATAGAAATCATCCGCGATCATGCGTCCGATCTCGGTCGTCGGAGTGGAGGTGTTCTTGGACAGTGCCGTCAGCCAGTTCTTATAGTACCAGCCCGTACCCGGCTCCGTCTCCTCGGAGGCGATGAGGTAGTCCGCATCGTCGCTTAAGATCAGAGCGTTTTCCAGAGTTGCCATCAGGCAGGCGTCAAAGCCGATGAAGTCGAACTTGATGCCGGAATCGCTGACTGCCTTGTTGATGCCTGCCAGAGTCATGGAACGGGAAGTCGGATATTTCTCATCATAGCCGTAGCCGCTGATGGTTCCCGATCCGTGATCCCAGAAGATCAGCTCATACCGGTCCGCCGGATATTTCTTCGTGCCGTACCCGATGAACTCGGTAAGCGTTGCCGGATCCGTCATGGGCTTCTTACCAAAGTCCTCCTCCAGACGGTTCAGGCCGCCGCTGACAACCTCATAGATCTGGTTCACGGAGCTGCTTGTGAAGCTGTTCTGCCACTTCTTGCAGCCGCCGGTATATACGAGGACATGCAGGTTGTCACTGAAATCGGCAGAGGCCATTTCCTTGATATCGGAGGTGCCCATGCCGTACTTGGACTCAAGATCGGTGCCGCACATGTAGACCATGACAGTGACCTTGTCCTTACCCTTGCCGCGGATCTTCGTGAACTTCTCTCTGGCTGTGCCGGAGATCTCCTCGTTCAGAGTTCCGTTTGCGTTGTCCGTACCGCCCGAAGAGTAGGTATGGTTATTGTCAAAGGCATCCGCATAGGACTGGGACTGAGTATAGGAGTCATCGATACTGTCGCTGTCCGAAGACGCAGCGCTTCCTGCCGCACCGCCATACAGGCTCTGGATCAGGCTGTTTAAATCCATGCCGCCGGAAGAAGATGAGCTTCCGTAGTCCTGGTATCCGCCAAGATCAAAGAGGGATCCGCCGGATGAACCGCCCTGGGAAGGAGCAGTCGGTGCCGGTGCC
>Ga0256404_1009545_pt1 | contig 13843 bp, 14 predicted proteins | sample RumenRJG_01DNA_FD_185990 | JGI IMG/M metagenome (GOLD analysis project Ga0256404, IMG submission 185990) | Bovine rumen microbial communities from Lethbridge, Alberta, Canada - RJG_01 | ecosystem: Host-associated > Mammals > Digestive system > Stomach > Rumen | place: Canada: Alberta | collected...
CGGACTGATCAAATATCTCGCCAACCCGGAAACCCATCTTGTCGAGATCACCTACTGGCAGCTCGGCAGCATTTCACGCATTCTTCCGAAAGATGTATCCAGCACAGCGCCGGTGATAATCATTGCAGGGGCAGTGCTGATGGTTCTGCGCTGGAGAATCAGCATTCTCTCGCTCGGAGAAAACGAAGCCCGCATGCTCGGCGTTCCCGTGCGCCAGATCCGCCTTGCCGTTATAATCTGCGCAACGCTCCTCACAGCATGCAGCGTATGCATTGGCGGAACAATAGGCTGGGTGGGGCTTGTCATTCCACATCTTGGCAGACTTATCACCGGACCGGACAATGCACGGCTCTTTCCGGTCACTGCTATGCTCGGCGGCGGCTTTCTGCTGTTCGTGGACACAATCGCGCGTTCCCTTTCAGGCGCCGAACTGCCGCTGAGTATACTGACAGGGCTGATTGGCGCTTCAGTTTTCTTTTATCTGCTGTGCCGCAGCAGAAGCCAGTTCCAGCGGCTGTAAAATTGCAAAACAGCCGGCTCTGCAAAAGAGCTTCTGTCCTTCGTTCGCAGAAGGGCAGAAGCTCTTTTCTCAGTTTGCAGTCAACGGGAAAACAGTCAGAAAAAGATCTTATGTTCTCTGACTGCCGAATTTTTCTGTCCGCCGGCGTTATTTTCCGGCAATCCTCTGCCGCATGCGGTGTATAATCAGGAAAAGCTTCATGCGCGGAACGGATAACATCGCCGGCAGAAAACATCAGGAGGTCATCATGGCACTCAACTATGAAGGCATTGCCCTCAGCGCCGCGGCGCTGCTGATCATCGGCATTTATCATCCCATTGTCATCAAATGCGAATATTACTTTTCTCAGAAAATATGGCCGGTGTTCCTTGCCGTCGGCGCGGCGCTTGTAATCTGGTCGCTGTTTCTGTCCGGCTTCTGGTCGCCCCTGGCAGCGTATCTCGGCGCAGTCAACCTGTGGTGCATCATTGAGCTGAAGCAGCAGGCCGAACGGGTCAGAAAAGGATGGTTCCCCAGGAACCCGCGCCGGCATTATGACTGATTTCCGGATTCGTGTATAATAAGGGGTATGTTCAGTCGCGCTGTGCTTTCTTCAACGCAGAAATACGCACTGCGCATTTTTCAAGGAGGAAGATCTATGGCTGAAAAATCGATCTATGAAATTTCGCTTCAGCGTCATAAGGAGACTGTCGGCAAATTCGCCATGGTCAGCAAAATGCCGGTCACGAATATGCACGAACTGGCAATCGCTTACTCTCCGGGCGTTGCTGAACCCTGCCGCGCCATACATGCCAACCCTGATGATGTTTACACCTACACTTCAAAAAGCAACGTGGTCGCCGTTATCAGCGACGGCAGTGCAGTTCTCGGCCTGGGAAACATCGGCGCCAAGGCGGCCATTCCTGTCATGGAGGGCAAGTGCTGTCTTCTGAAAAACTTCGCCGGCATTGACGCTGTGCCGATCTGCATTGAATCGCAGGATCCCGAGGTCATCATCACCATTGTCAAGAACATCACGCCGACACTGGGCGCCATCAATCTTGAGGACATTTCGGCGCCGCGCTGTTTTGAAATCGAACGCCGGCTGCAGGAACTGTGTGACATTCCGGTGTTCCATGACGACCAGCACGGCACGGCCGTCATCCTTCTGGCAGCTGTCATCAACGCGCTGAAACTGGCCGGCAAAAAGATAGAAGATGTGAAGATTGTGCTGAACGGTGCAGGTGCCGCTGGCACAGCTATCTGCCGCATGCTCCTGAAGGCGGGCGCGCGGAACATTGTCGCCCTTGACAGCAAAGGCGCGCTTTCAGACGATATGCAGCTGTCCCCCGCCAAGATGGAGCTTGCCAGGATCACCAACAGAAACCATGAAAAGGGAAAACTTGCTGACGTGATCAAAGGCGCCGACATTTTCCTCGGCACATCTGTGGGCGGCGTTCTGAAGCCTGAAATGGTGAAAACCATGGCCGACAAGCCTATTATTTTTGCCATGGCCAATCCGACGCCTGAGATTTTCCCCAAAGACGCCAAGGCCGCGGGAGCGTTTGTCGTCGGAACAGGCCGTTCTGACTACCCCAACCAGGTGAACAACTGCCTTGGATTCCCCGGCCTTTTCCGCGGAGCTCTTGACTGCCGCGCCCGCACCATCAACGAAGAGATGCAGCTGGCGGCCGCAAAGGCGCTCGCTTCACTGATCCCCGACAGTGAGCTGACGCCTGACAACATCATCGTCAATTCCTTTGACAAACGTGTTGTTCCCGCTGTGGCAAAGGCAGTTATAGAAGCTGCCCGGGCAACCGGAGCGGCAAGGATCTGACGCCCGGCAGGGCAGAACCTGCCGGCCGGAAAACCGAATCGCCGCGGATGCATGCGGCCAGGGACGCGCTGACCCCCGCAGGGCCGGCGGAGTGAAATTTTGTATTAAAGCGCGCGGGCGGAATCCCGCGTCAAATACAGCAGGAGCCGCCGGACCCGTGCGCCGGAGGCTCCTGTTTTTTCTGCCTGCGTCAGAGTCTTTTGCCGACAAACAGGGTCCCTGCCGGGCGGCCGTTGATGATGTCATACAGAGCTTCCGGGCGTCTGCCGTTGGAAATCACTGTGTCGATGCCCCGGCCTGCCGCAAGCGCGGCCGCCTGCAGCTTGGTCTTCATGCCGCCGGTGCCGCGTCTTGTCCCGGCGCCGCATCCTGCCAGTGCGTAAATTCTTTCATCGACCTTTTCAACGCGGGGAATCACTTCTGCGTCAGGACAGAAGCGCGGATCAGCATTGTAGAGCCCGTCAATATCGGACAGCATGACGAGCAGCCGTGCCCGGCAGAGCACCGCCGTTACGGCGGAAAGCATATCGTTGTCCCCGAAAAGCCTGTCCTCAGACTCTATTTCAGTGGAGCTTACCGAGTCGTTTTCATTGACCACGGGAATGACGTTCATTTCAAGCAGGGAGTTGAAAGTATTGGTCAGGTTTTCCTTTTTCTCTTCCTGCTCTATATCCTCGGCATTCAGAAGGATCTGGGCTGTGGTCTTATCGTAAATGCCGAAAAATTTGTCGTACAGAGTGATAAGCTGGCACTGGCCGACTGCGGCGGCGGCCTGTTTCATTCCCATGCCGGCGGGGCGTCCGCTCAGTCTCAGTCTGCTGGAACCGACGGCAATGGCACCGGACGAGACGAGGACAACTTCATACCCTCTGTTCTGAATGTCCGAAAGAACGCATGCAAGCCTGTCTATTGCGCGGAAATCGCATCTGCCGGATTCACTGGTCAGGGTGGAAGTGCCAACTTTCACGACAATCCGGTTCTGGTACAGGGACAGCATTTGTCACACCTCAATTACTGCGGCTTCGTGCTTTGCATAGGGCAGCAGAAGACTGATGATGTCGTCTGTCCTGATTTTCAGGTAGCTGGTTGTGGTGCCGTCGCTGCAGCCGTACCATTGTTCGCGGAGCACGTCCTTATCGAAAACAATCTTCACTTTGTTTCCGCTGTCGGCAAGACTGCTGAACACGGTGGCCGCGCCTATTTTCGTGCCGAGCATTGTCTGCATCAGCTCTGCCGGCGCAAACGAAACGCGGGAAACACCCAGCGCACTGCTGAAGTCCTTCGATCTGAAAGGTTTGGCGCCTGCCGTAATGAACAGATAAAATTGAGTCTGCTGCCGGTTGCACAGAAACAGCGTTTTCACCATGTTCATTTTCAGTTTTTCGTCGATGGCCGCGCAATCCTCCATTGTAACCGCCTCGTCGGTGTCAACGCGCTCAAACGGAATGTGCAGTTTCTCCAGCGCTGCATAGGTCAATGTCTGAAGCCGCGTCTGGAAACGGCGCGGAGCCGTCGTCTGTATTTCGCTCACATAAAACATCTCTGTCACTCCCTGTTTGACTTTTCTGCTGTATCAGCCTAACATGAAGTTAAAAATTACAAAAGCGAATGTTTCTCATATTAAACATGATAAAAACAGATATATGGAGCGAAAAAAATGGACATGAACATTCAGAAATACCTGGCTTTTGTGAAAACTGCCGAATACGGCAGTTTTACAAAGGCAGCCGAACTGCTTGACTACTCTCAGTCCGGCATCAGCCGCATGATCGGAGATCTTGAAAGGGAATGGAACGTCACTCTGATGGAACGCGGCAGGTCTGGGACAAAGCTCACCAGCGACGGGATCAAGCTTCTGCCTTACGCAAAAAGCCTCTGCGCTGAGTACGAAAAGATGCAGACAGAAGTTGACGAGCTGAACGGCATACAGTCAGGTCTGATACGCATCGGCACATTTGCCAGCGTCGCTGAACACTGGCTGCCGAACATTATCCGCGCATTTCAGAAAGATTACCCGGGAATAGATTATGAACTGCTGCTCGGCGATTACGCTGAAATCGAGCAGTGGATTGCAGACGGCCGGGTTGACTGCGGCTTTACCAGTCTGCCTGCGCGCCCGGGCTTTGATACGCTTTTTCTTGAACAGGACCGGCTTGTTGCAGTTCTGCCTGAAAATCACCGTCTTGCCGGGCTTGAAAAAGTTTCTCTTGCGGAGCTGTGCAGCGAACCGTTCATGCTGCTCGATAAAGACTCAAATACAGGCATCGCCGGACTGTTCAGCCAGTGCGGCCTGAAGCCGGACATTCGTTTCACCACATGGGACGATTATGCGATCATGGCCATGGTGGAAAGCGGGCTTGGCGTCAGCATCCTTCCCGAGCTGATTCTGAAGCGGGTGCCGTGGCACATAGCCGTCCGCGAACTGGAAATTCCGGCTTACCGCAAAATCGGCGTCGCGCTCAGGGACCGCCGCAGCGCCTCACGGGCCGTGCGCCGTTTTCTTGACTATCTGCAGTTCCGCAGCGGCCTCCCCGCGGAAACTGCGCCGGAAAAACCGTAAATGTCTCTTTCTGACAGACAAATCATAACCACCGGCCGTGCCGGTGGTTTTCGTTTAACAACAAAAAGGGGGCCGGCAGTGTCAGACTCTGCCGGCCCTCCATGTTTCATCCCTGCTCTGTCATGCATTTCCCGCGGGAACTTCTTCTGTCACCCGCGCTGCACACAGCCATGCGATGATATACACTGCCGCCGAAACAGGCACCCAGGCCATGGAATACTGCGACAGCGGCAGCGCTGCGTAGAACTTTTCAAAGGCCGGTAGGTTCAGCCCGAACAGGCCGGCATAGCAGTGCAGCAGCGCTGCGCCGCCCAGGACAGATGCAGAAATCAGCGCAGCCTTCAGCGCCAGAAGGTTCCGCCTTGAAAAGGGCATCCGGCACAGGCAGTAATACAGCGTCAGCACGATGGTGGCCGGATACATGGCATCAAGGACAGGGCCGATGACGCTGATGATCTCATCAAGCCCCGCAGACGACACGAGGCACGCGGCAATGCAGGTCACGGCACAGATCAGGCGGTATGAAACGCGCCCCTTGAAAATTTCAGTCCACAGCGAGGCTGTTGATGACGCCGCCCCCATCGTTGCTGTCATGCAGGCCATGGAGAGCGCCACAAAGAAAACCATTCCGCCCTTGCTTCCCCACAGCTCCAGAACCATCTGAACGTACAGCGCCGACAGGTTAAGGCGGATTGTGCCGCCTGTGTTGGCGCCGGCTACCATGTGTCCGAGATGGGCCAGTGCCAGCAGGCCGAGTCCCACGGCACCGACTTTCAAAAGGGTTCTGCCTTCGCCGGCGGCGCTGATGCCCGCATTGCGGATTCCGTGAATGACAACAAGCCCGTAGACAAGGGCGCACTGCAGGTCTCCTGCCGCATAAGCCGCAAGAAAGCCGTGCAGCACGGGGTTTTCATGGAAAACCGGCGGCACCCTCGGCGCAAGCGGCGTAACAATGCTCTGAATGATCACTGCTGCCACAATTGTCACAAGAATGGGGAAAAGCAGCCTGCCGATGCGTTCGACCACTTTACCCTGACTGGAGACAAAGAAATAGGCTGCCAGATAGACGGCGCAGTTAAAGCCAAATTCCGCAGTGCCGCCGAAATCCCGCCCTGCAAGCTGCAGCAGGGCCGACCACATGGCCGCCGAAATACGGGGCATCATAAAGAACGGGCCGAGAATCAGGATCATCAGCATCACCATGGCCAGTCCGAATTTCGGGGCAGCTCGGCGGATCAGCGTGAGAAAATCACCGCGTCCTTTTACCAGCGCCAGATAGCCCATGTAAGGCAGCAGAATGCCTGACATGAAAATGCCGATATAGGTAACGTAAACTGCGCTGCCGGCATCGGCTCCCCATGTAACCGGATAAAGCAGGCATGCTGCCCCGAAATGCATCGAAAACAGGCCGCCGCCTAAAATCAGAAGTTCCCTGAGCGAAAGATTGTCACGCATGACTTTTATCCAACTCCGTTATAAGCGATTTCTGACGAAAAAGGCGGCGCAGAGCGCTTTTACGCATGCGCCGCATCATTTTCAGCAAGGAAAAAGATCAGCTTTCAGCGTTTCCGCCAAGTCTTTTCAGTGAAACAATGGCAATGGCGGCAAAAATAAACGCGCACCCCACAATTTCCGGCAGTGTCGGCATCACTCCCGTGGCCGCGGCGGTAAGCCCCACGGCCGACAGTATCTCCACTGATGCCATCAGGCTTGAAACTGAGGCGGGCACACATTCAAGCGACTTAAAATACAGGGAATAGCCGACAAAACAGCCAAGGAACGCCGGCACAAAGATCAGCAGCGCCACATAGGGCGTGATTTTCTGAAATTCGTGCCATTCTCCTGCAGCGGTAATGTAGAGCGAAGTCCAGAAAATGCCGCACAGGTGGCTGTAAAAGAAAAACGCCCAGCCCGTTACGCCGCCGCCTTTGGTATTTGAGGCGCGCACCAGAAGGGTCTGTCCCACAATGCCGGTTACGGCCACAATTCCCCACAGAATGCCGCGCATGTCAATGTGAGTGTTGATGGTCCACTGCGGCGTCATCACCGAACAGGCAACGCCGACAGCGACAAAGCATGCGCCGAGGTAATCCCAGCGCGTCGGCCGTTCTCCCGTCACCATGGACGAACAGAGCGCCGTGATGATCGGATAGGTGTAATGCAGCACCAGGGCTGTTGCCGCATCAAGGTATTCCACTGAAAGCATGAATCCCAGATACAGTCCTGTCGGTCCGAACAGTGAAAACCAGAAAATCTTCCGGAAATCACGGCCGGAAATTTTCAGCTGGTCCGGATGCCTGACATGCAGCCATGCATACAGGATCACAGAGACCATGACCATCCGCGCAAACACGGCAGAAGTTATGGAAACTCCGGCCCCGCCGATCAGCTTTGTCGCCGGCGTGGTCAGCCCCCACAGCAGCCCTGTCATGCCGCTCAGCAGAATTCCCTTCAAAGTCTTATTCATTGCCGCACGCCGCCCTTCCCCGGCTCTGCCGGTACTAACATTCGCGCACCGCGACGGCCGCCGGGTTATCCGGATTGGGATAGCCCTTTGTCTTGCCCGTCAGCTCACCTATTTCCAGAACAAGGACATTGAGGGCTTTTTCAAGAACCGCATCGCTGACGGAGCAGCCCCGCACAGGGTCGTTGTAGTGTTCTTTCAGGAGGCCGATAATTCTGCGCTTCTCGGCCGGATCCTTTTCCTCCCGCACTCTGCCCGTCCCCATGACGCTGCGGTAAATCTGCCAGATCCGTCCCGGTTTGGAAGGGTGCGGAACAATGTCATCGCCGGCAATAATACTGAACGCTGTTTCCGGATGTGCGCGCATCGCTTCCGCCTTGCGCCCGGCAAAGGAACCATGGAAGTAAAGACAGTCTCTGTCTCTGTCATATCCGTAATTCACGGGGACTGCATAGGGATGCCCTTCGCTGTCAATCAGCGCCAGATGCAGCAGACGGCCTTCTTCTATAACGTTCCAGATCCAGTCGGTGTTTTTCACTTCACGGTCTTTTCTCCGCATGCCGAGCACATCCTTTATGCTGAAATTACCCGGCGTCTCCCGGCGCCGGGCATTCTGCTATTATAGCGCATGCCGTACTTTCCGGTTCGGTTATTTAATAAAACCAGCCTTGTAGGCACAGCGCGAAATTATCATGTTTCCGAACACAGCGATCAGGATGTAGCCCCAGCTGGGCATGGGAATGAACTTGCGCACCAGAAGCACAATGGGAATGGCGTACAGGGCGATTTTCGGCTTTTTGACCACAAACTGCATCAGCACTGCGCCGAACAGGGCCGGAAGGATCAGCTGCGACATGGCGTCTTTCACGCCCTGCGGCAGATAGGCCAGAATCTGGTAGCCGAAGAACACGAAAATCGTAAGGATGCTGATGTTCGTTACAATAGATCCGGCGATGGCCATGGTCGAAATGATCTCGCCCTTGTCCGTGCCCGCCTCCACATTGGTCACATCAAGCGCCGTGGCGCAGGCGGGGACTCTCATCTGTCCCATTGAGCCGGCCAGAATGCCCATGTATGACCCGGCTGTTCCGAGCACTGTGCCGTAGGTGATCGGCTCAATGATGTAGAATCCCACATAGGCCGCCGCAATCTGTCCCCAGCCGCTGAGCAGCTGCGAAATGGGAGGACGCGCGCCGTATACCAGGCACAGCACAATGTTGGGAAGGAAACTGCACACAATGGCCAGCAGCATGGTAAAACGGCCAGTTCTGACAACCGCCTGATTCCATTCTTTTCTGAAGTCCATGAGAACCCCTCCCCTACATGAAGAACGAGCCGATGATCAGCCCGACAATAATGGCAAAGCCCAGAGAATAGTTCTTGATCCACGTGTATTTTCTGCCGAGAAGGATAAAGACGTACATTGACGCGGCTCCCGCGACGGCTGCCACAGTTCTGGCGCTGAACTTCACCAGATAGGGGCTGACCATGTGGCTGTAAAGGCCGATGCTAGCCGTAGCCGTGATCAGAGCGCGCCATGTCATGTCGGAACCGCCGAGTTTCGTGCCGACTTCATCAAGGCGATGGGTAAACAGAAAGACCATTACCAGCCAGCCGCAGCCGTTGACGCACATGGTGAACCACGAAACGGCCATTTCATTCAGCCCGTAGCCGGGGCCGCCGAGTTCGACGCCGCAGGCCGCCGCACCGGTGCGCGCAGCCGTCAGTTCTGTGGCAGCCGAACCGATCATTGAAAGGCGGATCCATGAAATGGGGCCGCCGATCACTGCCAGCATGGCCAGAATGACGATCACCTGCGCCACGGCAGGACCGAACGCGGAAATCAGGCCGCTGCGGAAAGCCTGGCTGCATGTGGCCCTGTCAAGCCCCACCGACGGTGCGAATTTCACCGCCAGAACTGTATAGCGCACCGCAAGCAGCACCACGATGCCGACGCTGATCAGAGCACAGCCCCAAAACGGCAGGGCGTTTGCTATCTTCATAAGATCTTCCATAGAGCACTGCCTCCTCCTCCTTGAATTTCAAAATTTAAACCCAGCAGGACTCCTGCTGTGTGATGATTTTCTGCGGTAAAGCCCGGAAACAGAGGCGCGCCGTCCGGGAAACGGCGCGCCGGACAAAGGAGATGAAACGGGTACGCTAGTATTTCGGCGGGAACTTCGCAGTGAAGTTCGTGGCCGCCTCATAGGCCGCGGCAAACTGCAGGAGTTCGTATTCCTTTCTCGGTGCGGCAATGATCTGAATGCCCATGCTCAGATTGTGAGCGCCGCCGAAACCGGCCGGCATGGCGATGACCGCGTTGCCGCCCATCGTCCAGGGCGTGACAATCTCCATCCAGTTGTGATAGGTGTGCATCGGCCGACCGGCAACTGTCTCAGGCCAGTGCATGTTCTTGTCGAACGGGAAGCACACTGCCGTGGGCGACACAATATAATCGTAATTCTCGTATACCTTCAGCATGGCATGATAGAACTCGGTGCGCTTTTCAAAGGCGCGGTAGACTTCCTGCGCCCCCATGGTCAGCGAACCTTCATATTCCCAGCGGCTCTCGGGCTTGAGCAGCGACTGTTTGCACTTGTCATACCATGGCTTCAGCGACGCCGCGCAGTAATGGCGGATGGGAAGCCAGATGGTCTCCCAGAATTCGTTCAGGTTGTAGAACGGCTTGATCGGCTCAACGGACGCGCCGAAGTCTTTCACGTGAGCGAGGGCTTTTTCGCAGGTCGCCATCACGCCGTCTTCCATGGGAAGCGCGCCGTCCCAGTCGCCGATCCACGCAACGCGGACGCCTTTCTGACTCTTCGAGCGCAGCGCCTCATGCACGTTGTCGGGCGTCAGCGCCTTGAGGCGGGGGTCTTCCTCATGAGTGAGCGGAAACGCCGGATTGTATCCCGCAAGGGTAGCCAGAAGAAGTGCCACATCGTCAACGCTGCGGCCCATGGGGCCGTTCATGCTCATGGAATTGGTGAACAGATCCGTACCGCCGGAGGCCACTGTTCCAAGCGAAGCCCGGAAACCGATGACATTGCACCAGCCCGCAGGATTGCGCAGTGAGCCCATGAAATCGCCGCCGTCCGCCACAGCCTGCATTCTCAGGGCCACGGAGCATGCCGCGCCGCCCGAGGAGCCGCCGCAGGTCTTTGATTCATCGTAGGGATTGCCTGTCGCTCCGAAAACTTCATTGTATGTCTGCGAGCCATAGCCGAATTCAGGTGTGTTCGTCTTGCCGATGATAATTGCGCCGTCGCGTTTCATGGATTTCACAACAGCGCCGTCAGCCGCAGGAACCCAGTCCTTCAGAGCCAGCGAACCCTTGGTGGTGCGGATGCCCTTCGTGGGCACAAGGTCCTTCACCGCCTGAGGGAAACCGTGCATCCATCCGTTATCCCTGCCGGCTGCAAGTTCCGCGTCCTTTTCGCCGGCCTGCTTCATCAGCGTGTCTCTGTCAACGCGGGTCACGATCGCGTTGACGCGGGGGTTCGTCCTGTCAATGTGATCAAGGTAGGAACTCATGACCTCACAGCAGGAAACCTTCTTTGCGTGAATTGCCTTTGACAGTTCCACAGCAGACATTTCAACAACGGGATTACTCAATGCAGGTGCCCCTTTCTTTTTTCTTCTCCCGGTACGCAAAATACAGGAAAAGAGAAATATATTAAAAACCCGTTCTCAGCTCTGCGTCTCCGCAAAGCCTTCAACCGAGCAGATTTTACAAATATCAGTCAGCAGAATCAATAAAGGCAGATTTTTTTACCTAAGTAAGAAAATCTGCCTTATAATAGACGGAAACGCCGCGTGATTTTTCAGTTTCTGAAAACTGCAGAGACAGTTCTTTCAGTCTGCGGCATTCCGGTTTTTATTTTTATACAGAAAACAGCATTATCCTGCTTTTCCGCTCTGCATAACAATTCCAAAAAAGGGCGCACGGAACTTCTTTTTCCGGCATGCCCCGGGGAGGCCCGCCATGGACAGCAATCAGGAAAAAATCCGCAGCCTGCAGCAGCAGATCATGTTCAACCGGACATGGGACCTGCTCTCCCACCGCTGGAAGTTTTACATTGTCTGGCTGCTGGGAAAGAAAAGCCTGCGCTTCGGGGAACTGCGGCGAATCTGTTCTGCCATTTCCAGAGTCACTCTGACAGAATATCTGCGCGAACTTGAACGGGAGGGCTTTATCAGCCGCACCGCCGCGGACAGAAACACCCTCAGCTCGCTTTACAGCCTGACCGGCATGGCCCGCGACGCACAGCCCGCAGTCAATGCGCTGATGGCATGGGGACAAAAGGAGGAAAACTGAAATGCTGAGCAAGACCGTATCCGTAAAACAGAAAATCCTCAACGCAACGCACAACAGCGAAATCGACCGTCCCTACTGGGAACTTGCCCAGTTTCTGCTTCTGCATTACAACGACATCGGAAAACTGAACACCCGTACTCTGGCAGAGCAGTGCCACACCTCATTTTCAACAGTACGGCGTTTCTGCCAGAGCATCGGCTACGATAACTTTGCAGACCTGCAGAAAGCCCGGCTTGCCAACCCTGAAAACCAGTACCAGATCGCAATGGACAACGTTCACGCCGGCCATTACGAACCGCGCTTTCTTTATGACGAAATCATGAAAAGCCTCTGGAACCTCGGACAGAAAACAGATCTCCGCGCTGCAGATGAGCTGGCGCTCGCCATGGCTGACGCCGACAGCGTCATCATCATCGCCCTGCGCCCGTACTACTTTATTCTGCAGGAATTTCAGAGCCAGATGGCGTCACTGAACAAACCCGTCTACATCTTCAGCGATGTAGGAAGCCGGGCTGAAATTATCAGCCGTCTCGGCAGCCGCCGCTGCTTCATCGTCGTTTCCCTGGCGGGGGTCCTCTTTCCGGCCATAGACAGCGCCCTGCTGCCTCTGGACGGCCGCAGGGCGGCAGTGTACTGCCCCGCCGCCCTGCACCGGGAAAACGGGGACTTCTGTCTGCCGCACTACGACCTGGCCTTTCCCGTTATCTGTCCCCGCAGCGACTACAACTACCTTGAGATTTTCGGCAAATATGCCGTGAGCTATTTCTTCGATATACTGCTCGGCGCATTTATCAGAAAGAACGCCTGGCAGTTTCAGAAAAAAAAGTCCCCGGCATCAGACTGAAGCCGGGAACCTGTTTTTTTGCACAATGTCTTTACTGCTCTCTGACCTGAAAGATCATTTCCACCTCACAGGCCGCACCGCCGGGAAGCGAAGCCACTCCCACGGCGCTGCGCGCATGAGCGCCTGCCTCGCCGAACAGATCGTAGAGCAGCCTGGATGCTCCGTCCACCACCTGCGACTGTTTCGTGAAATCAGCACCGCAGTTTACGAAACCTGTCACCTTGACCACACGCACCACATGGTCAAGCCCGCACAGCCTGTCAACAATAGAAAGGCAGTTGACAGCGCACATACGCGCCGCCTTCTGCGCCTCCTCCAGCGTCAGGTCGGTTCCGCACTTTCCTTTGTACTGAAGCACGCCGTTCACCTTGGGAGTCTGTCCCGCCGTAAACACGAACTCACCTGACTTCACGCCGGGGCAGTATGCTGCTGCCGGCGGCGTGGACTGCGGCAGTTCAACGCCAAGTTCCTTCAGACGATCGTAAATGTTCATCTTCTCACCCTCCTGGTAAAACACTGCAGAACAGCGCCCGTTCTCTGCCACCCGCGCCTGTGCCGGATGCGGCGGACAGCACGGCAGTGTCCGCCGGAAAAGACGCACTTTTTTCCACAGGCCGCTGCGCAGAGCCGCAGAAAACACTCTTTCCTTACCGCGAATCCCGTTCTTTGTCAAGCGGCAGATAAAGCGCAGAACCTGTTTCCGCGGAACCCGGCCGGGGCGCTTGTGTCTGAGACGGATCGGCAGCACCTGTTCCCGTTTTCTTTCCGCAGCCTGACAAGATCGGCTTCGGTTTTTATACTATCACTCGACAAGTTCCGTACTGCCGTGTGGCCGGGGAACCGGACCCCAGCCACTCGCGAGCAGGCGGAACTTTTTTATATTCAGGCAAACGGGATTTCCCAGGCTTTCCTGCGGCGGATGCAGAACCGTACCTGGCCCAGCACTGCACACAAAAGACAAAAAACGCCGCCAGGCGCGCTTGTATGCTTCTGCAAATCTCTGGCGTTATTCCCGATTTATGTATCTGGGCGGAAAACGCCCCCGTCACTTAAATGCAGCTCTTGTCTTTTGCAGAGACGTTTTTCACGTCAAATGCAGTCTGACTCAATGCTTTTACCCTTTTAAAACCGTCCGCCTCACACGGCTTTAATCTGATCCCTGCTAACTGCTCTGGCAGCGAGAACTCTTTTTCAGGAAGAGCCCTTTGAAAATTTCTCCTGACTGCATAACAACAGGTGCGGCCGGTTGAAAAACCGGCCGCACCTGAAATGAATTCAAGTTATTTTGTTTTTTAACTAAAGTGGCGGAGAGGAAGAGATT
>Ga0256404_1009547_pt1 | contig 13840 bp, 11 predicted proteins | sample RumenRJG_01DNA_FD_185990 | JGI IMG/M metagenome (GOLD analysis project Ga0256404, IMG submission 185990) | Bovine rumen microbial communities from Lethbridge, Alberta, Canada - RJG_01 | ecosystem: Host-associated > Mammals > Digestive system > Stomach > Rumen | place: Canada: Alberta | collected...
CTTGCCCATCTTCTGATGATCAGGCGACCAGGAACGGAGATCGTACTTTGGTGCCCTTCCGTTCCATGAAACAAGGTTGAGCTCCTTGGTCCAGCCGTTCTTCTCCGTTGAAATGCATGCGATCGTCCTGGTGATCTCAAATTTAGGTGCTTCCATCTTTGTTACCTCTTGTCTGTCTTCATATACTCTGATTTCAATATGCCGGCCCCTCGGGAGCCGCCCGCATGCGGACGTCACCGTCTAATTCTCCGTTCTGCCGCATGCCCCTGACGGTTCTGTATATTACTCTTTTAAGCCGCATTGTCACGCACCGCATTCGTTTATATGGTTATATATGCCGTATAAATAACGCATATTCTCAAGACAGGATGCCCATGCTGCCTGCATATTCAGCAATCAGGAGTTCAGGATCCGCCAGACCCGCGAGCTGCCGGAATCAGGGCAGCACGGGAAGATTTTCATGACATGCCGCATCAATTCATGAGTCAGCATTCCACTGCAGAGACGAAAAAGGCGGCCCGGAGGCCGCCAGCAAATGATTACGAGTGAAGTGACTTATATCTGCGGAAATCAGTGCTTCTTGAACTTCTCGGGCATAGGGCCGTACTGGCCGCCGTTCGGATAGTACTTCCAGCCGTCACGAATCTTGACCTTGTCATCCCAGGGCAGCTTGTACTCGCCATTTGCGAGATCGCGCACCCAGGTAAGATAGTTGGCCTTCTCTCCGCCGGGCTTGCCGACAAACGCGCGGCAGCCGAGATCGAAGATGTTGTTCTCGAGAGCCCAGTTCTCGCGGGCCTTGTCGGCAAGTCTCGGGAAGAGCTCTGCGGTGACGATTTCCCAGGGGTTGCGCTGGCCCTGCTGGATGACGTTTCCGTCGTAGTTGCAGATGGTGCCCTCGCCGAAGTAGTAGAAGACGTTGTCGTAGCCTGCAAGGTTGACCGCAACGGTGTACATGAGGTTCTGCCATGCGTTGCTGCGGTTGGTGAGGATCCACTGGTCATTGACCTGGGTGCTGTAGCCGGAGATGCGGATATAGACGTTGCATCCCTTGTAGGCAGCCTCACGGGCAAGCTCAGGGAACATTCCGTCGTGGCAGATACATACGGCAAGCTTTGAGCCCTTCGGGCCGTCGCAGACCGGCATGCCGAGGTTGCCCGGAGCCCAGGGCTCGATAGGTACCCACGGCTGGAGCTTGCGGTAATGAAGAGCAATCTCGCCCTTGTTGTTGATGATGATGGCGGTGTTGAAAGGATGGCCGCCGTCAGGATCCTTCTCCATGATGGAGAATACGCCCCAGACATCGTTGTCCTTGCAGGCCTTGCGGTAAGCGTCGACCTCAGGGCTATCAAGGCTGAGGAGCATCTCGTCGTAGGACCAGATGGCGGTGTTCAGGCCCTGGGTTGAGTACTCAGGGAACACAATGAGATCGAGTCCGGGATAGCCGGCCTTGGTGGCAGCTACTGCCTTGCAGATGCGCTGGACGTTGACCTGAATGTCCTCAGGACCATTGACAACCGGAACCGGATACTGCACGGCGGCAACAAGGAGGGCTTCCTCCCATGAACTGGTTGAACCTGTACTTGCCATATTTATTACCTCGCTATCAATTCTGAATTCTCACGTTCCTCTCTGAACGTGGCTTCATTATTGATTAACCGGGCCTTGGGATAAATTGTGCGAATTAAGGCTCTGCATACGTCATTTGACGCATATGAACCGGCGGTGAGGCAGAAGACGGCAGGCCGAATAAGGCACTCCTGCGGAAGCGCCGGTCTTCCGGATGTGCCTGTACCCAAGCCCGGTCCCGTGGACTGCACACCCAGGAAATTTCCCTTACACCGGCCATTTGTCATGATTCATCAGGACGGGTAACTTTCCGGAGAGATAAAGGCAGACGGGATAATGGCCGGTACTTCCGCCCCTGCGCTGTCCGCGCTGCGGAGGCATTTTCTGAACGGACGCAGGGATGATTTTCCGGATCCGGTGAACGGATGACCCGGAGTCCCTGAGAAAAGGCAGGCATTAAAAATGGCGCCCTGAAGGCGCCACTCAAAACGGAATGCGCGTCAGACCGAGAGGAAGCCCTTGACCTTCTCCTCGTCAACCGCATCGCGCGGAGCGTCATAGATGAGCTCTCCGCGGTCGATGACGACTATGCGGTCTGCGACGTCGAGCGCAAAGCTCAGGACCTGCTCCGAGACAAAAATCGTAAGGCCGCGCTCGACCCTGAGCTTCCTTAGGTCCCGCGCCATCTCCTTGATGATTGAAGGCTGTATGCCTTCGGTCGGCTCGTCAAGGATGAGCATCTTAGGGTTGCTCGCAAGAGCCCGCGCGATCGCGAGCTGCTGCTGCTGCCCTCCCGACAGGTTTCCGCCGCGGCGCTTCGCGAACTCCTTCAGGATCGGAAAGAAGCGGTAGAGATACTCCGGCACCTCCTTCTCCCCGGTGGTCACGAGTCCGGTCTCGATATTCTCCTTTACCGTGAGCGTCGGGAAGATCATTCGCCCCTGCGGCACGAAGCCTAGGCCCGCCTTCACCCGCTCATAGCTTTTGAGGTGCTCCACCGGTGTCCCCTGGAGCCTGCAGTGCCCGGATTTCGAACGGATCATGCCGATAATCGACTTCATCAGCGTGGTCTTGCCCATTCCGTTCCGACCGATAAGGGCAACGATCTCGTTGTCCCTGATCTCAAGGTTCATATCGCGGATCACCACGCTCTCGCCGTACGCGACCGTGTAATTTTCAAGTTCAAGCATGATGCCTCCTACTGTCCCAGATAGACGTCTATGACCTTCGGGTCCTTCTTCACGTGTCCCATGCTGCCCTCGGCGAGCACCTTGCCCTGGTGCATCACGGTCACGCGGTCAGCAATGTCCTCGACGAAATGCATGTCATGCTCGATGACGAGCACCGAGCGCCCGTGGATGATGCGCTTGAGGAGATCCGCTGTCTGCTTGCGCTCCGCGACTGACATGCCTGCGACAGGCTCGTCAAGCATCAGGAGCTGCGGATCCTGAATGAGCAGCATCCCGATCTCAAGCCACTGCTTCTGCCCGTGGCTGAGGAGGCTCGCCTTGGTCATGAGCTTGTCCCTGAGGAAAATCGTATCGGCGACCTCCTCAACCTTAGAGACCACCTCCTCATCGCGTCTGAAGAACATCGAGCCGAAGACGCTCTTTCCCTTAGGGTACGAGAGCTCCAGGTTCTCGAACACCGTGAGCTCCTCGTAGATTGAGGGGTTCTGGAACTTCCTTCCGACGCCTGCGGCCACAATCTCGTACTCCTTCATCTCGGTGAGCTCCTGCCCGTGGAAGCGGATTGAGCCGGACGTTGCCCTGGTCTTGCCGCAGATGAGGTCAAGGACAGTGGTCTTTCCCGCTCCGTTGGGGCCGATGATCACGTGGATCTCGCCCTCATCCACATAGAGGGAGAAGTTGTCCACTGCCCTGAAGCCGTCAAACGATACTGTGAGCCCCTCGATATAAAGGGCATAATCCTTCTGGAGAGACCTGAACGGTGCCTTTGCGTTTTCCATAATCACTTGCCTCCCTCTCTGACCGGCTCGGCTGCCGCTGCTGCCTCACCGGCGCTCAGAGGAGCGCCATCACCGGAGGCATCATTAGCAGCTTCCGCAGAATCACCTTTGCTGCCGCTGTGTTTTCTGAATACCCTCGCAAGGACCGGCTCGAGATAGTCGGTATAGAGCCCTGCAAGCCCTCTCGGGAAGAAGAGCACGACGCTGATGAAAAGCGCACCCATGCCGAGGAGCCACAGCTCGGGGAAGTTCTCGGAAATTGCGGTCTTGGCGTAGTTGACAATCAGCGCGCCGTAAACCGCGCCGAAAATAGACATGCGCCCGCCTACCGCACAGAAGACCACCATCTCGACTGATGCAACGATGCCGACGAACGAGGGCGACATGAAGCCGACCTGCAGGGTGAAGAGCGCACCGCCGATGGCAGAGAAAACGGCGCTGAGGCAGAGAACGAACACCTTGAAGTTCGCGACGTCGTAGCCTGAGAACTTGACTCTCTCCTCGTCGTCGCGCACAGCGAGCAGCAGGTGCCCGAGCTTGCTCCGGAGGATAAGATGGGCTGCGAAAAGCGTTACGAGCAGCAGCGCAACGCAGATATAGTAGAGAACGAGCTTCGCCTCAGGAGTGCGGATGTCCATGCCGAGGCAGGTGCGGAGGTCGGTGATGCCGTTCGCGCCTCCCGTATAGCCCTGCTGCCCGACAATCAGGATGGTCATTATCGAGGCGATGGCCTGGGTGATGATCGAGAAGTACACTCCTCCGACGCGGCGCTTGAACATGCACATGCCGAAAATCCAGGCGAATACTCCGGGGACGAGGAACACCAGCACAATGGTTGCCGGGAAACTCTTGAACGGCTCCCAGAACCACGGAAGAGCGGTGAGCTGGTTCCAGTCCATGAAGTCAGGGATGCCCGGGGTTGACTGTATTGCAGTAGCCTCCGGGGTAGAGGCCTCAAGCTTCAGGAACATCGCCATGCAGTAGCCGCCGAGACCGAAGAAGATGCCCTGCCCGAGGCTGAGGATCCCTCCGTAGCCCCAGCAGAGCACGAGGCCTATCGCGACGAACGCGTAGCTCAGGTACTTCCCGACGAGGTTCAGCCTGAAGATATCGAGCCCCAGCGGAAGCAGCACTATAAGAAGAACCGCAAGCGCAGCGAAGTTCAGTATGGTTTTCCGGCCGAGGAGCGGCACGGAGTAAAGGTTCTTTTTTTCCATAATTGCGTCTCCTCAGTGGCGGACCTTCACGCTGACGATGCCCTGCGGGCGGATCATCAGTATGACGACCACGGTTATGAGGGTGATGACCTTTGCCATCGATCCGCTCATGAAGAACTCGAGGACTGACTGCGCCTGGGCAATGCCGAAGGCGGAGAGCACAGTGCCGATAAGGGTTCCCGCGCCGCCGAACACCACTACGAGGAAGGTGTCGACGATGTAGAGCTGGCCTGCGGTGGGTCCGGTTGATCCGATCATGGTGAACGCGCAGCCCGCAACACCGGCGATGCCGCAGCCGAGGGCAAAGGTCAGGCGGTCAACAAGAGCGGTGTTGATGCCGACGGCTCCCGCCATCGGGCGGTTGAGAACCACGGCGCGGAGCTGCCTGCCGAGCTTAGAGCGGTACATCATGAACCAGACCCCGGCGGTAATGAGAATGGTCAGAACCAGCACGAAAAGGCCGTTGATGGGGATTTCAATGGTGTCGGTAACCTGCACGGATCCCATCAGCCAGTCAGGCAGGGTGACGCCGACCTCGCGGGCGCCGAATACCGAGCGGTAGACCTGCTGCAGTATGAGGCTCAGTCCCCAGGTCGCAAGGAGCGTGTCGAGCGGCCTCGAGTAGAGATGCCTGATCAGCACCCATTCGATGAAGGCCCCGAACAGGCCGGTTATGAGAAATGACAGGACCAGCGCCACGATGAAGTAGATCCCGAAGAGGGAAGGCGCGTAGGCCTCGAAGAAATGGGAGGTGAGGTAGGTGGTGTAGGCTCCAAGGATCATGAATTCACCGTGGGCCATGTTGATGACGCCCATCTGGCCGAAGATGATCGCAAGTCCCAGCGCCATCAGCAGGAAGACTGAGAACAGGCTCAGCCCCGCAAAGCCCTGCATCGCGAATATCGACGCGAGCTCTGAAAATGTATATTCCGAAAACATAGCTGAATCCTCAGGAGAGTGTTGAGTTGCATTCGGTTGAAGTACGGATCTGACGCGTCCCTGAACAATAAGGGCCGGCAGGACCGGCCCCTTTCAGACAGCTGCCAAGGCAGCGCTTGTGATTACTGGTATCCCTCAGGGAACGGGTTGGGCTCGATTACGTCAGACTGGTAAACCACCTTGAACTGGCCGTCTGCCTGGCCCTGTCCGATCACGGTCTTCATGTAGAGGTGATGGTTCTTGTGAACCTTCACAGGGCCGTTCGGCGCATCGGCGAACTCAACGCCCGGAAGGGTCTTCTTGATGGCGTCGATGTCGAAGGAGCCGGCCTTCTCGACAGCAGCCTTCCAGAGCCAGGGGCCGAGGTAGGCGGACTCGGTCACGTCACCGATGACGATCTTGTCACCCCACATCTTCTTGAACTCAGCGACGAACTTCTTGTTGGCCTCGTTCTGCATTGACTCGAAGTACTTGGTCACAGAGTACGCGCCCTCGTAGTTCTCGCCGCCTATGCCAAGGACCTCATCCTCGGTGACTGAGGTCGAGAGCAGCATGGGCTTCTCCTTCTTCAGGTCGATTCCTGCTGCCTTGAGCTGCTTGTAGAACGCGACGTTGGAGCCGCCTACGACAATCGAGAAGATTACGTCAGGCTTCTTGAGCTTGAACTTGTTGATTACGGAGTTGAACTGGGTGTGTCCGAGAGGATAGTACTCCTCGCCTACCACCTTGCCGCCGTTCTTCTCGATGTGCTTGCGCGCAATCTTGAAGGAGGTGCGCGGCCAGATGTAGTCCGATCCGATGAGGTAGAAGGTCTTGGCGCCCTTCTCCTTCATGACCCAGTCAAGCCCCGCGAGGATCTGCTGGGTGGCCTCCTGGCCGGTGTAGATGACGTTCGGGGACTCCTCGAGGCCCTCATAGAAGGTCGGATAGAAGAGCATGTTGTTGTACTGCTCGAACACAGGAAGCACGGCCTTCCTTGATGCTGATGTCCAGCAGCCGAACACTGCGGCGACCTTGTCGTTGACGATGAGCTTCTGGGCCTTCTCGGCGTAGGTCGGCCAGTCAGAGGCGCCGTCTTCCTGGATGATCTTGATCTGGCGCCCGAGAACTCCGCCTGCAGCGTTGATCTGGGAAATCGCAAGCTTCTCGGCCTGTACTGAGCCGGCCTCGGAGAGTGCCATGGTTCCTGAAATCGAGTGCAGGATGCCGACAGTCACGGTCTTGTCGTCCACCGCGAGACCGGTGGTGTTGACGCTGTCATCCGCAAAGGCTGCGCCGCTCAGGGCAGAGCCCAGGGCAACAGCGGCCAGCGCTGATGAGAAGAAACTGAGTTTGTTTTTTTTCATATCAAGTGCCCTCCAGTGTGAAATGCACAGTGAGAAATTTAATGAAATGTGATTAAGATCAAAATCGGACAAAAGCGCCATCAACATACGCACAATGACGTATTTCCTCCGGCCTGATTAACATTTATAGTTCGCGGGAACATCGGGTTATTCGGTTATTGAGACAGGAAAACATCAAGCTGCGGCGTTTACGCAAATACTTCAGACGTGCGGCACTAAGGGGGAACAGCTTATGTTCACGCCCATAGACGGCACAAGAAAACGCTACAACAGCCTGGTAGCAAACGAGAACCTTGAGGATTACGCGCTCCGCTACACTGCCCGTAAAGCAAGGCGCTACAGTTCGGCAGGCGTAATCACGGCAGCGACCGGGTCAATAAGCTTCCTCGCCCTTGAGGGGATCGGCGCATCTGTCGCCATAAGCTGCGGAATGAACCATCTGACGCTCGCGCTCCTGATCGCAGCGGCACTAATCATGCTCCTCAGCTTCCCGATTGCCCGCTGCGCCGTCCGCTACCATGTTGACATAGACCTCCTTACCAGAGGGGCAGGATTCGGCTACCTAGGATCATCCGTAACCTCCCTGATCTATGCCTCCTTCACTTTCATCTTCCTCGCCTTCGAGGCCGCCATCCTTGCGGGGCTCCTCCGCATTACCGCCGGGGTCCCGCTCTGGCTCGGATACACGATCTGCGCCTTCATCGTCATACCGCTTATCCTGAACGGCTTCAGCTTCATCAGCCGCTTCCAGTGCATAACTGAGCCTCTCTGGGCAGCCCTGCAGATCCTCGCAATCTACGGGACGTGGAAACTGTTCAAAAGAGGGGAGTTCTACATAGAGCCGCTTGTAAGCAAGGATGCTTTTTCGCCGCTTCTCCTCGGGATGTCGCTCTCGGTTCTCCTGGCGCTCATCTCGCAGATAGGAGAGCAGTGCGACTACCTGCGCTTCATGCCTGATCCGAAAGGGAAGAACGGGCGCTATTCCCTGCCGGCGCTCATCGGCTGCGTATTCTCGGGCCCCGGCTGGATAATCCTCGGCGGCCTCAAGATTTTCCTCGGCGCAGTGCTCGGGCTTGCCCTCCTGCAGTCGCGTGCCGACGCCCAGACCTCCTCGGATCCCAACTGGATGTACCGGCTCGCATTTTCCGGAGTGTTCAGCTCCGAGGGCATGGTGCTTACCGTCACCGCGCTGTTCGTTGTGATTTCGCAGATCAAGATCAACATCACGAACGGCTACGCCGGCTCCATCGCCTGGTCTAATTTCTTCTCGCGCCTCACCCACTCCCACCCGGGGCGCGTCGTATGGGTGTTCTTCAACGTCATCGTCGCCTGGCTCCTCATGAACAGCGGAATCCTGCAGATGTCATCAGCGGTCCTCCGCTTCTATTCGGTGCTCGCCATCTCCTGGTGCGGCACGATTGCCGCCGACATCATCATCAACAAGCGCCTGGGGCTCAGCCCCAGGCACATCGAGTTCAAGCGCGCCTACCTCTATGATCTGAACCCGGTTGGCCTCGGCTCCATGCTCATCGCGCTTTCCGGAGGCTATGCGTGCTATTTCGGACTCTTCGGCGACCTTGCCGCGGCCTGGGCACCGCTAGCCTCACTTGCGCTCGCCTTCACCTGCTGCCCGCTCATAGCATGGGCAACTCACGGCAGGTACTATCTCGCACGGAGGGGACAAGTGAAGGACCAGCAGGCAAAATGCATAATCTGCGGACATGAGTATGAGGCAGAGGATCTGGTCTGGTGCCCGGTGTACGGGGGATATATCTGCTCGCTGTGCTGCACGCTCGACTCGTGCTGCGGCGATGCCTGCAAGCCGGGGGCCGGAATCCGCAGCCAGACACAGGGCTTCCTGCCGGCGTTCACCGGCACACGCAGCTTTTCTGTCGCCATGCACTTCGTAGGCTACCTGGCGCTCTTCTCAATAATCACCTGCTCAATCGTGCTGACTGCCTGCGGGATACTGCAGACCCGCATAAGCGGCTTCTACAGCTACGCCCCTCTCAACATAATCCTGATTTTCTGCGCCATAGCCACCTGCATATTCGCGGTACTTTTCACCCTGATGGCTGAGAACCGCCTCCGCACCCAGACAGAGTTCCTGAAGCAGAACGAGATGCTGAAGAGGGAGATAAGGAAACGCGGGCGCATTGAGGCTGAGCTCTCCGAGGCGCGGGCCAAGGCAGACGCCGCAAACCTCGCGAAGTCGCGCTATCTCTCGGGCATAAGCCATGAGCTGCGCACTCCGCTCAACACCATCATGGGCTACAGCGAAATCCTCGACAAAGCCCAGGACATCCCGGAAAGGCACCATCATGCCCTCGACATCATCTGCCGCAGCAGCGGCTACCTTGCGGATCTCATCGAGGGGCTCCTCGACATCTCGAAGATTGAGGCAGGCAGGATAGAGCTACACCCTGGTAAGCTCCGCATAAATGAGCTTCTTGACGAGCTTTCGAGCTATTTCGGCGCCGAGTGCCGCAAGCGCGGTCTGGCTTTTGAGTACAAGCGCCTTAATCCCCTTCCCCAGTTCGTGAAAGCAGACGTCAAGCGTTTCCGCCAGATCCTGACGAACCTGCTCTCAAATGCAGTCAAGTACACGCCTTCAGGCAAAGTAAGCCTCGAGGTGAGCTACCGCAACGAGGTCGCAGTGTTCAAGGTGTCTGACACCGGCATCGGAATCCCGAAGGAGGACCTCTCGAGGATATTCGAGCCGTTCACCCGCCTCGCCGAGGCCAAGCAGCGCAACACAGGAAGCGGGCTCGGGCTTACTATCACCATGCTGCTTGCGCAGATCATGGGCGGTGATCTCGGAGTAACCTCCGAGCTGGGGAAGGGCTCGGTCTTCACTTTCAAGGTCCTGCTGCCAAGAATCACCCCGGCCGTATCGGATCTAACCGAGCCGTCGCCGGTAGTCGGCTACCGCGGCTCGGACACCAGGCGCTACAGGGTGCTCGTGGTCGATGACAATGAGTTCCACCGTGAGCTTATGGCCTCAGTCCTCGAGCCTGTCGGCTTTGAGGTCCTGCAGGCACCGGGCGCCGATGAGGCCCTCGCGGTTTCCGCGGCTGAGCATCCGGACCTTTATTTCCTCGACATCTCGATGCCGGTGCACGATGGCTGGTACCTGCTGAAGGAACTGAGGTCACGTGGAATCCATGATCCTATAGTCATGCTCTCTGCTGAAGCCTCCGAGGGCAAGGTTCCGGATGATCTCAAAAAGCTCCACAACGGCTACATCATCAAGCCGTTCAGGCAGTCCGCGCTTTTTGACACCATCAACCGCGTTCTGCCTGTTGACTTCATCACAAGGAGCGATGAGGCAGGGACAAAAACCCCGGACCAGTCCGCCGGTTCTGATGTCACGGAAGAAAAACATCCAGAAGGGAAGACCGCGCCTCTCCCTCAGGCTCCCTGCGAAAAGCCGGACTCGGAGTGCCCCGGGCTGAAGGATGCCATAGACAGCAGGAGCCGGGAGACACTTCTTGAATACGCAGGGCTCGGATATGTCAAAGGGCTCGAGAGCACCGTAGAGGCGCTTGAATCTGAAGGCTCCATCAGCGACCGTTGTGCCGGATGTCTGCTTGACCTTATCCGTTCGATGAGATTCTCTGAGCTTACGAGGCTCTTGAACTGATTTTTCGTGAACCAATATGTCTGAAACAGGAGGACCAGATGAAAGCTTCTGATGACCGCGTGCTGCTGGTGGTAGATGACTCGCCTGAGGCGCTGAGCATGCTCAACGACTCTCTGACTCAGGCGGGCTTCTCAGTGCTCGTGGCCCTTGATGGACTGCAGGCGCTTTCAATATGCAGGAAAATCGTGCCGGATCTGATACTTATGGACGCCATGATGCCGAAGCTGAACGGCTTTGAGACATGCAAAAAACTGCGCGAGGATCCCGCATTCTCTTCCGTGCCGGTAATATTCATGACCGGTCTGGACTCTGATGAAACCATGCTCTCAAGCTTCAAGGCCGGAGCGGTTGACTATGTCCAGAAACCCTTCCGCATGGATGAGCTCCTTGAGAGGATCAAGGCGCACCTCATGAAGGCAGATCAGCTGCGGAATACCCAGCAGCTTCTCGACTCCCGCTCCCTCTGCTCCATGCAGGTGAACAAAGACGGAACCGTTGACTGGATAACGCCCAAAGCGCTCGACCTCCTGGAGGAGAGCGGCTACAGCCGGGTAAAGCTCGCCGCCGCGCTGCCGGGACTCATCAGGCCTGTCATTGAAAGCAATGCGGTCAAAACCAGCATAGAGCTCGAAGGCAGCATGCCGCAGGTAATCATTGAGCTTTACGAGCGCCATCCTGACGGCAGCTGCGTGCTGACACTGTCGAAACAGGACAGCGGCAGCAAGACTGACATCCTGATGCAGGAGTTCTCCCTCACCTCACGCGAGGCGGAAGTGCTCTGGTGGGTGGCCCAGGGGAAGTCAAACAAGGAGCTTGCGCTCATCCTCGGGATAAGCCCCAGGACAGTGAACAAGCATCTCGAGACAGTATTCGAGAAAATGATGGTTGAGAACCGAACCGCGGCGGCGCGCATGGCGCTCAAATGCCTGAACGATCACGGTATCGGGTGATTCTCTGAATTAAACTCACATAGCGATACCCAGCTCATACCCTCATTTGTCAGATAAAGGCGGAAAAAGCAGCCGCGATCATTCCGCCTCTATCCAAAGCAAAAAGGGCAGCAAACAGCATTAGGATCTAATCTCAGAAGCTGTACAGCGAATAAAATGTCATTGTCATAGCTTTCTCTGGAGGACATCATGAAACTTTCAGAATGCAAGTTCAAGAAAGCTGATTTGTACAACATGAGTTCATCGATCGAACTTATGGACGAATTTATAAACAACGAATACACTTTTTTGATACTGGATACTTATAGTTTTTCCTTTGTGGTGTCCAGCGAAGTTTATGAATATGAAAGTATCTGCGGCGATTTAACCATGACCCAGTTAAGAAGGGAAGATTGGGGAAGCAGGACGGTGAGATATTTCAAAAACCATAAAATTTATGAAAAACAGTTTTCCAAGGGGGACAAACCCCAAAACCTCACTCAGTCATTATTGGAATTTTGGTTCGAGCATGAAAATGAAAAGATGCAAACAGACGAAATATACCTGCTCAAACACCCAGTCATATTAAGCGCACAGACATTCTGGAATATAAATTTCGCAAAATATGGAGATACTACCACTTTTTATATAATTGGTTTGACTGACAAGTATTGGGTAGCCCCAGCATAACTTTCATTGATCACGCAAATATCACCAACGGAGTCCATTCCGTCCCTCTTTCAGGAAGCTGATTCTCTCCCCAAATCATTCTCCAGAAGTTTCACGATACTCCTCGCACCACCGGCAGCTGCACGCCTCCATAAAGAACCGGCAATTGTAACAGCTGCATTTGCCATCACTGTGAGAGTAATACCTGCAGCGCTTCTTGTCCCTTCTCCTGTACTTACTTTCCTTGCTCTTCCAGCTATGGATTTGCATCGAAGTTCCCAATCTGCCGGATCCGCTCATATCCATGCCTCCCAAGTTCAGCCTGTCTGCTGTCAGAAAACGCCCCTTCACCTGCCTGCATACAAATCGTATGACATAACGCGCGGCTTTTTTGTGCGCTCTGCCGGTTTTTGCAGCCGGAACTTCTACTGAATGTCCATAAATCCAGACGCTGATGCCCAGAATCCAGCCTACCGCTCTTCACTCTGAAATTTATTAGTCACTCATAAATTTCCCCATATCTTCCCCTCCCCGTGCCGCTCTCCTATCATGAGCCCGTACAGCAAAGAAAGCTGCTCTGAAAAAACATGCGGAGACCATAAAGCCATGAAACTTAACGAAAACGTAAAGAGGGTGCTCATGATGAGCCTCTGGGATCTCGCAACCAGCTCCAAAGATGGAGAGCCCAATGTCGTTCCTGTAACCATCAAGGGCATTCTGGACGACGGCACTCTCACCGTCGGCGATGTCTTCCTTGAGACCACCCTCAGGAACCTTGAGGAGAACGGCGGAAGGATCGCCATCTCCGTCTATGACGCCTCAAGGCTCGAGGGCTATCAGATCCAGGGCACCGCCGAGCATGTGACCGATGGGAAGATCGCCAGTGAATACAAGGCGATGGTTGAGAAGATGTTCAATGGCGCGGCCACCGCCAAGGGAGCATTGATCATCACGCCCCTAAAGGTTATCGTTACATCACCAGGCAGAGACAATAAGAAGGAACTGTAAGGAGATGTACCAGAAGAAACGTGAGGCGGACATCCGCTGCCCGCTTGAGTACGGGCTTGAGATCTTCGGCGGGAAGTGGGATTCCCGCGTCATCTGCGTCCTTAACGAGAAGAAGGTCCTCCGCTACAGCGAGATCCGGAAGGAGATGATGAACGTCACGGACGCGGTGCTCTCGGCGACGCTCAAAAAGCTCATCACCCACGGCCTTGTGGAGAGGAAGTCCTATGACGAGATCCCGCCACGCGTCGAGTACAGCCTGACGGACTCCGGCCGCTCGGTCGTCCCCATACTCCGCGGGATCTGCATGTGGGCCGGGATATTCAAAAGGGATGAAGATGACAGCGCGCACCTCATGGCGCAGTGCCAGAGGTGCGATTTCCACCGCTCCGGCACTCATGAGTGACAAATGACAAAGGAGGCTTCAATGGAGATCACCTACACTGACAAGAAGAACTTCACGAAGGAGGAGGTGCAGCGCCTCTTCCGCTCGGTGCACTGGGTGTCAGGCGAGTACCCGGAGAGGCTCCACAAGGCGCTGATGCACTCCTCCA
>Ga0256404_1009548_pt1 | contig 13840 bp, 13 predicted proteins | sample RumenRJG_01DNA_FD_185990 | JGI IMG/M metagenome (GOLD analysis project Ga0256404, IMG submission 185990) | Bovine rumen microbial communities from Lethbridge, Alberta, Canada - RJG_01 | ecosystem: Host-associated > Mammals > Digestive system > Stomach > Rumen | place: Canada: Alberta | collected...
ACGCCTGCCAGTTGCCCGGCACGGTGGTCTTGGCCTCGAATACTGCTAACGACCCGTCCGGCATCTTCACGATGGCGTCGATGTTGGCGGTCAGCATCGGATATTCCAGGCTGCGGAACATACGGTATTCAGGAACGACGACCGCTCCCGAAGCGCTGCAAAAGGCCTTGATCACTGCCGGTTCGACGTAATGGCCCCGGTCAAAGATGAGCTGTTTTGCAGTCTCATCCTCCTTGACCAGTTCCGGCTGCGCGATCTTCTCATAGTAGAGCCTGCGTGCCGTTTTATAAGGCGATACGCCAAGCACGACCGCCGCGTCAGAGCCTCCGATCCCGACGTGACGAAGCATCTTCCACTCGTCATTCGTCACGAACCGTGTGTCGCAGACAACGCCCGCGTTCGGCCATTCGAGCCGCTTCGGATAGGTCTTCTCACCACATGCAAGCTCGCAGTACTTTGCCAGCTGCTCTGCCGTAAGGGCATCGAACTGCTCAGGATTTTCCCGGAACAGGATCTTCGCCGTTTCCGCGAACTGTTCGCCCGTCAGATGAGACATCTGCAGGGAGGAGTTCAGCTTGTCAAACCGTTTCTGCATAGCTTCGATCGCCAGCAGAAATTCAGTTGATTGTTCAGGGTCGATGTACATGATGTCCTGATCGGACACGTTCATTTCAAAATACTCTTTCATTGGTTAATCCTTTCTGTGATAAAAAATGGAGATACCGCTTTCGCAGTATCTCCTGTTCTGACTTAACTTCTCCGGCTGCCTGTTTTACCAGGCTACCGTTCCCTTCACGTCGTGCTCGGACCAGTCGGCATTGACGGCCCTGGCAAGGCTGTCCTGAAGCTTCATTTTCAGTCCCGGATCGGCGTCCGAATCATCGATCGCCATAAAGATGGAGTAATAGATATCGTGTGCAGTCGTCGGATCCTGACCGTTCCCGGTGAAGTCAGCGATGGTCTCTCTGGCTGTATCGCCGTATTTTTTCGGGATATTGTACGCTTTGCAGACGGAAACAACTGCGTTCGGACCGTTGTTGATGACCGTTTTCGCAAGCGTGCTTATTTTCTCCATCGTGACCTTGAAAGCCGGATAGATACGGCTTCCCAGCGCCTCCTTGTAAGCATCGATCCCGCCGTTTTCCTTTCGATGCGGTACCGCGATCTCTTCCCCGAAGGTGATGAAACCGCCGCCCGGCAGCATAAAAGCGGGGATCAGACGGACAGCCGAATTACTGGTGTTGCTCGTCATGAACTTGACTGCCGGGGTCATATCCTGTGGATCGATCAGCCCAGCCCTTACCATATTCTGCGAATATGTACGGATCAGGTTCTTGTCCTCGACGATCCAGTTGGCCATCGTCAGGATATGACTGGTACTGCCTGCCATAAACGATTCAGCTGCGAACTGATCCTTCAGCGCCGCCGCTGTGTTCTCCAGAAGCCGGGATATACTCATGATCTCGTATTTTTCCGCTGAGTGGAGAGCCGTTACCCGATCGAATGTCCGGAGCACGATGCTCTTTCCTTTCTGCACTGCCAGACCATAGTTCAGAATTTCTGCTACAACATCCGGTTTCTGCTGCCAGAGTGCTGACCCAAAGATCTTCGCCCTTTCGGAGAGACCTGACATCGCGCAAGTCCTAACGCAGAAAATCTGACCGTTATAAGTCAGGAGCGTCTTTGAACCGCCATTGTCCAGTGTCTCGTACATCGCGTCTCTGTTGACATGGTACGAATCAGCGTCATCATCCGCGAACAAAGGGGTATCGTTAAGCCCTGTGATCGCCAGATCTGACGTCCGGATATCCATATCCCAGATGGAATTATCTTCCATCCTGGTGATCGATTCCTGAAGGTCCGTATAAGTATCGAATCCTTCCATGTAATCGTCGTTCTGCATTGCCATTATTAATTCCTCCATTCGGATAAAAAAATAAGGGCACACAACGATGCTTCCGCATCATCATATGCCCTGAACTACGTACCCAACGGTCTGCGTTTCCGCAAGCCGCTCTTTCTTAGAAAACAAAAAAGGCACTTCGGGTGACCCAAAATGCCTTTGTCTGCTTTTTAATTACATTAAATTTACCACGTGAGATATCTTTTGTCAATGCAACATCGAAAAAAGACCCACGTTCCTGCTGCGGTCCCGTGCTTCTTTCTTTTCGTACCCGTAAAAGGAGCAGGGAAGCTTTTTCTGGCGCAGCAGTTCTACCGCTTCCGACACGGGAAAACAGTATTTGTCCTCCCAGATGAGCGAATACAATTCTGAATCGTCGAACTGCTTCCGCTTGTTCCTGACTTCTGTCTTATTCAGATGCTTCCCGAAGACCAGCAGGTTCTGCTGATCTTCAAGGGCAATATAGCCGTCTTCGTTCGTCCGGTAGACCTTTCTTAATTTGATATCGTTCTGGTCCATTATATAGATCCTCCTTTGCTTGTTCCTCCCGTTTCATTCCTGCTTTCCAGCAGGCTGTCTAAATAAAAGAAAAAGGCGCTTTCCAGAGAAAGAATCTCCGAAAGTGCCTTTGCCTGTTATTTTGACTATTCGGATTGTACCAAGGTACATATAATGTGTCAACTTATATTTGTAAAAGTGTAAATTTTTTCAAAAAGTTCCACGGTGGAACAAATGCCCTCAAACCCGCATGGATACTGGAAAAACCTGTGACCAAAATACCCTAATTTGGTCATCAAAATCGAGAGGAAAATAAGCAAAAAAAGGCGATACAGGAGTGACCCTGTAATGCCTATTGTTTTATCGCTCGATCGCTTTTACGGTCGTATTTTAAGTATAAGTTCCCGCCGGGAACAAATAGTCTCAAACCAGCATGAATACTGGAAAAACCTGTGACCAAAATACCCTGTTTTGGTCATCAAAATCGAAGGTTAAAATAAGCAAAAAGGCGATACAGGAGTGACCCTGTACCGCCTTTTCCATCAGTTTTCTTTCTTACCCGGTTGCCAAAGTGTTCGGTCAGTATGCTCGCAAAGTTTCTATTGCGTTATGCTCTGGCATGTCCTTGCATCAACCACAGCCCGGATCGCGTTCATTTTCGGTTGCAACTTTTCATAAGCTTCTGCGAAATCCGGATTATTTAAACGTTTATTTTTATATTCTTTCAGGGTCATAATTGATCATACAGGAAAAGAACCCCCCTTTCTTTATTCATTTCGTTTTATTTTTGCCCATTCCCTGGATTCTACCTTCCATTCTCGACAAAGTTAAAACCAGATTCCTTCATCCTTCGTTTTAACTCTTTAACGCTGATCTGCAGCTCCTTTGCACCTGCTTCAGGGGAAATGAGCCCATTTGAAACAAACTCGTAAACAGTATTATTTCTGCCTTCAGCTATGCCCTCAGCCTTTCCCTCAGCCAAGCCTTCATTCCTTCCAGCATAATGAGCATCCATCTCGATAAGCGATTTCATAATGAATTCCTCCTTCCAAATCCGATTCTGTTTTGCATCGAACACTGCCTTTTCCAGTTCTTTCGTAAAATCAGATGTGAGCTTTCCCTGATCCAAATAATCCAGGAATTCTTTTACTTCTTTTGGCAATGTCCTGTCATGACCTTTGGTTGTCAGAAAAATCGTTTTGGTTCCATCATCCATGCTTTGGTATGGATGGCGGAAGTTGCGTTTTTCATAACAGAATAATTGATCGACCCCATCAAACAAAGGATCGGTACAAAGAAAAACAACGTAGCTATTAGGGATCTCTGCGTAGTCTTCTCCCCTTTCCAGGTTGGCACTGTCGATCGTGCTTTGATAGTAGCGTGCTCTTCGTGGAAGATCCCGCTTTTTCGTCGTCTGCATTTCTATGTCGTAGACGATCTTTCTTCCAGATTCAACAGCATAAACGTCGCACCGAATGCCTTTTCCATCGATCGTCTGCTTGATGGATTTCTGATTGTTGATCTCCACGAAGCCATCGATCTCTTCGCCGGTTATCATTTCAATCAGCTTCTTTAACAGTTCATGATGAGTTGTAAAGACCTTGCAGAATATAAAATCATCTGCTAGTGTCAGTTGCTCGTACTGCTTTAGTTCTTTTTTCTGGTTCATAGATTCCTCCTTGATTATACCATGAAAAGGCGGTACAGATCGGTATTCCATACCGCCCTTTTCTTATCTTTCGACTGCCGTGACATCGACAGCCTGTTTGATTTTTACGTTCTTCATCATCTGGCTGAACTTATCAGCGATGGCCCTGATCTGCCCGTCCGGTACTCTGTCATTCATTCCGTAGCACTGGGTGATTCTTTTGTCCTTGTACTCGAAAGTGACGAACGGTTTGTCTATCTCTTCTGATTTCCGGATCCCAAAGATCATCGTCTTTCCTTCCGCTACTGCGTCTTTATATCGCGCGACGCAGTGATTCAGAAGATGACCTTCCCGGTCAAGTGCTTCACAGGAAAACAGCGGTACGATCTGATACTCTTTACCGTGCATCAGGTTTTGCACCCGCTTGCAGTCCTGAACAGCTTCCTCAAAAGCCTGCAGATACCCGTACATCGCCTTGTCGAGCTTTTGGTACTGCTGCTTTTTCCTGGCTTCTTCCGTCCTCTGCTGCTCTGCTACCGTCTTCTGATGGCTGTAATGCAGGTTGGGCGGCATGGATGTTCCGCGATTCCTGGTGTCATATCCAAGTTTTTCACGGATCTCGATCATGTCATTCCATTCGATCGCCATATCGCAGCTGACCTTACATCCTGCTCTCGCCGCTTCCTTTTCAAAGTAGTGCATCACTTTTTTCAAAGTGAGCCCTGTCCGTTCCAGGATTCGGTAATGGAAACAACCTTGGTTTTTCCGGATCAGGTCTTTGTCAGGAAGCAGGGCGAAGATGTCCTCATCACTTATATCGGGCTGGATGCTCCTGCAAGCCTTTACATATTCCAGCGTATCGCTGGACAGCTGGTGAGCACCAAGCAGCAGCTTATACAGGTGATGGCTGATACCCACTGCGTCCCAGACCGTCTTCGCATCGATGTCATAGAGCTTGAAATAGTAGTTCCGCTTTAAAACATCCTGAAAAACGAGCTCTCCAAGGCCCACCTTATACAGCTTCTCCGGCATGGATTTGTTATTCCATCTTCGGATCACATAATCCATGCTGACTTTTAAGCCGGTCTTTTTCAAGTATTCCTTCAGCTCCTTAAACGGAGCATATTTCAAGAAATCTTCTTTGATCACTTCCGAAAGGTTCCCTTCGTACAGGACAGATGCCTGATACAGGGATCCTTCGTAGCAGCGGGGCAGCATGTCGTTACCGTTATAGACCGCGCAGCAGCAATCGTTCTTGTCTCCGATAAGGCTGATGGCGTTTGTAACATGGTACGGATGCCGTTTCATCTCCTCATCGAAGGACTGATAGATTCCTTCGGCCCGGTACATCAGCTGTCCCGGCTTATAATTCGTCAGGTACCCGACGTTGATGTATTCGGCTACCGGCCTGCCCCAGCGGATATGTTCTACCGGCTTTCCGCACTTCGGACATGTCAAATGGGCGTCTTTCTTCCAGATATTGGGAATCTCGAACTTATCTACCAGTCCGTTGAAACCACAGGCGGTACAGAAGATACGGTACTGTTTGCGGTTCTCAGATTTGTAGTAGATGTGGTGGTCCATCATCTCGTACCCGAAGTCGATCACTTCCTGCGGGATCGGTGTTTCGTTTGCTTCCGAGTAAATCTGAATGCCGTTGATGATGCTAAAATCACGATTCATGATTCATTCTCCTTTTCATAAAAAAAGGAAGGCGGTTTTACCCGCTTTCCTTATACTGATTTACTTCTTTCTTCCCCGTTTTGGTCGGGAAAGGCTGTTCAATACGTCTTCATAGTTGAGATCCAGACCGAAGCTGGTGCTCAACTTTAAATCAATCTCCTTAACCTGTACAAGGCTCAGAGAGCCCACCTTTTCAATCAGACGCTTCTTGTCGAGTGTCCTTATCTGCTCCAGAAGCACGACCGAATCTTTTGGAAGATTCGGATTCGTGATCGTAAGGTGGGTAGGCTGCCAAGTCTTTTTCCCGACTTTTGAAGTAACAGCTGCCGCTATCACAGTCGGACTGCACAGGTTTCCCTGGTCATTCTGAAGGACGACCACGGGCCTGACCCCGCCCTGTTCAGAGCCAACAACAGGATCGAGGTCAGCGATGTAGATATCGCCTTTTTTAATAGCCTGCATCAGATAAGGGAGATCTGAGATTCCTCAGGATCCTCAGACCCATCCTCCTTCTCTGCTGCCACCGGCTCTGGTTTTGGCGCGTCCTTCTTTGCTTTCTTCTCGGCTTCCTTCGCCTTGTAGGCCGCTTCTGATTTATCGGCAGCCGCCTTGGCTTTTTCCGCCTTGGCTTTTGCCTCCTCGATCTTAGCCGGAAGCGACGCTTTTTTAGCTTTGATCTTTGAAGTGTTTTTCAGAAGATTATCGAACCGCTTTTTACGGTTCTCCTCCTCCTTTTCAGCCTTGTTATAGGTGCCGACGACCAGGTCATCGTAGCTTGCAAAGACGCTATCGACGATCTGGAACATGTTACCATCGTCTACTCCGACCATCGTTGGGTTCTTTGCACCCTTTTTGACGGCTTCGATGATAGCAGAACCGACTGCTTCGTTCATCTTGTCCGTGCCGAGCGCCTTTTTCAGGTGTTCATAGACTTCGGAACGGCTCTCATAAAGAGCGATAGCTTTATCCTGCCCGATCTGCTTTTCCAGATCAGGTAGAATTGATGTAAGGCGGTTGAAGTAAAAGCCGATCATAAAGCGTCCTACTTCAGCGTAATTCTGTCCCGTTACACAGAAGAAGGAATCGTCGTTCTTCAGCCCTTCTTCGGCCTGTTTGACCGTTACAGGTGTGGGAACCGGCTTGGTCTCAGATGCAGGCTTTTCGTCCTTGGCTTCGACTGGTTTTGGTTCCGTTTTCGGATCGGGCTTCTTTTCCGACTCCGGCTTTGGCTCAGGTATAGTCTGTACCGCCTTTGGCTCTTCCGGCTTCTCAGGTTCCTGCGAAACATTCGGAACTGAGCTTTCAGCTGCCTGAACAGGCTTCTTTTCCGGCTCTTCGGCTTTCTCCCAGGGAGATGCCTCATCCGTCGGTTCAAAGTCCGGCTCTTCCTGCTTGGAAGGTTCGGACGGAGCCGGTTCTTCCAGCTTGCCGTCTTTCCATTTCCTTATCAGGGCCTTGACTTCCTCGATCTGCATGGGTTTGAAGACCCATGCCTTTGCCTCATCATTGTAATGGGCTTTCAGCTCATTGATCATGTAATAGGCAAATTTTGGGTCGTAGGGCATCCACAAGGCTGCCCTTTCGGAATTCTTCTTGATGACCAGATTCTGTGCTGCGTTGTTCATGATATTTTCTCCTTTTGAATAAAAAAATAGCAGGCAACCGCGGCTTCACCGCTGATCACCTGCTTGACTGCGAACTCATGCGTCTTGGCGACGCATCTTAAAACACAAATAAAAAAGGCACTTCGGGAAGTTCCCAAAATGCCTTTGTCTGCGTTTTAATTACGCTAAATTTACCACGCGAAAAATATTATGTCAACACCATTTTGCAAATACTACTTTCTTTTCCCCCACGGAGGCAATCAATCCAATGGCTCGCCTTTCTTGGAAAGCTCCTTCGCACAGTACCACAAAGCTTCCTTCCATTCAGGGTTCTTGGCTTCGTCTACGGTATATCCGCGTTCCACCAACTGCTGTTTCATATAATTCCGATGCTTGGAATTGTACTTCTCCGGGTCCTTCTTGTACCTTTCACGCTGCTTCGCGTTGTCCCGCTGCCGTATCTTGTCACGGTTCTTCTTATATTTTTGGCGGCGTTTCGCAAGATACTCCTGGTGTTTTTCTTCGTTGGTCATGTTCCAGTCCTTTTTACGTTTCCGTCCTTCCTGTTATTGTATCAGAAAAATCCCGTGTGTGAACCACCGAATTTGGATACAAGGCTTTCCAGTACGGCTCCTGCCACTTCGTACAGATGATCTCATAGATGAGCCCCGGGTATTTATTGATCACCGCGTCCATTTCGCGGATGCTACGGACTGTCATGACCGGGGACACATGGACCAATCTTGTGCCGTCGGGAGTAATAAGTGAAAACGGATGCCTCATGAGTGGATCGGGATACTCGTCCGGTCTTGGGATAAAATAGTCTTCCTGAATAAGATCATCTTCCCACCGCTTTTTCTCCATATTCAGCATGTCAGACCCCGCCAGCAGGCTTCCGCTCGCCTGCTTAACAGGCAGGACACCCAGCAGGGCTTCTTTACAATCTCTTGTTTCAGGAACCACATACATAACGCCTGTCTCATCACCAAGACGCCTGATTCCGCTTTGCGACGCTTCCGAAAGCGCTTCGTCCTCATCTCTCTGCCCCAGCGCCTGAATGAAATCCCGGACATTAGGCACGAGGACGATTGCCGGCATCTTGGAACTGCCGGCTGAAGACCTGTTTCTTTCCTGCGAATATACGCTCAAGTCCTGCATGATGATCTCATATGCGGTCTCATCGTCATGCAGGCTCGCGTTCGTCCACCCTTTTTTCCACGCGCCGACCACATAGACACCGTAAAGGTCATCGGCGGTTTCACAGTAGGCACGGACACTGGAGCGGCGGACGCTTGTATAGATATCATTGCTGTCATAATCTCCCGCATTCACGATTTTACGCTTCGCCTGCAAAGCATCCAGAAACATGGGCTTTTGCTGCCGTATAAATCCTTCTCTGTGCTCTGCAAACCGCTGCTTCTGAAGTTCCGATATATAGGTATTGAGCGTATTCGTCTCACCTTCGGTGACACTGATGACCGGATAAGTAACCACACCCGCTTTTCGGAACACAGCATAAGTCAATACTGTCTGAAGATAATGTACGAATAAGTCTGCTGAAATGAACGGAAACATCTTCAGCTCCCATGGTTCTTTTCCTTCTTTCAGAAACGTGATATCTCTGAGCTCCTCCAGCTCCGGGTATTTTTCTACCGCCGCTTCGCTCTGAAATATCTTTTGGATCCCCTTCTCCGTCAGCATATAATACTTGACCACATAAGTTTTTCCCTGCTTTTTATATTTAACAGACGGTTTCACGATCAAACCTTCCCTGACCATATCAGGGATAACTTCCCGAATATGAGTATCGTCGTTGTTTACTAATAATTGTATTGCCGCAGATGAGGCTGCCCCTACTTCTAACAACCTAACAGATATCTCTTCCCACGCGAACAGGTTTCTCATTTAGCGACCTCCTGAAAGTTATGACACACGTTCTCCTGGCAGTGCCTTAGTATACAATTCTCAGGTCAGCACAGTCAATTTTTATTTCGACGGCACTGCGGAAAAGGTTTTGCTCTTTGTTTTTCGAAAAAATACTACTGAACGCCGTTCTAAGTTTTTGTACGTATTTTCAATAAAAAAACCTTATAAATAAAGGATTTTTGCCTTCAAAAAATCCGACAAAAAGTGGGGGTATTTTTATCGCCCCTTTTTGTCGGCATTTTTCTGTGTTTTTGTCGGAATTATTTATAGTTTTTGTCGGCATATTTTGCTTTTTTTGTCGGAATTTTCAGCTGAGTTTGTCGGTATTTTTTATGGTTTTTGTCGGATATTCTATGTTTGTCCTTGACAGTTTGTCGGATTTTTCTGCGGTTTTTGTCGGAATTTATAATAGAGTTTGTCGGAATTTTCCGCTTTCCTATTAAGACAATTTTCCCCTCATTAGCGTCCGCTTTGTTCCGCTCGGAGTTCATTTACCGACCGCTCGGTCCTCATCTCCGGTCTCTCAACGCACCAGTCTTCGATCAGTTTGAGGATCTGATTTTTGCTTACCGCTGTATCGCCATCATCCTTCATCACAATCACATATGTCCCCATCGGGATGTTCTTCTGTGTGGTGGTCGTCTCATAGATAGAAGTATATTTACCCGAGTCCTGCGTTATGGATCGAAATGTTGCGGCATCTATGACCGATTTGATGTCGTGGTTGTCCGTATCCATCACTTTGTCGTACTGCTCATAGGCATAGGCGATACACAGGAGTTTCTTTGTTGCTTCACGGAAGAAAACCGCAAGATCGGGCTTTTGAGACATCAGTTTGTCGATTACACATATCAATCCGTCTTTGTACGCTGTCGAGTGGCCCCATGGGCCATTAGAAACACGGTATTTCCCCCCTGTACCGTTCACGCTGGAAAAAACGAGCGGGGTCTTTATAAAAAGAATACCGTTTCGGTAATCAGCGTAAATGTCATGAGTCTTGTAGTCAAATTCTGAGAATCCTTTGTCTAACTGATACCTTACCGCTTCATAAGCGTTGCTGTACATCGCCTGTATCTGATGGATAGCCACATCAAGCTGCCGGATCTTGGTATCCGTGTCGATCAGGTCTATATACCACCCGTAATAGAGCTGTCTCAGCTCGGTATCTTTGTCGATCTGGAGTTTGTCTGCTTCCCTGTCTACCTGATCCGCCAGTATTTCAAAGGCTTTTCTCGCTTCTTCAACGTTTTCTGAAACGACCTTTGACAAATCATCGGAAGTTTCCCGCAGATAAGCGACAAACTGGTTTATCGTCATGAGAGAATAAGATACCATATATTCCTCCGTAAAAGGAAAAGGGAGACTTTAATCTCCCTTTGTTTTCCTGATTTTTTCGATATTGTAGTAGTGCGGCATGTTTTCGGAATCCAGCACACATAAGAACTGGTAGCCCTGTCCTTTATACGGCATCGCCATTTTGACGGTCGGCGTCATCAGGATATGGCGGGTATACAGAACCGGATCGTCTGCGTTTATCTTATCTTCATCCTTTTTGCAGCTTTCGTTGTACTCGTAAATGGACTTCTTACGCAGTTCATTTTCTACTCTGATAAGTTCGATTCCTGCCAGTATATCCTTCTCATCTTCTGCGACAACAATATCATATGCCTTGTTATCTTCGGCAATGATGGTCATTGTCCTTGGATAGCCAGTTAGAAATGCGTCACGCACGTTGACACAGCCCATCGAGGCAAGTATCCAATTCGCTTTCAAGATCGCGTCGTTATATTTACGCAGCAGCGGCCAGTAATTCCTCGTAGGATAGATAAATCCGGAATCATCCGCACTGATCTTCTCTTCCTGAATCTGATGAACGATATATTTCCGTATCTGCTTCGGGGAGAAGCGGCTCGAATAAAATTGGACCAGCTGTTCTACATACATCGGCGCAAGCCGTCTGATAGTATCATCTATGTCATGCTTGATGTTGGCTGTCTGAGGTACATCAGCGAACCGCATACCATCACCTTAGCCTGTCGTTCTCTTCTACGCCGATGCAGACACAACGCACAATACCGCTCTTGGTGACTCTGGTCACGATAACGTGCACTCTGGTGCCCGGCACGATTGCTTTCCAAAGGGCGTTTGCCGAGATATACGTAGCGACAGCCGGCATCTCATACAGAGGAAGCCAGCCAATCATGCTGGTATCGCTGTTGCCGCCCCTGAAATACGTAACGTCCATATCTGTCTGAAGGTTGCGCTGGATAAGGCCTGCACGGGCACGGGCTGATTCAAGTTCTCTTTCTTTCATCGAAATGGATGCAGAATAATTTCCCTGCTGGTCCTTTTCAATGTCGGAAACGGTAACTTCCACCTGCTCCCCGGGGGTCAGGAAAGTACGCAGATCCTCAAGATAGCGGTATGTTACTTCATTTGTTCGGATATGGCAGTCAACACCGTAGACATTGATGAGAGCGCCTTTTGAGGAGACTGAAATTACCGTACCAGGCTGCTTGCTGTTTTCCTTAATGTACGGCCAGGTTGCCCTTTCATATTTTCTCAGCGCGTCACGTCTTGAACCGACAAGGACATAATCGGTCATATCCGCAGGATTATAGGAAATATCCGTGATCAAAAACGTGATTTCCTGTCCTTTGAACTTGCGGGCCAACTGTGTTTCTCTGTGTTCGATGCTGTTTTTCCCTACGCCTTCTGATACATTGAGCATCGGATTCGTGCGGAAAAGTTCATCAAATACGATATGGACAACATATTTGGCGTGGATCAGGCACTCCAGTATGACTACTTTCCTGCCGTTCGGATTTTTCGGATTGGGCATCAGCTTAACGCCTGCTGCTATACCTGTAACATACTTTCCTGTCTCCTTGGCGGTACGAAGAGCGCCCATCGTGCTCAGGTATTCATCCCGTTCCTGTTTCCTTTTAAGCCGTTCAGCTTCCTGTGCCCGCCGCTCCATGATATCGCCCTGCGTCGTTCCTACAAAGCCCGGCACTGTCTCATGTTCCGGTTCTTCCTTAGCAGTTTCGATTTCATCCTCATCTGCCTCTTTTAATGCTTCCGCAGCCACTTCTTCATCGGACTTTGATTTGCCGACTGCTTCAAAGGCATCTTCATCATCCGTATCATCGGCCTGCTCCTCCGGCAGCGGCTCCGTCCTCATCAGTTCATCATTTTCTGACATGGTCTTCCCCTCCTAACGGCAGTTATTTGCCTCATTGTATACCACGTTACGCATAATAGGCAAACTTATTTTTTTCTGCTGAAAAGTCCCATCTGATCATCCTTGCTGAGCGTATCGTCGGACGTAAATTTCGAACCTTTCGCCTTTTGCTTTACCTCTAACCCTTTAAGGGCAACTCGCCTGCTATTAGTATTTTCCGTTTGGGCATGGTGCTTCGGTTCCGCAATAGGCTTTTCTGGCTTCTTTACTTGTTCCGCGGTATGGGCCACTGCTGTATCTTCGGGAGCAGCAGCGCTCTTGACCTCCTCTTGGGGCTGATCTACGCTCCTGACGGCATCCGCAGCGTCACCGACCGTACTGGCTCCATACTGATTCGGCATCTCTTCCTCCGCTTCAGTATTTCCACTGTTTGCAACGGCTGCCTTATCCGATTCCGTGACAACAGTTTCGCCTGTAACGCCTTCCTTTTTCTGGTCATCAGTGACGTTTTCTGATTTTGCTCCGGTATTTTCCGGGACGATCTCTTCCAGAAGTTCTTTTTCTTCCGGTTTTGCCTGCGTCTTTGTCTGGTTCCTAGTTTTGGAATTTCCTTTTTTCTTTCCGCTTTTTGCCGTATTTTTTACGTTATTTACTGAAACGTGTCCGGCTTCAAGCGTTCCGTCTTTTTTTAGTCTTTCCGCAACTTCTTTTTCCTGCTCCTTAATTAGCCTGTCGAACTCGGTCTGTTCTGCCTTTTTCTTCTGTTCCTCGGCTTTACGAAGGTGATCATAGGCGTTCTCTTTACTTCCGTAGCTATTGTAAAACACTTCCAATGCCCGCTCATTTTCGGCCTTTTCATACCCGTCTTTATACTTGATCAGTTTCCCGGTCAAGGTATCGTATCTCGGAAGCGGTTCATACTTGATTTGGTTTCTCTTTAAATCGTCCATGATGAACTGATAAGAGATCCCGTTTTCCTGTTTTTTTCTCTTTTCTTCTTTTTCCTTGGCCGTCCTCTTTTCCGTATCAATATCGTCTACGGTCCGAGGTGCCTTTTTGCCCTGTTCAAGCCAACTGTAAGAACGGTCAAAGTCATATTCCGCACCGTGTGAGTCACGGTAACGCTGGCAGATGATGTCCCTGCGCTGATTGTATTGTGTCCGTTCTGCCGTATTCTGCAAAGGAATGTCGTTTATCTTAATCGGATGCAGCTGAAACGCCTGAGAATTGTCGGAATGCGGGTATTTTTTAAGCCAAATGGGAGGATAGGAACTTGCAAAAACGACCATATCATCCCGTCCAAGATAACCCATCAGTTCCGATACAGGCAGCAGTTCACGCTTACCGATGCTTACGTTACGATCTCCCTTAGTCAAGACAGACTGAAAAGCCCC
>Ga0256404_1009550_pt1 | contig 13839 bp, 9 predicted proteins | sample RumenRJG_01DNA_FD_185990 | JGI IMG/M metagenome (GOLD analysis project Ga0256404, IMG submission 185990) | Bovine rumen microbial communities from Lethbridge, Alberta, Canada - RJG_01 | ecosystem: Host-associated > Mammals > Digestive system > Stomach > Rumen | place: Canada: Alberta | collected...
ACCAGTTTGGAAGAGAAGACTGCGATCCGGCCCACTCATTTGGCCCGGCAATTCGCAACCACTACCTGTTTCACTATATTCTAAACGGTAAAGGAACTTTTATGTGGCAGGACGGAAAGCGGCATGAGAATAAAGTGGTTCTAAAAGCGGGACAGGGATTTCTCATCTTTCCCGGACAGATCACAACTTATGTTGCCGATGAACGTATTCCCTGGGAATACTGCTGGCTGGAGTTTAACGGTCTTAGAGCCAAAGAAGCCCTGGAGATCACCGGTCTCTCCGTAAATCATCCTGTTTACAATCCTGTACACCGTGAATATGAGGCGAAAATGCGCGACGAGATGCTTTACATTGTCCGCAACAAAAAAGAGGCGCCGCTCCATCTGATCGGACACCTCTATATCTTTATTGACGCTCTCACAAGATCTGTCAGCGACTACAAGCCCGCCGCCGGCAGAGTGAAAGATTTTTATATTAAGGAAGCTCTTGCCTTCATCGAGAATAACTATATGAAGGAGATCACAGTAGAAGATATTGCGGAAAGCTCAGGTCTCAACCGCAGTTATTTCGGTAAGATCTTTAAAGACTCCGTAGGAAAATCCCCGCAGGAATTCCTGATCAGTTACCGCATGATCAAGGCGGCAGAACTCCTGAAACTGACACGTTACTCCATAGCCGAGATCGGAAATGCCGTGGGATATCCCAATCAACTCCACTTCTCCCGCGCTTTTAAGAGCGTTTACGGTGTTTCCCCCAGAAACTGGAGAATTGATAACTCCGTAATGAGAGGATCAGGTCCTCAGGACTGACCTGCCCGATCAGACTCTTTCAAGGCAAATCTGTACTGCGCCGTAGTCGCCGAAAGCGACAGGCATAGGCATTCCTGTCTCCATGAGAGCGTCCGCAGGGTATTCTCTTCCTGTCTCTTTGTCGCGGTAGATCGCGCCGGACTCAAGGCCCAGCATGCGGATGTATGTGACGTGTCTGTTTCCATGGATCTGCAGGTTCACATAATTTATGAGGGCTTCACTCTGATCCTCTGAGACAAAGGCCCATGCGGCGGACTCTCCTTCCCCGGGATTGCTCAGTCTGTAATACTTTCCGTTATAGATCAGATGTGCCAGTTCGTTTCTCTTCGCGATCTGCTGTCTGATCTCTTTTTTGTCCTCTTCGGAGAGTTTCTCGGGATTAAGTTCGTAGCCGAAGGAACCGGACATAGCAACGATTCCTCTGGTGTTCAGAGGCGTCACTCTTCCGTTCTGCTCATTGGGGCTCACTGAGACATGTGCGCCCATGCAGCCGGCAGGGTATCCGAATGAAGTGCCATACTGGATCAGAAGCCGGTCGATCGGATCTGTGTTGTCGCTGCACCAGATCTGAGGAGTATAGTACAGCATGCCGACGTCAAAACGCCCGCCGCCGCCGCTGCAGCCCTCGATCAGCATATCAGGGTATCTTTCAGTCAGTCTCTCCAGGAATTCATAGAGTCCCAGGATGTAGTCGTAAAGAACCTTTCCCTGATCAGATGCCGTGTGGGAATATACATCTGTGATGATCCTGTTGTAATCCCACTTGAGATAATCCACAGGCCCCTGATCCAGAACCTTGCAGATACTCTCGAATATATAGTCCACCACTTCTTTGCGGGAGAAGTCGAGGACCAGCTGATTCCTGCCCAGAACGGGGTTCCTTCCGGGAATAGTCATCGCCCAGTCGGGATGCTCTCTGTAAAGGTCACTGTCTTCATTGATCATCTCAGGCTCCACCCAGAGCCCGAATTTGAGCCCTTTCCTGTGAATCCAGTAGACGAGTTCCTTCATCTTTCCGCCGAGTTTTTCTTCATTGACGTACCAGTCGCCGAGTCCGGAAGTATCGTCATCACGCTTTCCGAACCACCCGTCGTCCAGTACAACCATATCCATTCCCAGTTGCTCCGCCTGTTCTGCAAGGGCCAGAATGTCCGCGCCGTCGAAGTCCATATAAAAGGCTTCCCAACTGTTGATAAGCACAGGGCGGATCTGATCTCTCCACTTTCCGCGGCAGATATGCCTGCGAATGCACTCCTGAAGATTATTGGAAAGCTTGGCGAGGCCCTCACCGGAATAACTCATGATCACTTCCGGTGCTGTAAAAGACTCACCCGGCGCAAGGGGATAGGAGAACTTTTCCTGCATCAGGCCCAGCTGCATTCTGGTCTGTCCGACCGAATCCATTCCGGCACAGCCGCTGAATCCGCCGCTGTAGACAAACTGCATGGAATAGCAGCTTCCGGCGGTTTCGGTCGTATCTCTGCCGGCCAGGATCATCATGGGATTATAATGATGGGAGGACATTCCTCTCCTGCTTCCGATCCACTGTTCCATATGCGCAACGGGTGTTCTCTGGAAATTCCTCTCCAGGCAGTGACGTCCGTAGAAAATGATCAGGTCATAGTCCCCGCTCACAAAATCCAGGTTCGCGCTCATCACCTTTTCCAGCCGTAGTTCAGCCCCGGAAGTGTTTCGGATCACTGCGCTTCTTGTGATGATATCGAGTTCCGGAAGGACGCCGTACAGAAGTGTCACTTCCACAAGACCTGCTGTGTCTTTAAGCAGGATTTCCAGCGTCTGCGCCTCGCATTTCGCTGCGTAGACGGCAGGCAGCCCTTTCAAACTGTATTTTCCATCAATGATCCTGTAACCGGAGAATCTGAGATCACAACCTTCGATCCTGTTTCCGTACTCCACAATAAAGGCCGGGCTTCTCATGTCACCCGTTCCCGATACAGGGAATTCCTGCGGAAGAATATCCAGAGAATAGGTGCGGTCCTCGCCGCATTCATATAAATTGGATGCAAATCCTCTGTCCGCGTATGTAAGCAGGTACTCCATAGAGCCCTCGCTCTTTCTGCCATAGTAAAGATGAAGCAGCACGTCGTATTTGTCCGCCTTCATCTGGTATGTCGTATTTGCAGTATGTATTGTAAAAAGTTTTCCGTTCTCCGAAACTGTAACCGCCATTGTTTCTCCTTTTCGCAGTGCGAGATATGTTTTTGCTTTTAATCAAAGTCATTATAGTTTTCAGGGACAATTCTCAGCAATAGCATATTTGCATGCATTTATATCTTAGTTCTTTATAATCTGCCAAATCTGTCAAAAAATAGCATATTGATATATTCAGCACCCCGGAAAAGCGATTCGAATAAGGAATGGAGAGATTGCTCTCCAAGCCGTTTCGAGTCGTTTTTCCGGGGTGCTGAATATACAAAAAAGAACTGCCCGAAGGCAGTTCTCCCAATTAGTTTACTGTTTCTCGTCAAAATATCTCTTGATCGTTCTGTCCACTGCCTGCAGCATAAAGTACATGATCGCCGTATCGATCGGCAGCATGACCGCGTTGGAAATCACTCTGCCCGGCAGGATTGCCAGGAAAGCCTTTCCGTACAGCATATTGAGCCACAGAGTGTTTAGCAGGATATTGACAACAACTTTCACCAGAAGCTGCGCCGCAAATACGCGATATAAGGTTACCCTTTTCTTATACAGAAACGCGCCGTAAATAATTCCTCCGAGAGCCGCGCTGATTGTAAATCCGGGAAAAAACGCTCCGTCAGGCTTGATGAGATACTTGATCACATCAAGGGCGGCGCCGAAGATCCCGCCCACCGCGGGTCCGAACAGATAAGCAACCACCTGATTCGGAAGGCCGGAAAAACCGATCCTGATATACGGTCCCACGGAAACCGAGGCTACCATGTTGAGCACCATAGCCAAGGCACACATCATACCGCAGAATACAACTACATTGAGCCGTTTGAATTCTCCCAAAGACCGCAGCCAAAGGGAACCTGACATGAATCTCTCATTCTCAGCCATAATAAAACCTCCTTACACAGCTGAATCGATCCATGCTACATAAGGAGATCCCATCTCACATTCTATGCAGCAGCGGGATGCGGGCCGTGCACCGCAAGCCGGAAAAGATTTCCAGGCCTTTCGTCCGGATGACAACTCCCTGTCCACCCGGCACTTCACGCGCACAGTCCTACTCTGCCTACAAACTCATATTACCATATCTGTTTCCAAAAGGTTCTGTCAAAAATGCCAAAGATGTGAATGAATGTGCTAATATATTTGTAAAAATCATTGCCTTATCAGGCGAAGCGGAGGCGTTCATGTTTCATATTATAGTAAACCCATCAAGCAGTTCAGGACGCGGCAAAAGTAAATGGGATAAAATCGAGTCCCGCTTCAGACAGAGCGGTGTTCCCTATAAAGTCCATTTTTCATCTTCCGACAACACTATAGAAAAGATCTGTGAGGAACTCACCTCCCGCGGTGAGGACTGCAATTTGGTCGTACTTGGCGGAGACGGCACAATGAACGCCGTAGTTAACGGCATTCAGGATTTTGAGCATACAAGGGTCGGTTTTATACAGACCGGTTCCGGCAACGACCTGATCAAGGGCCTCGGGATCAAAAAAAGAAGAGGCGAACTGGTAGATTCCATTCTCAGGGGGAAAACTGTCCGCACCTGCGATATAGGCAGGATCACCTATCACAATCAGTCGTCGCTTCTGGATCCCTTTACCCACAAGCCTTTGAAAGAGACCGTCGCCAGCACAAAAGCTTCCGGTTCTGTCCCGGCCGCCGACCCGGTAAGACTGTTCAATATCAGTGCGGGAATCGGATTTGACGCCGCAGTATGTCAGAGGGCTGACGGTTCCGCGCTCAAGACTCTCCTCAACAGTCTCCGTATGGGCAAACTGATCTACATCTCCGAGGCGATCCACATGATCCTTGCAAGCCCCATGGTAGGAATGAAGATTAACTGCGATGGGCGTGAGACTTTCCGGCCGCGCACTCTGTTTGCAGTCGTTATGAACACCTGTTATGAGGGCGGAGGCTTCAAATTCTGTCCCGACGCGGTAAGTAATGACGGTGTCCTTGGACTGTTCGGGGCCGGCGACCTGAACCGCCTGAACTTTTTCCGGATCTTCCCAACCGCTTATAACGGAAACCATCTCCGTTTCAAGGGACTGTTCTCGGATAAAGGTAAATGCATCACGATCCGCAGCGCCGATCCGCTCTGGGTCCATACAGACGGAGAAGTCACCTGTATGTCCAGCAATATCACGATCGACGTGTCCCCCCACAAACTTCAACTGCTTATGTAATCATACGAAAACGCGCGGGAGCTGCTCTCCCGCGCGTTTGTTTTTTACTGTTCTTCTTTCTCATCTCCTGCGCTGTCCAGCAGCTCTTCATATCTGCTCAGCGCCACTTTTCTGAACGTCTCAAGAGCATCGATCTCCGACACTTTGCCGTCAAAATAGTCCTGCATGGATACCTGAAAGCCGGTATCCAGATCATCGTCATAAACGGTAGTATGTGTCTTGCTGAGAAGTTTAGCGGATTCCACATAGACAGGAATCGGATTCTGGCCGCCCAGGACTTCCGCTTTGTAGTCACTCTGTGCCAGTTCCGTCATTCCGCTGACAGTATTTGTGAATTCCCTTATGTCCTTTGTGATCTTCTTCATGACTTCCGGATCACAGGTAAGTGTCTTCATGATCGAACGGGCAAGTTCAGTATTGCCGCAATTTTTTGCCGCGATGATCCACTGTCCTCCGTAATGGCTGGGCTCCGGACCTCTGCACACCGCATAGTCCCCTGCGGCGCTCTGCGTATCATCCTCTTCGCCTTCTGCCTTGGGCTGAAGCGTGTAGTAGATCCCCCAGCTCGAGTAGAAGAAACCGAACACCTCTCCGTCACCCGTATGATCCGCTCTCCATTCATCGCTCCATTGCTGCGTTCCATGCGTGTATCCGTTTTCCGCGAACTCCCGCGTCTGTACCGCCCAGTCTTCGAGATGCGGATCTATATTGAGCGCCCCGTTTTCCACCCACGCACTGGTTACATTATCAGCGTAGGCACGATAAGCATCCTCATACCCTGAGAGCATATAATACCCGGCTTCTTTAACAGCCTCAGCTGTATCGGCAAATGTTTCCCAGTCTGAAACCGCTTCCTGGACCTTTTCCGGGTCATCTGTTCCCAGCACTTCTCTTGCGATCGATCTTCGATAAGCAAAAACGCCGGGCGTAGCCTGCCAGGACACCGCTTTCAGTTTTCCGTCTGCATCTGAAGCCATCTGCTGTGTGTAGAGAAACTGGTCAGAAAGATCCTCCCGGTCAATCCCCACTTCCCCGATGACATCCATGGAAACATCAGATTCCACATAGTCCCTGAGAAATGCTTCTTCCACGACAAACAGATCGATTTTTTCATCCGTGTCCGTCTCAGATCCAAGCTTTTCATCGAGCACATCCCTATATTCCGCAGCATCCGTGTAGACATGCCATACAACAGGCGTACCTGAAATCATGCCGCTGTTCTCACCGGTCAGTTCATAACCGGGATAGAAATCCTGGACACGGTTTTTAAAGTCTTCTCCAATGCTGTAAATATTGAAAGTCTTCACTTCCGGAATCTCTTCGTCTTCCGCTTCCGATCCGGAAGATGTACCGGCAGCGGAACTCTGCGCGGCACCTGTCTCTGTGCCGGCTGTACCGGCAGCATTCCCGCCGGATCCGGAAGTTCCGCACCCAGCGGTCAGGCTCAACAATAGTACTACCGAAATGAGCGCAGCAATACACTTTTTCATGGGCCTTTTCTCCTTACTTCTCAATTATCTACATCCAGTTCCGGATACCTTTCTCTTACTCTTGTATAGAAGAGATCCATCGCCTCGTCCCGTGTCAGTTCACCGGTAAAAGACTTGATCATATTGTTCCTGTAGGTGTCTCCCATCCACCGGTCATAATTGCCGGCCGGCAGACAGTTAAGCCTTGATGCCGCCTCATAATAGACCTGAAAAGGATTCTGTCCTCCCAGGAAGGAGTCCGTCTTATTCTCGCCGGCCAGCCTTCTCATACCTGAGACCGTATTCGTGAAGATCTCTTCGTTCTGCGCGATCTTGTACAGCAGCGTGCTGTTGCAGGTGAGATTCTCCATGATCTCCCTGTCAAGAAGCAAATTGTCGGTACTGGGAGCAGCCAGGATCCAGACTCCCCCCGTGCAATAAGACTGGGGACCGCAGCAGACCGCGTAATCACCGTATATGCCGTTTCCCTCTTCAGGGGCCATGTTGGCGTCCGCAAGAGAATAAGCCGCCATTCTCGAATCAATATCGTTGATCGCCCTGAAAAAGCAGAACACCTTTCCTTCAGGGCCCTGATCCGCCAGCCATTCCTTCTCGCCGATCTGCGTCTTATTGTGATAAGCATTTGTCGTGAAGGAATCCATCATGTCTCTCCACTGCACCATTGCTTCCGGGATCACCAGTTCCCCGTCATTCTCCCAGTGTCTGTCAGCAGTAAAGCGGTAAGGCGCAAAGGCATCATAGTAGCCGGAGTTCATGAAGTATTCTTTCTTCTTCATCTCTGCAGCAGCTGCCTGATATTTGGTCCAGTCTGCCAATTCCTTTTGGACTGCATTGGGATCATCTGTGCCAAACACATCTCTTGCGATCGATCTGCGGTATACGCAGACCCCGGGAGACGCCTGCCAGGTCACAGCCTTGAGGATTCCCATATCGGTCGACGCCATCTGTTGTGTGAAAGGGAACTGATCTTCCAGTTCCTCATCTGTAAGCCCGACTTTTTCCCTGACATCCAGAGAATAATCACTGTTGACATATATGGCCAGATCTTCTTCAGGCGCAAGATACAGATCCACTCTCTCATCTGCTCCAAGATACTCTGCAGTGAGCAGTTTCTCCGAGACCAGTTCCATGTATTTGCTTTCTTCCTCGGGCAGGATCCAGTTTACCGTGACATCTCCTATCCTTCCTTTTCTGTCTCCGATGTCCTCATAGCCCGGATAGTACATAATAAACAGGGATTCCAGCGATTCGTCCCAGCAATAAATATTCAGGTTCTTGCCTTCACTCATTCTGCGCAGTTCTTCTACGGAGAGCTGCTCAGCGGGCTCCTGCTCCTGCGCTGTCTCGGCTGCCCCTGTGCCCCCGGCAGCTGCCGTTTCTCCCTCCGCGGCGTTTTCGCCATGTCTCCAGCCGCTTGTAATATATGGAATCTCTATGTTGTGCTCCTGCAGCAGATCCGTTACAGCAGCACATCCAGTGCAGCTGACTGCAAGAATCGCCGACAATACGGACACAGTTATCTTTTTAATCATCTTGTTCATTAACGATCCTCTTCAAATTCAAGGTTTATATCTGAGTATTGTACCACAATTTCGCAATATACAAAACGGCGCATCCTTAAGTCGGATGCGCCGTCTGTCAGTTTTCTTTATTCATGCAGATAACTGCTTTGTGCAAAACATATCTCACTTATATGTCTTCGGAATCACTCCTTGACGCCGCCTGCGGTTACACCGCCGACAATGTACTTGGAAAGAAGGAGGTAAACAACGATCACGGGGAAGATCGCAAATGCGATCATCGCATATACCTGACCCATGTCGAAAGTCTTCCAGTCAGAGTTACGAAGTTCCGCGAGCAGGATGGGAAGTGTCTTCTTCATCTTGCTGCTGATGATCAGGTTCGGTGTGAAGTAGTTATTCCAGCTAGCGACAAAGGTGAAGATCGCCTGTACCGCGATCGCGGGCTTCATCAGCGGAAGCACTATTGAGTTGAAGATCTTGATCTCACTGGCACCGTCAATTCTTGCAGCCTCGATCAGAGATCCGGGAAGGTTGGATTCCATATACTGCTTCATATAGAAGAAGGTTACGGGAGCCGCAATAGCCGGGATGATCAGAGGAACATACGTGTCCGTGAGCTTCATTCTGCCCATCAAACGGATGAATCCGAGTGCGCTTACCTGCGTCGGGATCATCATGATCGCAAGAATGAAAGTGAAGATCGCTTTTTTGCCCTTGAACTCATAGGCATGAATGCCATAGGCGGTCATTGTGGAGAAATATACGCACAGGACCGCGCTGCAGGCCGCAATGATCAGGGAGTTGAGCATGCCCCGTACGACCGGTGTCGAGCCTTTAAAAAGGTTCGTCATGTTCCTGACCAGGTAAGTGCTGGGGAACGGCGTGAATCCGGTCTTCAGCTGGTTGTTGGAACGCGTCGCGTTGATGAACAGCACATAAAACCAGATCAGGCAGAGGAAGGACAGAAGGATCAGCACGATATAGGCAATCGCTCTTCTCGCATGTACAGAATTTGTCTGTTTATTTGCTTTGCTTTCGCTCATTGCATTCTCCTCCTTACTTATTCTCGTTTGAGGCGGAAACTCTGAATACGATCATACTCAGGATTCCTGTGATGATCAGCAGGATCACGGAGAGCGCGCCGGCCATACCGTAGTTCTTACTGAACAGGTGCTTGTTCAGGTACATGATCAGCGTCATGGAGGATCTCATCGGATCGCCCTTGCCGTTGGTCAGGATCTGAGGAACATCGAACATCTGCAGACCGCCGATCAGGGATGTGATCATAACGTAGATCAGGATCGGCCGGAGCAGAGGGAGCGTGATCTGGAAGAAGATCTGCCTCGCCGTGGCGCCGTCCACTTCCGCCGCTTCAAAGAGCGACTGATCAATACCCATCATGCCTGCCATCAGAAGGATCGTCGTATTGCCGAACCACATCAGGAAGTTCATCATCGCGACCAGGCCTCTGACACTCCATACATGGGACATAAAGCTGTAAGGCTTTGCAAAGATTCCGATCGACACCAGGATCGAGTTGATCGGGCCGCTGTCACTGAACAATGTGAAGAAGAGCATTGAAAATGCGGAAGCCATGATCAGGTTGGGAAGATAAATGACTGTCTTGAAGAATCTCTGTCCCTTGAGTCTGAGTGAGGGATCCGTGAACCATGCTCCCAGAAGAAGGGATACCAGGATCTGCGGCACAAAGCCCAGGATCCACATGATCATCGTGTTCTTAAAGTAAGTGGGGAGATCTCCGCTGCTGAAGAGCTTTGCGTAATTTTGCAGGCCGACAAAATTCGGTCCCACCTGCTTGAGCCCGCTCATATAGTTTTCGAAGAAGCTGTAGTAAACCGTGCTGATCAGCGGAATCAGCTGGAAGATCACGAATACAGCAATAAACGGAATAAGAAAAATATACCCCCACCGGTTATGCTTATTTACATTATTGGTTTTATGTACCGTTTTTTCCATCCTTCCCTCCCTAAAAGAATATGTCCGTGCTTATTTTTTAAAACCCGCAGCACGCTCCGCGCCCTGCGTAATGCCCCGGAACGGGGCGTCCTCCAGATCTTAAACAAGATCTAGGATCTCATCATATTTTTAAAAGATGAGGGCCTGCCCATCAAGCAGGACAGGCCCTCACTTTAATTCCTATACTTTGCTTTCGCTCAGTGGTCCTATTCTTTCAAAAGCCGGATTACTGTGCAAGCTCAGGGTGCTTCTCGCCTACAGCTGTCATGAACTGTGCAAGAGCCTCATCATAAGTTGCGTTTCCGTCGAAGAAGTTCTTCATAGCGTTCTGATACTCTTCTACGCAAGCCTGATCATACTCGGAAAGGTTGCTCAGATCGATCTTCTCAGCGCCGTCGGAAAGCATCTGATAAGGGTTCTGGCCGCCAAGGATGGCATTGCCGAATGTCTCGTCGGTTGCAAGTGCATTGAGGACGTCCTTGTTGTTGACGCAATCGGAATCCTTAACAGCGATGTCCTTCATGATGTCGTCGTTGGTTGTCATGTTGAGGATGATATCCTTAACGATGTCAGGATTGTCTGTGCCCTGTGCTGCGCAGATCCATGTGCCGCCCCAGTAGAAGCCCTGAGGTCCGTTTACAAGTCCCCAGCCGCCGGCGTGTGCGATGGAGCCGTCATCTTCCTTGGAAGGATCAGCGCCCATGGAGAAGTTGATCAGCCATGCAGGTCCAAAGTAGCAGAATACATCGCCGGGTGCCTGGAAGCCCTTGCTCCAGTCATCACTCCACATATCATTGGTTGTGGTCATGCCTGCGTCTACGAGAGCCTTGGAATCATCTGCCCATTTCTTTACATTGTCATCCACGACGATCTTGCCGTCCTGTACCCACTTGCCGGATACGTTGTTGGAATATACGCGGAAGGTATCGTTAACGGTAGCAACGATCTTGTAGCCGGCGTCTTTCATCTTCTGAGCTGTAGCATTGAATGCATCCCAGTCAGCAACTGCAGCCTGAACGGTCTCAAGATCATCAGAACCGAGAACCTGCTTAGCGATCTCTCTGTTGAAGATCAGGCCGCCGGAGCATGCCTGCCAGGAGGAGCCGCGGATCTTGCCGTCTGCGTCTGTAACTACGTCCTTGGTGTACTGGAACTGCTTGGAAAGATCAGCGTCTGTGATTCCCAGCTCATCCAGAGGCATTGCTACGTTGACAGAGGGATCTGTGTACTTCATAGCATAGTCAGCTTCGATCAGGAAGATATCAACCTTATCGTTGTCAGCTGCGGTAGCCTGTGCTGCGAGAGCTTCGTCCAGCTTGTTCTGATACATGTTGTCCTTGTTGTCGGTGACTACGAAGTTGATGACTGTATCACCGATCTTGCCGCCCTTTGTGGAGTCAGCGGGATCATTTGCGGTGAATCCGGGATAGTGATCCATCATTCTGTTGGGGAACTCGTTGTTCCAGCAGTAGATGTTGACGACAGAAGCGCCGTCAGCTGCAGGTGCAGCTTCTGCTTCTGCCGCAGGAGCCTCTGCCTCAGCCTCTTTTGCAGGCTCTTCAGCGGGTGCGCTGGAGCTGCTTGCGGAGCTGCTTCCGCCGCATCCTACGAGGGATCCGGCCACCATAGCCGTTGCGAGAATCAGACTAAGTGTTCTTTTTTTCATTAGATAAACCTCCCTTTTATTTGCCGCACACACTATTATGTACGGTATATTTTTTGTTTATATTTGCATTCCGCTTTCGCGGTTACTGCCAATGTGACTGCTGCGTTGTTGCCGCCTTGTCATTACTCGGCGACTCTGTTGATATCCTTGACTGTGCTGCCTTTGTAAAGTTCGCCTTCTACAACGATCGGACGGATGATCGTGGACCTCGGATGTTCGATCAGCCGGATCAGGTTTTCCGCCGCAAGCTTTCCGATCTGCTCCGTGTCCTGGCGGATCGTCGTGAGTTTCGGCTCGATGTGCCTTCCGATCCGAATCCCGTCGTAACCCGCTACAGAGATGTCATCCGGGATCTGAAGCCCTCTCTCCCTTATCGCATTGATTCCGCCAAACCCCGCGAAATCATCCGGATACAGGATGCAGGTCGGCGGATCGCTCAGATCCAGAAGTTCCTTCGTCCTTTGGTAAGTTTCCTCCGTGTTTCTGTAGTCAGCTGTCTTCAGATATTCGTCCGGCACTTCGATGCCCAGCTGAGTACAGGTTGTAAAGAAAGAGGAAACCCTTGCCTGTGTTACTGAAGAGTCCTTTCCGTGAATGTAAGCGATCTTTCTGTGCCCCATCTCATACACATATGTGACCAGATCTCTCATTCCCTTAACATTATCCGAGATCACCGCGATCCGGTTGTTAAAAATGTAATCGATCGTCACGACCGGTATGTTGCTGTCGACAAGGTCGATCACTTCTGAATCCCGAAAGTCTATACAGGCTATTGCTACTCCGTCAAACCCCCTGTATCTCGCTCTCTCCAGATAAGTCATTGAACCGTGATGCACTTTACTGCAATTGACCAGCGTCAGGTCATAATCACTGAGTTCTATGGTTCGCTTGAAACTGTCCAGTACGTTTGCAAAGAAATCATGCGTCAGACCGCTCTGGGCCTCATCTACGAACAGAACTCCTATATTATGGGACCTGTTGGTCTTAAGAGCCTTGGCTGCCGAATTCGGGAAGTATCCTAATTCTTTAGCCTTCCTTCTGACCATTTCCTTTGTCTTGGCACTTACATCATGTTGGTCATTCAGCGCCTTGCTCACAGTTGCTATTGAGACATTGCAGGCGGCGGCCAAATCTTTCATCGAAACCATATCTGCCTCCTGTTACTATAAAACGCTCAATATTGTTTCGTAGCGAATTCGTTTAATCACCTTAAACGTTTTTGTAGTTCTACTGTATATCGGTTTTTCATATTTTTCAAGCCCGATTTTGCTTTTTTTGATGTATTATCACAAAATTGTCAGATTGTGACAAAGCGAATATATCATTTTTGTTCGAAATTACAAGCCGAAACATCCCTTTTGGTTATTTTATTCTAAAACGTTTTCGTTTTTTTGGCATAGTTACGATTGTGCTTGATTTTTACTAAAACTATAATGTATTCATATAAGTTTATCGTTACTTAAAAATCGAAAATATGGAGGGAACTATGAAATTCGGACATTTCGACGACGCTAATCGAGAGTATGTGATCACAACTCCCAGAACTCCTCTCCCCTGGATCAACTATCTCGGGAACCAGGACTTCTTTACCCTGATCTCCAATACATGCGGAGGATATTCCTTTTATAAGGATGCAAGGCTTCTGAGGATCACACGCTATCGCTATAACGACGTTCCTTACGACGGAAACGGAAAGTACATATATATCAAGGATGAAAACACCGTCTGGAATACCGGATGGCAGCCTTCCAAGACCGAATTGGACAGATATGAGTGCAGACACGGCATGGGCTATTCCCGCTTCAGTTCTTCCAAAAACGGCGTGGCTGTCAGCCAGCTCAACTTTGTCCCCATGGGAGATACCTGCGAGGTGATCCTTCTTGATATTAAGAACGAATCCGGTCAGGAAAAGAATCTCAAAGTATTTCCTTATGTTGAATGGTGCCTCTGGGATGCCGACGATGACCAGAAGAATTTCCAGCGAAATCTTTCGACCGGCGAAGTCGAAATAGAGTCCAATCTCGGTTA
>Ga0256404_1009552_pt1 | contig 13833 bp, 11 predicted proteins | sample RumenRJG_01DNA_FD_185990 | JGI IMG/M metagenome (GOLD analysis project Ga0256404, IMG submission 185990) | Bovine rumen microbial communities from Lethbridge, Alberta, Canada - RJG_01 | ecosystem: Host-associated > Mammals > Digestive system > Stomach > Rumen | place: Canada: Alberta | collected...
GTGTAAGGTAACTGTGAACGGAGAGGTGGTCCGTGATGCCGGAGAGAATGTTCCGGAAGGGGCGGTCATCACCTTTTTTGATGAAGAAATCATTTATCAGCAATTTCAGTATTATATGATGAATAAGCCTGCGGGAGTGATCTCCGCAAGTGAGGACAGACATCAGGCTACAGTCGTGGATCTTATAAGAGACGATGTTTTCGGAGGACAGGCCAGAAAGGATCTTTTCCCTGTGGGACGGCTTGACAAGGATACAGAGGGGCTTCTCCTCATCACCAATGACGGACAGATGGCTCACAGGCTTCTTAATCCGAAGCATCACATAGATAAGACATACTATGCTGTTGTGACGGGAATCGTGAGTGAAGAGGATATAGAGAAGTTCAAAAGAGGCATTCGCTTCGATGAGCATCTCACGGCCATGCCGGCAGGACTTTCGATCCTGAGCACCGGGAAAACAGTGAAAGAGCTTGCGGACAAGCTTCAGCTTTCGGCAGATCCTGAGAGATTTGAAAGAGTCAGACTGTCAGGGGCGCGGTTTGTGGGGGCGGAAGGCCCTGCTGCCATAACCGATGAGACTGTCTGCTCGGAGATAAGGGTGGTCATACAGGAAGGAAAGTTCCATCAGATAAAGAAGATGATAAGAGCGCTTCCCGGAGATAAGGAGGTGCTGTATCTCAGGAGAATGTCCATGGGAGATATACAGCTTGATGAGAGTCTCGCCCCCGGAGAATACAGAAGCCTCACTGAGGAAGAAATGGATATATTAACGAAGTCCTTAGGCAATGAGGACTAAAAGGAGAGTGTAACAGATGGATAAAAAGTCAGTAAGCGAGATCAAGTCAAAGTGTTTTAATAAAAACGACTGTCGTATAGACCGTATGCGTGCCTGCTATGTAAACGAGGAAAAGGAGAAGATTTCTACCTTTCACGATATGTTCCTTCAGCTTGAGGAGCAGGAGCGCGCGAAGTACTGTGAGCTCTTTAAGCGTTCCATGTCTGGCAAGTTCGGAAGGAATCTTTTTAATGTGGAGTTTCCTGTACCTGAGGAGATGGAGGGAGGACACCAGGAGTTCCTGTACCGTCTCCAGAAGTCAGAGCTTAAGGATGATGCTCTTGTGGAGAGGCTTTTTGACAAGATCATCGGTGCTTACAGCTACCCGGGGAAGTATCTCATCATTCTCAGCCATGGCGTCTATGACATACCCCTGAAGCTTAAGGACCAGACAGTGCTTGATGATGGAGGCGAGTATGTTTACAGCTTCATCCTCTGCACCATCTGCCCGGTAGAGCTTCTCAGAGAGGGACTCTGTTATGATGTCAATGCTCAGACATTTCTGAGCCGTACCGATGACTGGGCAGTGAAGAATCCGGAAACAGCATTCCTTTTTCCTGCATTCAATTTCAGAAACACAGACATCCATAATTCTCTCTACTACACAAGACATCCGGAAGAGCGTCACGAGGAGATCCCCCTTGAGATTCTTGGAGCAGAGCTCTCGAGAACAGAGAAGGATCAGCAGCATGTTTTCAGAGAGATAATCGAGACTACCCTTTCGGGAGACTGTACCTTTGAGACTGTCAGAAGTATTTCAGAAGAGATAAATGAGATGATCAGGGAGAACAGCAACGATAAGGAGACCGACGACCATGTGGAGCTCGGAAAGGGCGAAATGAGACGACTCCTTGCTTCAAACGGAGCCACTGATGAGCAGCTCAATCAGTTCGAGAGAATTTATGATGAGGCTGTGGGAGATGACACTTCTCCGCTGGTTGCCGAGAATATCCAGGATCAGAAGCATCTGGTGGTGAAGTCCCTTACCATGAAGCTGGATGTGAAGGCTGAAAATGCCGACCTGGTGGAGACCCGTGTCATAGACGGCAGAGAATATCTTCTCATACCTATCGCTGACGATATCGAGGTTAATGGAATAAAGATAAGACAGAATCTGGGGGATCGCGAAGCGTGACAGGATTTGATGCCTGCTTTTTACGCGCTTTATAATCGGATCTGTAAAAATAAAAAGCCTGTGTGTCCTATGACTAAGTCATAAGACATACAGGTTTTTTGATATATGTTCATGCAAAGATTCGCATCCCGGGCATGGGGGATGGCTTTTGACAGCTCAGATTTCTTTCAGGGCTTTTACTATGGTGCCGCCCCCAACCACCAGGTCTCCGTCATAGAGGACCACAGCCTGTCCGGTGGCTACTGCACGCTCAGGTTCGTCAAAGGTCACTCTTACCTGTCCGGTGAGCTTCCCGTCTTCATCCCTGAGGGCTTCTGCGGTGGCAGGAACTTCCTTTGCCTTGTAGCGGGTCTTCACGGTTACACGTACAGGACCCTCTGGCTCATCAAAGGGGATCCAGTTGAAGCTGTCCGCAATAAGAGCCTTTGAGTAAAGCGCCGGTCCGGTTGTAAGGATGACCTCGTTCCTTTCCATGTCCTTTCCGCATACATACATGGGCTGTTTGAGTGCCAGACCGAGACCCTTGCGCTGGCCTACAGTGTAGCGGATGATGCCCTTGTGAGTGCCCAGGACATGGCCCTCTGTGTCGATGAAGTTTCCGGGGGCAAAGCTGCGCCCGGTGTATCTTTCGATGAAATCACCGTAGTCGCCGTTCACCACAAAGCAGATATCCTGAGAGTCGTGCTTGTGGGCATTTATAAAGCCGTACTTTTCGGCCTCCGCACGGACTTCGTCCTTGGACTGAAAGTTTCCCAAAGGGAACATGGTGTGGGCCAGCTGGTCCTGATTCATGAAATAGAGGACGTAGCTCTGGTCCTTCGCCAGGTTACGGGACTTCTTGAGAAGCCATCGTCCGGTATCCGGATCCTGTTCGATTCTTGCGTAGTGACCTGTGACTATTAAGTCGCATCCCAATGCCTCTGCCCTGTGATACAGCTTTTCATGCTTCATGTAGCGGTTGCAGTCGATGCAGGGGTTTGGTGTACCTCCTTCTTCGTAAGTATTGATAAAACGTTCAATTACCTGCTTGTCAAAGTCTTCGGTGAAATTGAAAACGTAATATGGCATGCCCAGGCTTGTGGCTACCTGGCGTGCATCCTCAGTGTCCTCCAGAGTGCAGCAGGTATTGGCACGGCAGTATCCGATGTCCTCGTTGTTGTATAGCTTCATGGTGACGCCGATGCAGTTGTAGCCTGCTTCCTTCATGAGAGCAGCAGCCACGGAACTGTCCACACCGCCGCTCATGGCGATCAATGCTTTCTTATTTTCCATTCTTTGTTCTTCCTGATTCTTATATAAGGTGTCAATGCTTCCGCAGGGCAGACTGTGTATGGAGTCCGGGAAACGGGAAGCATAATGTCTTTTTTGATTTATGTGACTATAACATTAGAGGACTGCCTTATCAAGTAGACAAAAATAGGCATTTTGTACGATTTTTAATGCTTTTTACGCGGAAATTAAGGATATTTCAATTTGTATATGATAGTTGATTGTGTTAGAATTTGGAAAGTATGTAGAAATATCAGGTGTAGTATGCCCTTTTGAGTGAGGGTTGAAAAGCTTCCTGATAACTAAAGGAGACATTATGAAGGGAATTATACTTGCCGGTGGATCCGGTACAAGATTATATCCGCTTACTAGAGTAACCTCCAAACAGTTACTTCCTATTTATGACAAACCGATGATCTATTATCCTCTGAGCGTTCTTATGAATGCCGGAATAAGAGACATCCTGCTTATTTCAACACCGAGCGATACACCGAGATTCCGGGAGCTTCTGGGAGACGGCAGTCAGTTCGGTATCAATCTTGAATACAAGGTTCAGCCATCACCGGACGGACTTGCACAGGCATTTATCCTTGGAGCTGAGTTCATAGGTGATGATTCTGTAGCCATGATTCTCGGAGACAACATTTTCTCGGGACATGGATTTAAGAAGCTTCTTCGCAGTGCTGCTTCCAGGGAATCAGGCGCTACGGTTTTCGGATATTATGTTGACGATCCTGAGCGTTTCGGTATCGTTGAGTTCGACAAGACAGGAAAGGCTGTTTCCATCGAGGAGAAGCCGGAGCATCCCAAGTCAAACTACTGTGTGACAGGTCTTTACTTCTACGACAACAAGGTAGTGGAGTATGCAAAGAACCTTAAGCCTTCAGCAAGAGGAGAGCTCGAGATCACAGACCTGAACCGTATTTATCTTGAGAACGGTGAGCTGGATGTGACACTGCTTGGACAGGGCTTCACATGGCTCGATACAGGTACCCATGATTCTCTTGTTGATGCCACAAACTTTGTATATACCATTGAGACTCACGAGCACCGTAAGATAGCCTGTCTTGAGGAGATCGCATATCTGAACGGCTGGATCGATGCTGACAAGGTCAAGGAAGCATACGAGATGTACAAGAAGAACGAGTATGGTCGTTATCTTAAGGATATACTTGATGGCAAGTATGTTGATAAGCTCACTGAGAAGTTTTGATTTTTACTTTGAGAGGTAATTAAACATGAAATATATCGTAACAGGCGGCGCCGGATTTATCGGCGGCAACTTCATGCATTTCGCAGTCAATACTTATCCGGAGGATCAGTGGATCTGCCTTGATGCACTTACATACGCAGGAAATCCTGAGACACTTGCACCACTTGAGGGCAAGCCTAACTACAAGTTCGTTAAGGGCGATATCGCAGACCGCGAGTTCGTATTCAAGCTTTTCGAGACAGAGAAGCCGGATGTAATCATTAACTTTGCAGCAGAGTCTCACGTAGACCGTTCGGTATCGGATCCAGATATCTTTTTAAAGACTAACGTTGGCGGAACCGTAGCCCTTCTTGATGCATGTAAGGAATACGGCATCAAGAGATATCATCAGGTATCGACAGATGAGGTTTACGGAGATCTCCCTCTTGACCGTCCTGACCTTTTCTTCACAGAGGACAACAAGATCAAGGCATCATCACCGTATTCCGCATCAAAGGCTTCAGCAGATCTTTTCGTTATGGCATACCACAGAACCTTCGGTATCCCTACAACTATTTCAAGATGCTCAAACAACTACGGACCATATCACTTCCCTGAGAAGCTTATTCCGCTGGTTATCTCAAGAGCACTTAATGATGAGAAGATCCCTGTATACGGAAACGGTGCTAATGTACGTGACTGGCTCTATGTAACAGATCACTGCAAGGCCATCGACCTTATCGTCAGAAACGGAAAGGTCGGAGAGGTTTACAACATCGGCGGACACAATGAGAGAACAAATCTTGAGGTTGTAAAGACTATCCTCAAGGCTCTCGGAAAGCCTGAGTCACTTATCGAGTACGTTAAGGACAGACCGGGTCATGACCAGAGATATGCCATGGATCCTACAAAGATGGAGACAGAGCTCGGCTGGAAGCCTGAGTATACCTTCGACACAGGAATACCTGTAACCATCGACTGGTATCTCAACAACAAGGAGTGGTGGGAGCATATCATTTCCGGTGAATATCAAAGCTATTTCGACAAGATGTATGTTGAAGGCAAGGGACTCAGCGACTGAGTCCCTGACAGACCTCCTCTGGGAGGCGTAAAGACTTTATAAATGAATTATGTGCACTTCGGTGCGTGAACTGGGTGAGGAGTAAATATTTTTTACTCCTCATATCTTTAGGAGAAAGAGAGAATTAAGTTGAAAGTATTTGTTACCGGTGTCGGTGGTCAGCTGGGCCACGACGTTATGAATGAACTAGAGAAGAGAGGTTATGAGGGAATAGGATCCGATCTTGCTCCTGTTTACAGCGGTATTCAGGATGACAGTGCGGTTACCAGGATGCCTTATGTTCCCATGGATATCACTGACAGTGAGCAGGTAGAGAAGGTCCTATCCGAAGCGGCTCCGGATGTTATCGTTCATTGTGCGGCATGGACTGCGGTGGATCTCGCCGAAGACGAGGACAAGAAGGCAAAGGTAAAGGCCATTAACACAGACGGTGTCCAGAATATTGCAGATGTGGCAAAGAAGCTTGATGCCAAGATGATCTACATCTCCACAGACTATGTATTCAACGGACAGGGAACAGAGCCATGGCTCCCGGACTGCAAGGATTATGCGCCTCTTAATTACTATGGTGAGACTAAGCTTGGGGGAGAGCTGGCTGTTGCCAACACCCTTGAGAAGTATTTCATCGTGCGTATCGCCTGGGTATTCGGTCTTAACGGAAAGAACTTCATCAAGACCATGCTTAACGTTGGCAAGTCCCACGATACGGTCAGAGTGGTGAACGATCAGATCGGAACACCTACTTATACACTGGATCTCTCGGTTCTTCTTGTGGATATGCTGGAGACTGAGAAGTACGGATATTATCATGCCACAAACGAGGGCGGATATATCAGCTGGTATGATTTCACAAAGGAAATCTACCGTCAGGCAGGCTATAAGACCGAGGTTCAGCCTGTTACCACTGAGGAGTACGGTCTCAGTAAGGCGGCTCGTCCTTTCAATTCAAGACTTGATAAGTCAAAGCTGGTTGAGAATGGCTTCAAACCGCTCCCGACATGGCAGGATGCTCTTTCGAGATATCTTGAGGCATTAAAGAGTATAAAGGAGTAATTATGGGTAAGTATTTTGGTACAGACGGATATCGCGGTGAGGCTAATGTCAATCTCACAGCAGACAGTGCTTTCCGTGTAGGTAAGTTCCTGGGCTGGTACTACGGACAGGGCAAGAAGGATGGCGATCGCTGCCGTATAGTGATAGGTAAGGATACACGCCGTTCCAGCTACATGTTCGAATATGCCATAGCAGCCGGTATCACAGCAACAGGTGCGGATGCTTATCTTCTTCACGTAACAACAACTCCTTCAGTTGCCTATGTTGCGAGATCGGAGGATTTTGACTGTGGAGTTATGATCTCTGCATCACATAATCCGTTCTATGACAACGGAATCAAGGTCATCAACGGAAACGGTGAGAAGCTGGGAGAGGATGTTATCGAGAAGATAGAGAATTATCTCGATGGCGTGACACCGGAGGTTCCTCTTGCAACGAAGGACTGCATCGGACGTACTGTGGATTTCGCAGCAGGAAGAAACCGTTATATCGGTTATCTTATTTCTCTTGCCACAAAGAGCTTTAAGGGCAAAAAGGTAGCGCTTGACTGTTCAAACGGTTCGGCTTCCTCTATCGCCAAGTCTGTTTTCGATGCTCTCGGAGCAGATACTCATGTTATTCACAATGAACCTAACGGCGTAAACATTAACGATAACTGCGGTTCTACTCATATAGAGTCTCTTCAGAAATTCGTTAAGGAGGAGGGCTGTGATGTGGGCTTTGCCTATGACGGTGATGCTGACAGATGTCTCGCTATCGATGAGGATGGAAATCTTATCGACGGTGACCAGATCATGTATGTCTGCGGATGCTACATGAAGGAAAAGGGTCAGCTGCAGGATGACACCATCGTGACCACCGTTATGTCCAATTTCGGTCTTTACAAGGCTCTCGATGAGGTCGGCATAAAGTATGAGAAGACCAGGGTTGGAGACAGATTTGTTTATGAGAATATGTCTCAGAACGGCTTCTCTCTCGGAGGAGAGCAGTCAGGTCACATCATTTTCCTCAGCCATGCGACAACTGGTGACGGAATCCTTACATCCATAAAGGTAATGGAGACCATGCTTGCAAAGAAGAAGTCACTCAAGGAGCTGGCTGCACCATTTACTGTATTCCCTCAGGTGCTCAAGAATGTCAGGGTGCTTGATAAGGAGGCTGCTCAGAATGACGAGGCTGTTGTGGCTGCTGTACAGAAGGTGACAGAAGAGCTTGGATCTGACGGAAGAATACTTCTCAGAGCTTCCGGAACAGAGCCTCTTGTGAGAGTTATGGTGGAGGCCGATACTGTCGAGAAGTGTGACAGGTTTGTGGATCAGGTTATAGATGTTATGAAAGAGAGGGGACTAGTCCTCGAAGCACATTGATAATATAATATGAGAATGTGGGGAGCCTGAGGGCGTATATATTTACAGAAGCTTCACATGGTCAGTATCGGGTTTTCAATGAAGATCCGGTACGGAGTGCCGGTCGATCGAAAGAGAAACCAGGACCGGCGTTCCGGGAAGGGAGATGACATATGTTGAATTACAAGCGTTACAGGAGATTTCCGGCATTTAAGTATCCGGAGAGAACATGGGTGGACAAGGAGATCACAGAGGCACCGGTGTGGTGTTCTGTTGACCTGCGAGATGGAAACCAGGCGCTCATAGACCCTATGAGTGTCGAGGAGAAGATAGAGTTTTTCCAGATGCTGGTCAGGCTTGGCTTTAAGGAAATTGAAGTTGGTTTTCCGGCCGCATCACAGATTGAATATGATTTCCTTCGTCAGCTTATCGAAAGAAAGATGATTCCTTCTGATGTTACCGTGCAGGTGCTTGTACAGTGCCGTGCAGAGCAGCTTGAAAAGACTTTTGAATGTCTTGAGGGTCTGGATAAGGCCATTGTTCATATCTATAATTCAACATCTGTTCTTCAGAGAGATGTTGTATTCGGCAAATCCAAGGAAGAGATCATAGACATTGCCCTTACAGGTACAGAGCTTGTGAAGAAGTATGCCAAGGATTTCCCTGGAAATATCCGTCTTGAGTATTCACCGGAGTCATTCACCGGAACAGAGATGGACTATGCGGCGGATATCTGCAACGCTGTTCTTGATGCATGGGACTGCGGCAAGGGAAGAGAGGTCATCATCAATCTCCCATCCACTGTTGAGATGAATACTCCCAATGTATACGCAGACCAGATTGAGTATATGTGCAATCACCTTAAGCACAGAGAACATGTGATAGTTTCCGTACATCCTCATAACGACCGTGGTGAGGGTGTTGCGTCCACGGAGCTTGCCATGCTTGCGGGTGCGGACAGAGTCGAGGGAACGCTTTTCGGAAACGGAGAGAGAACCGGAAATGTGGACATCCTTACAGTTGCCTACAACATGTTCTCTCATGGAGTGAATCCAAAGCTCAATATAGAGGACATCAATTCCATCAAGGAAGTATATGAGAGATGTACCAAGATGACCATCCCTCCGAGAGCGCCTTACGCAGGAGAGCTTGTGTTTACTGCTTTCTCCGGCTCACATCAGGATGCCATCAACAAGGGCGTGAAGGCTATGAATGAGCGTCATTCACAGATCTGGGAGGTTCCTTATCTTCCTATCGATCCTGCTGATATAGGAAGGATGTACGAGCCTATCGTTCGTATCAATTCCCAGTCCGGAAAGGGCGGTGTCGCATTTGTTATGGATTCCCAGTTCGGCTACAAGCTTCCTAAGGGAATGCAGAGAGAGTTTGCCGATTACATCCAGGCTGTTTCCGAGAAGGAAGGTGAGGTATCACCACAGGAGATCTTCGACATCTTCGATGCCCGTTATATACAGACAAAGGAGCCTATGCACTTCAAGAATCTTCGTACCACAGATACGGAGAACGGCGAGGACAGCTTTACAACTCTTGCAAATGTCACCTACATGAACCGCGGAGAGCAGAAGATCTTCGGAGGTGTGGGTAACGGACCTATCGATTCTGTTGTATCCGGTCTCAATCATGAGCTTGGCATCAAGTCAAAGGTCATCGATTATCAGGAGCATGCTCTTGGCTCCGGTTCAGGCGTTAAGGCGGTTTCCTACATCCACCTTCTGGATGTGGATACCGGAAAAACAAGCTACGGCGTAGGTATTTCATCCAATATCACCCGTTCTTCCATCCGTGCTGTATTCAGTGCAGTGAACAGACTCTACTTTAAGGAAGAGGCTGAGGCGGCAGGAAGCAAGCGCGTGGAGATGCAGAGGGGAACGGAGAAGCCAAAGGGACTTTTCGGAAATTCCTGAAAAAGATAGTATAAAACTCACGTATGGCTTCATACTGGACTTATACAGCAAAAAGTATATAATCAGAAAGGGCTCACTCCGCTATGGGGATGGGGCCCTTTAAAAATATAAGGAAAATATATTGGCTATGAATATTGTATATGCATCTGATGATGGCTACTGTCAGCATATGGCAGTCTCCATGGTTTCATTAATAGAACATAACAGGGAAGAGCAGCTTAACTTCCATATACTCTCCGATGCCATATCTGAGGAAAATAAGGAAAAGGTTCGTCAGATGGCGAAGCTTTACGGAAGAAAGGTGACTTTTTATCCTGTAGAACATCTGATGAAGGAGCTTCTGGACAGAATATATGGCCTCGATACGGGAAGGTTCAGAATTACGACCCTTGCAAGGCTTCTGATGGGATCCATACTTCCGGAGACAGTCACAAAGGCTCTTTATCTTGACTGTGATACGGTGGTCCTTCGAAATATTACGGGATTTTATAATCTGAGGCTCAATGACTGCATAGCAGCCATGGCGGCAGAACCGACCATATACCCTGAGGTAAAAGAGCTTGTAGGGCTCACGGAGGAAGATAATTATTATAATGCGGGAGTCATACTCTTCGATCTTTCCGCGTGGCGGATGGAAAACATGGAAGAGAACTGTCTCGCCTACTATAACTCCATGGGTGGCAGACTTCCTTTTAACGACCAGGATGTACTGAATTATGTTCTGAAGGATCGTATCAAAAGGGTGGGCCAGACCTATGATTTCATAACCAATTACTACTATTTCAGATATTCGACACTGGTGGAGAAATCATCTCAATATGCTTCGGGAGAATCAGCTGAGAGCTTCCGTATGGCAAAGCATCATCCTCACATAGTGCATTTCGCGTCGGATGAGCGTCCATGGAACAGAGGAAACTGGAATCATTACAGCCGTGCATATGATAAGTATCTGAGACTCACTCCATTTGCAGAGGCAGAAAAGATAAAGGGAAAAGAAGGTTACATGGCGGCTTACCATCTTATGAATGTGGCTACGTTTATTGCGCCCGGACTTCGCCAGTACATTTCTGATAAGTATTACAATGACAAGATTAAAAAATAAAAAAATACTTCTCATAATGCCGTATTTCTATAATTATGAGAAAGATATAAAGGCGTGCCTTGAAAATGCGGGAGCCAGGGTCTGGCTTTTCGATACAAACCTCCATGCCCACAGTCTGTTCAACAAGCTTATGATGTTTTATACAGAAAAAATAAGGGACAGACTGGTGCTTGGCTACTATGAAAAGGCACTGTCTTCCGTTCCGGAGGATATAGACATAGTATTTGTCATCAAGGGACAGTGGATGACGGATGAGGTACTTCGGAAAATGAGACAGAGGTTTTCCGGTGCATCATTCAGGATATATCAGTGGGACAGTATAGCTACTTTTCCGGATCAGGAGAGGATCAATCCTCATTTTGACAGGATCTATACCTTTGATCCTGTGGATTCCGATAACAGAAAATGGATATACAGACCTCTGTTTTTTAAAAAAGAGGAATGTAAGACAGGGGGAGATAAGAGATATGATCTCATCTTCCTCTGTTCCATGCATACAAGAAGGATGCAGGTCCTTATAGCCCTGAAGGAGCTTGCTGAAAGGTACGGAAAGACACTTTTCGGATATATCTATGTTCCGAAGCTCCAGTACATAAAGGAAGCGGTGCTTAAGAGAAATCCTCTCTACAGGGGAGCGGAGGAGTCGCTGCATTTTGATTCTCTTTCCATGGATAAGACTATGGATATCTACAATCATACCCGGTGCTTTGTGGACTATACCTTCCCTCAGCAGAACGGACTCAGCATGAGGACCATAGAGTCTGTGGGTCACAGGTGCAAGCTCATAACCAACAACAGACACGTCATGGATACGGACTTCTATGATCCTGCCAATGTCTGGATTTACGATCCCGATAATTTCGATGTCCCGAAGGATTTTATTGAAGAGCCCTATAAGGATATAGATGAAGATGTATATGAAAGATACAGCCTGGAGGGATTTTTGAAGGAGATTTTGATTTAAATGAAAATTCTTGTAACCGGCGCAAACGGATATATCGGACAGGGACTGGTAAAACAGCTTCTGGATGACGGACATGAGGTTGTCGCCACTGATTTCAAAACAGAGAACATTGATTCACGCGCGGAGAAGGCAGCACAGGATCTATTTGCAACAGAGGACCCCTATGCCTTTTTCGGAGAACCGGACGCCTGTTTTCATCTGGCCTGGAGAAACGGCTTTGTTCATAACGATTCCTCCCATATAGAGGATCTGCCTAAGCATTTTTCTTTTCTTGAGAAGCTGGTAAAGGCTGGCATACCCCAGCTTGCAGTCATGGGCTCCATGCATGAGATCGGCTTTTTTGAGGGTTCAATAAAGCCTGATACACCCTGCAATCCCCAGTCACTTTACGGTATTTCCAAGAATGCTCTCCGTCAGGCGGTGGAGCTTCTTTGCAAGAACAGGGAGACTGTATTCCAGTGGGTGAGAGGCTATTACATAGTGGGTCATTCGGAGTACGGTTCTTCAATTTTCTCAAAGATCACAGCGGCTGAGAAGCGGGGAGACAGGGAGTTTCCCTTCACCATGGGGCAGAACCAGTGGGATTTTATCGACTATGACAGATTCTGCTGCATGCTTGCGGCTGTAATAGAACAGAAGGAATACAGAGGGATCATCAATGCCTGCTCTGGCTATCCTGAAAAGCTTGCCACAAGAGTTGAGAATTTCATAAAGGAAAACAGCTACAGGATAGAGCTTAAGTATGGTGCTTTTCCCGACAGACCCTATGACAGTAAGGCTGTTTGGGGAGATGACACTGTGATCCGTAAGATAATGGAAAAGAGAGAATCGTGATGGTAAGTGTACTTTTATGCACATATAACGGTGAAAAATATGTGAGGGAACAGATTGAGTCTATACTTGCCCAGAGCTATGAGGAGTTTTCCATAGTGGTGTCGGATGACGGCTCAAAGGACGAAACATTGAACATAGTCCGTGAACTGATGAGTGAGCATCCCGGAAAGATAAGGCTCATTGAACAGGTACCGCCTACAGGGAGCGCAGAGAGACATTTCCTGAAGCTTCTTACAGAAAAGCAGTACGGGGATGGAGATTACATCATGCTTTCCGATCAGGATGATGTATGGAAACCGGAAAAGATGGAAAAGACGCTTCGTGAGATGCAGGCGCTGGAGGTCATTTACGGCAAGGATAAGCCTTTGCTTGTTCACTGTGACTCTCAGGTGGTGGATCAGGACTTAAGGCCGATTTCCCCAAGCTATGTTGAGTATCAGAAGATGTCACCGGACAGAAAGTCGCTCAATCAGCTTCTTGTGCAGAACAATGTTGTGGGCGGGGCCATGATGCTAAACCGTGCCCTTGCGGAGCTCATTAAGGAGGTGCCGGAGCACTGTGTCATGCATGACCAGTGGATAGCCCTTGTGGCGGCTGCCTTCGGAGAGATAAGGTTCATTTCTGAATCACTTTATAAGTACAGACAGCATGGAAGCAACGTCCTCGGTGCCGAGAAGGGCTCCCGCATCATGGAGGTGCTGGGAAGATTCGGAATCGGAAGAAAAGACGGTAAGAGCAAGGCCGAGATGGATGAACACTCCAGAATGGTCTACAGGGAGATGTTTCTGCAGGCAGAGTGCTTCAGGACGATGTATGAATCCCGGCTCACCGAAGAACAGAAGAAGCTTTTGGACAGCTTTTTAAGTATACGGGAGAAGGGCAGACTGGGTAAGATAATAACCATCCTTTCAGGAGGATTTACCTATAATATGATACACAGAACTGCAGGGGAATGTCTGTTTATCTGCTGAGATTGCCGATATATTACAGAAAATGCCTTGGCGCCCATCCCTTGCATTTTCTTTCTCTGCATTTTCGGGCGGGTTATATAGTCTTAAATAAACGTGCAATCACGGGATTTGGTATGTTTGACTCTT
>Ga0256404_1009553_pt1 | contig 13832 bp, 12 predicted proteins | sample RumenRJG_01DNA_FD_185990 | JGI IMG/M metagenome (GOLD analysis project Ga0256404, IMG submission 185990) | Bovine rumen microbial communities from Lethbridge, Alberta, Canada - RJG_01 | ecosystem: Host-associated > Mammals > Digestive system > Stomach > Rumen | place: Canada: Alberta | collected...
AACGCCGGCAGAGGGAGATACAGCACAGCAGATCCTCGCCAATATTGAAACGATGAGTGCACAGCTGGGGACGGAACTGAATCTGGTATCGACGGCAGATACCGCCGTCAGTGAAACGGGTGCTGCAGCCGGTACGGGCACAAACCAATAAAAATATCGGAGGTAGTACAAGAGCATCCAGGTCACATACCCGTAATACCGGGGATGCGTATTTCCATCCGGACGTGCAGTTTGTCCGGCGGGCAGAACCGCCGGACGGGCTGCACGTTTTTTAATTTCTGATATTTATGAAACAATTTGCAACAAAATGTTTCTGCGACAAACCTTATGTTGCATTCTAAACTCCAAAAGAATATGATGACAGTGTTCATCTTACCAGGATGAAACAAATCATATATAAGGAGCTTCTCATGAAAGATACAAACCCATCTGCAGCCGATGAGGCGATCGCCTATCACATTTCCGTACTTACAGATCACAAGATATTTTCAGATGAAGTCGACAAGCAAAAATTCCTGAGTATGACCGCGCAGGGGAAGGGCAGATATGACATTCTTGCCTTCTCGCTTCTGGATGACCGGTTTGATTTGCTGGTACGAAATCCGGATGCATCGGATGATCCGGTTACCGATGCCGTAACGGCGCTTATGACAAGATACAGAGAATATTATTTCCGTAAAGAAAGCAGCCTTCATTCGGATTTTGAGGTATCGATCAACTGCAGCAGTATTCATGACGGCGGGAGTCTGATTGAAACCTGCCTTGATATTCATGCGCTGTGTATGAAAGAAAACTATGTTGAAAGATTGAAGGATTACTGGTGGACGAGCTACCAGACGTACAGGGGAGAATATGACTGGAAATTTGTCGATGTATCGGATGTGTTAAAACGCCTGGATGACAAGCCGGAGGAATCCCGTCTGGCACTGCAGAAGCTTCAGCGGAGAAGTCTGCACGGAAAATCAATAAAACCACTGCTGGCGGAGCGGCCGGCAAAGAAACGCAGCCGGTAAAGCAGCCGCGGCGGCCCCGGCACTTCCCTAAAGATTTCTGAAGAATTCCGGCCTCCTGTGACAAAACCTCTTTGGAGTGTTAGAATAAGTTTGCTTCACAAAAAGAGAACAGCAAACTTTTCACGATGACAGTTTTTGCCAGACGGGAGGTAATACTATATGAAAAAAAAGAATTTAATCGCTATGCTTGCGGCGGCGGCGCTTGCCGCGTGTGTGCTTACAGCGTGTGCAGAAAATGATTCTTCAGATGGCGGGGCAGCGTCTTCCTCATCCGGGAATACATCCGGATCCGGCAGCAAAGCTTCCTCTGCGGCCGGCAGTACATCATCCGGATCCGGCAGTGCGGCAGCCTCCAATAATCCGGATGGTGCGGACGCAGACGCGGACAGCAGCGTATCCGCAGAGGATACGTATGATGCAGAAAATCAGGGAGGCGAGGATCCGGGCGCGGCCGATGAGAAGAATTTTGAAGAAAATTCGGAAGGCTACAGCTGGGATGGGGACTATATGAACGCCGGCGGCCAGACATTGTCCATCACATCTTCCTCCGACGGCGGTACCTTTGACTTTCAGTTCGGCGCAGAAGGAGCCGCGGGAACTGCGACGGTGAACGGGACAAAGGCCGTTTTCAACGGCGACGATTCCTACGTTGTTACGTTTACCCTCGACGGAGACAGTATTGATGTTTCCACAACCAACGCGGCGGAGGAAGCCACCGGTGAGGACAGTGCAAACGCAATCGACGGATCCTACACCAGACAGTAAGGCAAGGATAAGCTGAAAAAACCGGGAGCTGAAAAGAATAAAAAATACTTGACTTTGAACACCGTCTATTATAAAATAACCTAGCAATCGGGAAAACCGTGGGATCTTAGCTCAGCTGGGAGAGCATCTGCCTTACAAGCAGAGGGTCATAGGTTCGAGCCCTATAGGTCCCATTTTCCCGATTGCAGTGTGGCGGGGTAGCTCAGCTGGCTAGAGCACGCGGTTCATACCCGCGGTGTCGAGAGTTCAAGTCTCCCTCCCGCTACTTCAAAGATCTCTGAAGTTCATGGAAAGAAAACTTCAGAGATCTTTTTTTTGCTGAAAACGGTTCGTTTCAGGACCTGCCTGCCGCATCGAATTTTTCGCAGAAAGGTTGATTTCAACAGGCACGTTCTGTATAATGTTACATACGCAATAGGCTTTAGCATTTCTTTTGTAAAGAAGGGAGATTGCAGTATGAAAAATCGCAAGAGTTTAGCTTTTCTGCTTAGCGCGGCAATGCTGGCTTCCGTAACGGCATTCCCGGCGGCAGCCGCAGAGGTTACCGGTACCGGCACAGCGCAGGGCATCGACGGACCGATCACTGTTGAAGTAACGGTAGACGGAGACAAGATTACCAAAGTCGAAATTACGGAGCAGAACGAGACACAGGGGATTGGCTCCGTAGCCGTAGAGCAGTTCCCGGATGAGATTGTGAAGACACAGAACATTGATATAGACAACATTTCCGGTGCTACGGTTACCTCTACCGGAATCAAGGATGCCGTGAAGGCGGCTCTGGAAGACGCAGGCGTGGATCCGGCTGCGTTCGAGGGAACGGAAAGCACTACGGAGGCGGCTTCCGAAGCACCGGCGGAGGATGAAACCTATGAGGCTGATGTCGCTGTCATCGGAGCCGGCGGTGCAGGCATGACCGCTGCCATTGAGGCAAGTGATGCAGGCAGGAGCGTTATCATTCTTGAAAGTCAGGCCCTGGTTGGCGGAAACTCTGTACGTTCTACCGGAGGTTTGAACGCAGCGGATACCAGGTGGCAGGATGCCAACGAATTTGACGAGGCTGCCGGTGTGGAGAAAACGCTGGCGGCAGCTGCCTCTGATTATGCAGATAACAAGACCATCACGGAGCTTGCAGCAACCGTAAAAGAGCAGTGGGATGCTTATCAGGCAAATCCGGAAGGATATTTTGATACCGCTGAACTGATGGAACTGGATACCATGATCGGCGGTCATGGCGTCAACAATCCGGAACTGGTAAAGACACTCGCAGAAAACAGCGCGGACGCTATTGACTGGCTTGATACCATCGGAGCAGAACTGCACAACGTATCTCAGTTCGGCGGTGCTTCTGTAAAACGTATCCATCGTCCGGTCAATGAGGAAGGACAGACTGTTCCGGTCGGATCTTACCTCGTTCCGATCCTGGAACAGAACGTGGAAGAAAGAGGCATTCAGATTCTTCTGAATACGACGGCAAAGCAGATCCTTACGGATGCTGACGGCGCTGCAGCCGGAGTCGAAGCGGAGGCGGCGGACGGACATAAGGTTACGGTCAATGCAAAAGCGGTTGTTCTGGCTACCGGCGGTTTCGGAGCAAACCTTGATATGGTTGTTAAGTATAAACCGGATCTGGAAGGATTTGTAACCACCAACGCTCCGGGAGCTCTGGGACAGGGTATTGATATGGCTACCGCTGTTGGCGCGGCCACGGTTGATATGGATCAGATCCAGATCCATCCGACGGTACATGTACAGGACGGCGTTGTTTCTCTGATTACCGAAGGACTCCGCGGCGACGGAGCCATCCTTGTGAACGCAGAAGGCGACCGTTTCACCGACGAAGTTGGAACCCGTGATGCTGTTTCCGCGGCAGAAATCGCGCAGACCGGTTCTACCGTATGGCTGATCGTTGATCAGGCGATGGTGGATGCTTCAGCGGTTATTCAGGGATACATTGACAAGGGCTTCACCGTAACCGGAAAGACGTATGAGGAACTGGCAGACGCGATGGGTGTTCCGGCCGATGAATTTGCGGCAACCATGGATAAATGGAATGGTTACGTAGCAAACGGCAGTGATCCTGATTTTGGACGTACCGCTTTCGCTAATCCGCTGGATACGGCTCCGTTCTACGCAATTCAGGTAACTCCGGGTATCCATCATACGATGGGCGGTGTTGTAATCAACACAGCGGCTCAGGTAGAAAAAGAAGACGGAAGCATTATTCCGGGTCTGTTCGCAGCAGGAGAGGTTACCGGAGGAGTACACGGTGCAAACCGTCTGGGCGGCAACGCGGTTGCAGATTTTACTGTATTCGGACGCATCGCAGGCCAGAATGCAGCAAAGTATGTTAACGGCGAGGAAATTACGGCAAATGAAGCCGTAACCGAGGCAGCTACGGAAACGGCAGCCGAATAATGTAAAAGAAAAGTCCGCTGCCCATCCGTCGGGGCCGACGAAAACTGAAAACAGTCAGTAAAAGGAAGGACGTGTGAAATGAGAAAGCGCTCATTCACACGTCCTTTTTCTGCGGTATCACCAGATCGCCGCAGCCCGGCTTCCGAGCTGGCGGTATATTTTCATAAACTGTTCCTTTGGAACAGCCGTGTTGAAATCCAGCGGGTCAGCGATTAAAAATTCCTTTTCCGTTTCGCCCCGGCATACCATGCAGTGAAGCTGGCGGAAAACGCGGTGGCTGCGGCCTCCGGGCAGCGGATAGCTGCCGCACTCGTCATATTGAATGTCATCGAAATGAAGCGAAGCCCAGAAAATAAAAGGCCGTCCGGCTTTCAGCTGATGCTCCAGATCCTCCTGCGAAGCTCCGGTGAGATCATGCGCCCGAAACGATGAACTACGTTCAGAAAGATAGCGGTCAGCAGCCGTTACGATGGGGCCGGCGAAGCAGTAGTAGCCTGTCTCCGGGGAAGCATCATCCAGATGCGGGTTGCCCATGTACAATAAATCGGGATCTGTACCGTACCATTTTTCACTGCGGGGCAGATAGTGATCAGCCAGATCACATTTGTCAGCCGGGAAGCCGAGAAAATTCAGAATTTCACACAGACTGGTGATTTCGCAGCCGTTTGGAAGCTCGGGATTCTGAAGAATCTGAGGGACAGGAAGATAAATGATATTTTCGTTCATAAGGTTCACTCCGATTCCGGCGGAAGAAAAAAGGCGGAGAGCCCTGGGTTTTCCTCTGACCGGAAATATTTTTTTTATGCGTAAAGTGCTGTATAATACTGAAAAACGGGTCCGACAGCCGGACTCTTACGTTTATAATAGCGGCAAAGGACCGTCCTTGCAAGAAGATGCAGTTATTATCTAAGGAGGAACAGAAAGTAATGAAGATTACCGGAATTCGGACAGCAACCATTGAAATTCCTCTGCGTACACCGTTTAAGACGGCGCTGCGTACAGCATACAATGTAAATGATGTTCTGGTCTGCATTGATACGGACACGGAAGCGAAAGGGTATGGAGAGGCACCGCCGACGGCTGTTATTACCGGGGATACGATTCCATCCATAAGGGATGCGATTGAAAATTATATTGCGCCGGCGCTGATCGGCCTGAATATCGACGATCTGGAGGATATTGAGGAAATCATCGATAAAAGCATGATCCACAATACCAGCGCGAAGGCAGCCGTGGATATGGCGGTTTATGATCTGTTTGCAAAAAGCTGCGGGAAACCCCTCTATCAGATCCTTGGCGGGGCGCGCCGGGAACTGGAAACGGATCTGACCGTCTCGGTAAATCCGGTGGATGTGATGGTTCGGGATGCTCTGAATGCGGTCAGCCGGGGATTTCATATTCTGAAAATCAAGGTCGGCAAGGGCGGCCGTGAGGATGTGGAACGACTGAAGGAAGTGCGCAGGGCGGTGGGAAAAGACATTGTCATCCGTGCCGATGCCAATCAGGGCTGGACGGCGAAAGACGCTATTCACTATATCCGCATGATGGAAGAGGAAGGCGTTGATCTGGAACTGGTGGAACAGCCGGTTCCCGCCTGGGATCTGGAAGGAATGCAGCTGGTAACATCCCAGGTTCATACGCCGGTTCTGGCCGATGAGAGCATGTTCAGTGCATCGGATGCTCTGAAAATTCTTCAGATGCATGCGGCCGATCTTCTGAACATTAAGCTGATGAAGACCGGCGGCATACATCAGGCGCTGAAAATCTGTACCCTGGCGGAACTGTACGGAGTTCAGTGCATGGTCGGCTGCATGCTTTCAAGTAAAATTTCCGTCAGCGCGGCGGCTCATCTGGCCGCCGGCAAAAAGGTGGTAACCAAAATCGACCTGGACGGACCGAGTCTTTGCAGGACAGATCCGTACACCGGCGGTCCGGTCTACGATGGCCCCGGGATTATCATGAATGACACGCCGGGACTTGGCATCACACAGGTGCCGGGATTCTGAAAGAATATCTGTGCGGCAGCAAAAGCATCTGCCTCAGGAGAATCGCTTCGCGGGGCAGCGAAAGCATCAGTCTCAGGAGAATCGCTTCGCCGCGGCAGATAAAACGGATGAGGAAGGAAATGCAGCTATGAAAGTCTGGGATTTACATTGTGATACCCTTTCCGAACTTCGGTATGCGGAAAACAGCGGCCACCCGGTGTCATTTGAAGAAAACGGGCTGATGATGGACCTGAAGCGCATGAAAGAGGGAGATTATCTGCTCCAGTGCTTCGGATGCTTTGTCAATCTGGGGCGAAAAAATGAAAATCCTCTGAAAGCCTGTATGGAGATGATCGATATCTTCTACCGGATGCTGGACAAGTATCCGGAATTGATGCAGATAAAGACACCGCAGGATATTCGGGAACTGAAATCTTCCGGAAAGATCGGCGCCATGCTGACCGTGGAGGAGGGCGCCGTATGCCTCGATGATGTGCGCGTTCTCCGGGATCTGTACCGGCTGGGGGTGCGCATGATGACATTGACCTGGAATTATGATAACGGCCTGGCACACCCGAATACGCCCATCAGCACGGAAAGCCGGAATTCGGACTGCGGTCAGAAAGCCGGTTCCGCCGGCGATCCGAACTCAAATACAGCCGGCGGACAGGGGAGCAGTTTCGCAGCCGTGCAGAAAACAGAAGAGTGGCCAATGCGCGGAAATGAACAGGGGCTTACATCAAAAGGCATTGAATTTGTCGAGGAGATGAACCGCCTTCACATGATCATCGATGTGTCACATCTTTCCGACGGCGGTTTCCGTGATGTGGCCCGATACTCGAAAATGCCGTTTGCAGCCAGTCATTCCGACTGCCGTGCTCTCACCGGTCACGCCCGGAACCTGACCGATGAGATGATCCGCACCATGGCGGAGCGCGGGGGACTGATCGGACTTAACTATTGTGCCCAGTTCCTTGATCCTGATCCGGACCGGACAGCAGTTAAATCGAGGATTATCGATGTGGCAAGACATGCCCGCCACATGTTTGATGTCGGAGGCGAGGACATTCTGGCGCTTGGAAGCGATTTCGACGGAATTGACGGGGATCTGGAAATAAAAGGCGCCCAGGATATGCCGCTTCTGGCCGACGGACTCAGGAAGGCAGGATTTACCCAGCGGCAGGTTGATAAAATTTTTCATGCAAACGCAGAACGGTTTTTCGGAGAAAATCTGTGAGTACGGCAAAGCCGTCAGGAAATCACCCGAACGGAACCGTCTGATGCAGCAACGGAATAGATCAAAGGAGCAGAAATATGGAACTGATTGTCAATGTACCATCCGCAGAAATCAGGCGTTCACCAAAGGAGCAGGCAGCCCGTCCGGACCTTTCCTGTGTAGAAGATGAAGTGCTTTTCGGAATGAGATTGTGTGCAGAGGGTGAAGAAAAAGAAGGCTGGATCCCGGTCATGACAGAATACCGGTACAAAGGCTGGGTACGGCGGGGTGACTGCGCATTTTATTCCCGGGAAAAAGAAACAGAAGCATCGTCCTGCGTTTTGGACCTGGCGGAAGCCTTGTCGGATTACCCTGACAATAACCGGGTGAAAATCATTTTAAACAAAAGTTTTGCGGATGTGCTCTCCGGACCTTCGGTGAAGGCGTCCGCCGTGATCCGGAGCCTGCCCCGCGGAGCCAGAGTGGAGATTGCAGACGATCCATCCGGAGCGGAGCATCCGTCCTGGCAGAAGGTGAAGCTTCCGGATGGAAGAGAAGGATACATTCCGGAAGGCATTCTCGGAGATTATTATGCCAGACCGCTGATCAATCCGGACGGAAGTTTGACGGAGGACGGCAGGAGGAGCGCATGGCTGTCACAGGGCGAAAACCCGGAAGAGATTTTTCGCCGCCGCATAACATCAACCGCGCGGCTGTATAAAGGTGCCTGCTATCGCTGGGGATGCAAAACCCCATCCGGGATCGACTGCTCCGGTCTGTGCCATACCGCTTACATTCTCAATGGCATTCGGATTTTCCGGGATTCGCATATGGAGGATGATTTTCCGATTCATCCCATCACGATGGACAAGATGAAAGAAGGAGATCTCATCTATTTCCCGGGACATGTCGCTATGTATCTTGGAAATCAGGAGTACATTCATTCTACAGCCGCAGCCGGCAGTGACGGCGTTACCATCAACAGTCTCGATCCGGCATCGCCCATCTATCGGGCGGATCTGCCGGAAGAAATCAGAGCGGTCGGGTCATACTTCACAGACTGACAGTCCGAGCTGTTTCAATTGTGTTTCACCGGGACCATTGGTATAATAATAGAGACAGAACGAGAAAAAAGCAGAAATGCGGAAATTCCAGCATTTTCAGCATTTGAACAGGCAGATGAAGAGGGAACCTGGAGATGGAAAACAGGATGGCAGCAGATGATACGCTGAAAGATAAGAAGGAACTGGCACTGGAGACGATCCGGCGGCTGAAGGAAGCTTATCCGGATGCGGACTGTACGCTGGATTATGATGAAGCCTGGAAATTACTGGTTTCGGTCCGGTTGGCGGCACAGTGCACCGATGCAAGAGTTAATGTGGTTGTGGAAAAGCTTTATGAAAAATTCCCGGACGTGGATGCGCTGGCATCGGCCGCGCCGGAGGAGATCGAAGAAATCGTACGTCCCTGCGGACTTGGGAAAAGCAAGGCGCGGGACATCAGCGCCTGCATGCGAATGCTGAAGGAAAAGTACGGAGGGAAGGTACCGGACAATTTTGATGAGCTTCTGAAACTTCCCGGAGTGGGACGTAAGAGTGCAAATCTTATCATGGGAGATGTTTTCGAAAAGCCGGCGATGGTTACCGATACGCATTGTATCCGTCTGTGCAACCGGATCGGACTTGTGGACAATTTGAAGGAACCTGCCAGGGTTGAGAAGGAATTATGGAAGATTATACCGCCGGAGGAAGGGAGTGCTTTCTGCCATCGTCTGGTATGGCATGGCCGCGAGGTATGTACCGCCCGCACAAAACCATATTGCAGCCGATGTGTCCTTAACGATATCTGCCGGTACCATCTGCAGGGAGAAGAAAGCCAGTGATGTACGCATACAAACGATAACCCGCGGGTTATTTTTCAGGAGGGAGAACGGGATGTATCTGGAGAATAAAATTTACTTTGGAAAGTCGGGAGATGAGAAAATCTGCATTCTTCCGCAGATGGCCAATCGTCATGGACTGATCGCAGGGGCGACCGGAACAGGAAAGACTGTCACACTGAAGGTGCTGGCAGAGTCTTTCAGCGACGCGGGCGTTCCGGTATTCATGGCTGATGTCAAGGGAGATCTGTCCGGAATGACACAGGCCGGACTGGACAATGCGGACATGCAGGAAAGAATCGCACACTTCGCTCTGACAGAAAATGGATTTGCCTATAAGAGTTATCCGGCGAATTATTGGGACGTATACGGCGAAAAAGGTATGCCGCTGCGCACGACCATTACGGAGATGGGGCCTCTTCTGCTGGGAGAAATTCTGGATTTGAACGATACCCAGATGGATGTTTTAGCAGTGGTATTCCGCATTGCCGATGATGAGGGACTGCTTCTGATCGATACTAAAGATATGCGTTCCATGCTTCAGTATGTGAGCAAAAATGTGAAGGAATATTCACTAAAATATGGGAACATCGCACAGGCAAGTCTGGGAGCCATCCAGCGGTCCCTGATGGCACTGGAGGCGCAGGGCGCAGATAAGTTCTTCGGAGAGCCGGCACTTTCCATCACCGACTGGCTGGCAACGGACAATACAGGCCGCGGCATGATTCAGATTCTGGACTGTCAGAAACTGATCCGGAACCCGCGGATGTATTCCACCTTCCTGCTGTGGATGCTGTCTGAACTTTTTGAGACATTGCCGGAAGCCGGAGACATGGCAAAACCGCGAATGATTTTTTTCTTTGATGAAGCGCATCTTCTTTTCGATATGGCGTCGCCGGCGCTGCTCGAAAAAATCGGGCAGGTTGTAAAGCTGATCCGTTCGAAGGGAATCGGTATTTATTTCATCACTCAGAATCCGTCGGACATTCCGGACGAAGTTCTCGGCCAGCTGGGCAATAAAATTCAGCATGCGCTGCATGCCTATACTCCGGCAGAGCAGAAGAAGGTAAAGGCGGCGGCTCAGTCCTTCCGGGCGAATCCGGAGTTTGATACCGTTGAAGCCATTGAACAGCTCGGAATAGGCGAAGCACTGGTATCTGTACTGGATGAGCAGGGAATTCCGACCATTGTGAAAAAGACAAAGATCCTTCCGCCTCAAAGCAGGATGGGGACGATTGACGACAATGTCCGCTCCGGTCTCATTCAGTCCTGCATGCTGTATCCGAAATATATGTCCATGACTGACCGCGACAGCGCATACGAGTTTCTGCTGAGAAAAGATGCCGAGGAAGCAGATCGGCTGAAAAAGGAAGCGGAAGAAAAAGAACGCATGAAGGCGGAGGCGGCGGCTGAGAAACAGCGCCTGAAGGAAGAACAGGCGGCTGCAAAACAGGCGCTGAAGGAGCAGCAGGCAGCGGAAAGGCAGGCACTGAGGGAACAGGAGGCGGCCCGGAAAGCGGAAGAAAAAAAGCAGAAACAGATGCAGTCGGAGATGAATAAGATAGGCAATACGGTAGCCGGAACCATCGGACGGGAAATAGGCAACAATGTGGGCAGGACAGTCGGCGGAAGCTTCGGAAGAAGACTCGGAGGAAATCTGGGGGCATCTCTCGGCCGCGGCCTTATGAGCACGCTGTTCAAACAGAAGAACTGAGATGTGATCGCATAAAACGTTGCCTGTAAGAAAAAGTTTGAGTTTACGCCGGATTAGTCTGTGCTATAATGTTTACGCCAGATTAGTCTGTGCTATAAGAAAGAGCAGCTATCAGCGAAAACAAAAAAAGAGGGTATAAGCATTATGAAACGTCTTTATAGTATTTCAAAAAAAATAAGTGACGAGGACAAACAGGAAATCGAGAAGGAATTGAATGCACTTGATTATGTCACAGTCGCTGAAATTACAGAGGAAGGTCTGATTCTTGACACAGCCGACGGTGATTTTACAGAAGCAGGCAACCGTGCCGTGAACATCTTCGCCAGAAACGGCGGTGCAGTTATTTCATTCCAGCGTTTCATTTATGATGAATAATAGATAAAGAATAATATTATTGAAAGAAGGAAATCTGCCTAATGAGAATGGGAACATCAGAACTAGTCATTATCCTGATCATCATCCTTTTAATCTTCGGACCGTCACAGATTCCGAAGCTTACCAGGACATTCCGGAAGAGCTCAAAGGAGTTCCAGGAAGGGATGGAGGAAGCTGAGCTGGAGGAGAAGAAGAAGCAGGAAGCCGAGGAAGCGGAGGCAAAGGTACGGGAAGCGGAAGAGAGAGCAAAAGAGGCGGAGAAAAAAGCGAAAGAAGCTGATTTGAAAATGGCCGAAGCAAAGCAGAAAGAGATGGAAGCAAAGCTGAGGGAAACGGAGGCGGAGCTGGAAAGGATGAAGGCTCAGCAGAGCCAGGCTGCCGCTCAGGCTAAGGCAGCTGCAGATGAAGCCGCTCAGAAGGCGGCTGACGAAGCAGCCAGGACAGAAACCGTCTGAAACAGGGACAGCCGGCATACAAAAACAGAGAACAAAAACAAAAAAATAAAAACAAAATAACAAAAACAAAATAACAGAAAACAGCATCCCACAGGGAAAACCTGCAGGATGCTGTTTTTTCAACAGCAGGGGTCAGCCATGGAATACACACATATTATTCATCCGTTTGAACCTCTTTACGATGAAAAGAGCCGCGTTCTGATTCTGGGTTCTTTTCCTTCCGTAAAGTCCAGGGAACAGAAATTTTTTTACGGTCATCCACAGAACAGGTTCTGGAAGGTGATGGCAGCACTTACGGAGGAGGAAACCCCACAGACCATCGGACAGAAGAAGGTGCTGCTTCACCGGCATGGCATTGCGCTGTGGGATGTCATATATTCCTGTGACATCAAAGGATCCTCGGACAGCAGCATCCGGAACGCCGTGCCGACAGACCTGTCGCGCATTTTCGATCACGCGTCTATTCAGGCTGTTTTTTCAAATGGAAAAACTTCACTTCGTATGTTTGAAAAATATCAGCAGAAGAGCTGTTCTTTCATTTCCACAGGCCTTCCGTCGACAAGCCCTGCCAATGCCGCCTGCTCTCTGGAGCAGCTGATTGCGGAATGGTCCCTTATCAAACCATATCTGCTGTAAGATATCGGCTTTATCCATCCGCAGCCTCTGCCTGTTTGACTATTGCGAAACAGAATATCCTGATCACCGGATCATTGCCTTTGCCGCCTGCTTCACTATACTGTAAAGTTCCGTGAAACTAAGTCCGGATGAACGGGAGATGCGGGCGATGTCTTCGCTTTCAGGGTAGCAGTAGGTTTCCTGACGGAAGGTGCACACCTTCACCTGAACCGGCCCCCACTCGGTATCGACAGATATTTCGCGGCGGTCAAGCCGTGTCCGTTCCGAAAGTCTCCACCGTATACCGATGGTTGTCGTGTGACGGAAGATGATTTCCTCCATCCGGCTGCGGTCCCCTGGCTGGCAGATGACTGTCATCAGAACACCCGGCCGGTTTTTTTTCATGTAAACGGGCTGGCAGAATACATCCAGAGCTCCGGCCGTAAATAGTTCATTCATGACAAAACCAAGCGCTTCGCCGGGGCAGTCGTCAATCGTTGTTTCCATTACACAGACTTTCGAGGGGGTACTGTCCGCACTCCCGTCCTGCGTCGGCGGCTCATTGCTTTCACTTTCAGGGACAATCAGCATGGCACGGAGAATCCCGGCGCAGGCGTAATCGCGTTTTCCGGCTCCTATGCCGATTTTTTCAATGTGGAACCGTTCCGGAAGCTGCCGGCTTGTACATACGGCTGCCGCAATGGCCGCGCCGGTTGGTGTAACTAGTTCTCCCTGTACCCTGGAGATGTGGAGCGGCAGATGGTATTCGGCGGCGATCGCCGAAACGGCCGGAACCGGAACAGGCAGCAAACCGTGCTGGCAGCGGATTTGCCCCTGGCCCTCTGTCAGCTGCGGTATAATGACCTGATCAATACCGAGATCATCCAGGCAGATAGCCGCAGAGGCTATATCTACAATAGAATCGACGGCGCCAACCTCATGAAAGTGAACTTCATCGATCGATTTATTGTGTACGTGAGCCTCTGCTTCGGCAACAATCCGGAAAATCTTCAGCGCCAGATCAAGGGCATGAACGGTCATATTCCCATGTGTCAGGATCTGCGTAATATCGTTCAGATTGCGGCCGTGATGATGGTGCTCATGACCGTGTCCCTCCTGTGTGTGCTCATGATCGTGTCCGCCCTGCATGGGCGCGTGATCGTGCCCGTCCTGCGTGTGCTCATGATCGTGTCCGCCCTGCATGGGTGCGTGATCGTGCCCGTTTTGCATATGCTCATGATCGTGTCCGCCCTGCATGGGCGCGTGATCGTGTTCGTCCTGCGTGTGCTCATGATCATGTGCCTCCTGCCGATGCCCGTCTCCATGCAGGTAGGCCATGTCATGGTCGTGATTTTCTATACCGTCATGAAGGACTACATTGAAGTCGCAGGCCCCGACGG
>Ga0256404_1009555_pt1 | contig 13832 bp, 11 predicted proteins | sample RumenRJG_01DNA_FD_185990 | JGI IMG/M metagenome (GOLD analysis project Ga0256404, IMG submission 185990) | Bovine rumen microbial communities from Lethbridge, Alberta, Canada - RJG_01 | ecosystem: Host-associated > Mammals > Digestive system > Stomach > Rumen | place: Canada: Alberta | collected...
TGAGTTCGTCGCCGTCGGGGTGATAACCCTGAAGCATTGCCTGAGGTTCATGTCAAGGCTGGCGGACGGTATTAGCAACCTATAGTGTGGCATGGCCAATCCCACAAGAAAAATGATTGACCCAAATGAAGCCGGGACCGAGCTGATCGCGGACGGACGCCGCATTGTGTTTTCTGAGCCTTACGGCGTTCAGGGGACGGACACCCTTACGGTCTTCCTTCCCGGGACTCCGTTAAGCGATCTTCCGGAGACCTATCTCAACTGGATCGAGCCTTTGCATTTCGGCTATTATGTCTCGGAAAACTTTTATAAGGATCATCCGGAGGATCTCCCGTTCTGCGGGATCTATAACGAAAAGCAGGACTGCGGATTTTTCTCGGCGGACAGGGCGGAGAAAAATCTCCGTTTCCTTGTCAACCGTGCCACCTACCCGGATCTGGTCTCACAGAAAGCGGAGCTTTATGAGGACGGCACCTATCGCTATGAGGACATGGATCCAAAGGGCATGCATGAGGTGATCAACCTCTGCTTCAACGCAAGGGAGAAGGCGGACGGAACGGAATTTCCCGCGATGAACCTGTATCCGAAGAGCTTTGTCCAAAGCTGCCTCGAGGAGCTCGGGGTTTCTCCGGCAAATGAGGACACGCTTTATTACTTCACAAGAGATGATGCCGAATGGTATGCGCCGATCCTCTATATTAACGGCAAGGACGGGATCTACGCCCTGTGGACCTCCGGCAGCAATGAGGACACCCGGTCCTGGGCTGCCCGCATGACGCAGATCGGGGATCATGTCTATGTTTACGCGCTTGGCTTAAGCCAGTACGAGGAGCTTTTTGCCGGGGAGGCCGCGCATTTCTTCCAGACCTCGCTGACCTTCTCCGGAAGATCCGAGCTTCTGTCCTCCGCACCGGAAAAGAGAGCAGAGGAATGCATAAATGCAGCAGGCACACCGGAGCAGGAGTCTGCAGCAGATAAGGCTTCCTCAGGCACAGCATCTTCCGGTCTGCATTCGATCTTTGCCCGCGTACAGCCGGAAGGAGAGGATAAGATCAGGATCCGGGAACTCCTTTTTGTAAGCTCCGATGATGAGGAGCTGATCAAGGAGTACGGTCTCGATCCCGGGGAGATGACCGATGACTATGCGATCGTCGAGAAAACCGGGGAGACCGAACGCACGCTGGAGGTAAGTGAAAACTGCCCGGTCTACGTGCAGTATCCGGAGGAAGGAACCTTCCGGTCCCTGATCAGCCCTGCGGAAATCAGCGCCTACGCCGGCCGGTTCAGTGAAGCAGACCTCAACATGACCCTGATCCTTGATGAGGACGACCGCGTCGTCTTCATATATCAGAATTACACACCGTAATCAGAAAGATATGTCAATACAGAGAAAATCAGAGCTGATGGTGATCCTGGCAGGTATCTGCTGGGGCATCATCAGCATCTTCATCAGACCGCTTGCTGCTGCGGGATTAAGCTCCATGCAGATCACAGCGGTACGGATCACAACAGCGGCACTGATCATGACGCCCCTGATGCTGATCAAAAAGCCTGAAAAAATGCGGATCCGCCTCAGGGATATCTGGATCTTTATCCTGACGGGAACCGTGTTCACCGTCGGGTATGCCGCATTTTATATCTACGCCAATGTTCACGGAGAGGCCTCCGTTGCCATCGTGCTTTTGTATACCTCGCCGATATGGGTCGTGCTGCTGTCCGCGCTGATGTTCCATGAGAGGATCACGCATGTGAAGCTGGCTGCCATTCTGCTGACGGTGGTCGGCTGCGTCCTGGTCTCAGGGATCCTGCACGGCGTGGGATCTGTTACCCCTGCTGTGATACTGACAGGCCTTGCGTCAGGCTTATGTTACGGACTCTATACCGTATTCGCCCGCGTGGCCATGGATCGTTACGAAAGCCTGACCGTGACTGCCTATACCCTGTTTTTTGCCATGCTGGGGATCCTGCCGCTCGGGGATCTTCCCGGCACTCTGAAGCTGATCCCGTCACATCCGGAGATCCTGCCGTGGGGCTTCGGGATCGGCATCGTCTGCATGATCCTGCCCGTGTTCTTATTCAATGCCGGTCTGGAACATGTGGAAACAGGAAAGGCCGCGATCCTGGTGGCGCTCGAGCCCGTTGTCGGCGTGATCATCGGGATGCTCTTATGGCATGAATCACACAGTCCGATGAAGCTGATCGGGATCGTGCTTGTGATCGCAGCCATCATTATGGTGAACCGTGACGGCGGGGATTCTTGACACGGGAGCGTACAGCATAGTAAAATGTCAAGAGTACTTTGTTTTTAGAGGAGTGTGATTTTTCCGTATGGAAGATGGCAGTCGAATATCATGGCTGATCGTAGTTTTTCTGTTATTCGGAGCTATGTATTTTGCTGTTGCCGAAACTGCCTTTGCCTCGGTATCGAAAACGAGGCTCAGGACATATGCGGATAAGGGTGACCCGCGGGCCAGGAAAGCGCTGTTTGTAACCGAAAACATGGACCGTGCGATCACTACGATCCTGATCGGTACAAATGCGGTCCATCTTGCGGCGGCTTCGATCGTTACGGTGAATGTGACAAGGACCTGGGGCCTGTCTGCTGTTACCCTTTCCACGATCATTACAACACTGGCAGTCTTTTTCTTCGGGGAGATGCTGCCCAAGAGCATTGCACGCAAGTACAGTGAACGGTTTTCTCTGTCGACGGCCGGGTCACTGTGCTTTTTCATGTCTCTTCTGCGGCCGCTGTCCGCGCTTCTTACCATGCTCGGAAACGGCGTCGCCGCACTGACGAAGGGGGATCCCGAGGCATCCGTAACGGAAGGCGAGATCTATGACATTATCGAGGATATGACGGAGGAGGGATCACTCAACGAGGAACAGAAGGATCTGATCTCCTCGGCTTTAAGCTTTGGCGATGTCACGGTGGAGAGCATCCTTACAAGCCGTGTGGATGTAGCCGCCATTGATGTGGACATGTCGGAGAAGGAGATCCTGGATATTATCAAGGAGCAGAATCACAGCCGTATTCCGGTCTATGAGGGAACGATCGACAACATCATCGGTATCCTGCAGATCCGGAAATATATCAAGTATTATATCCGTACCGATGAACCGCTGGATATCCGCGGGCTTCTGGATGAGCCGTATTTTGTTCATCAGTCCACAAAGATCGATGACCTTCTGCAGGTCATGTCCACGCGCAAGCTGAATATGGCGGTGGTGACGGACAACTACGGCGGGACGCTTGGCATCGTGACAGTTGAAGATATCCTGGAGGAGCTCGTCGGTGAGATCTGGGATGAGGACGACAGGGTCGTCAACAACATTGTCCCCTTAAAGGACGGCTCCTACTCTGTCAATGCGGAGGAGCATGTCATCGATGTGCTCGATGAGCTCGGTGTGCACTATGACGAGGAAGAAGAGGAGCGGATCCTGAACAAGCTGATGAGTGAGCTTGCGTTCGAAAACTTCCCGGGCATGCCGAAGGAGGGCGATTCCTTTGTTTACCTGAACCTTCGGATCACCATCCTTTCGATGAAACGGAGCCGGATCTACCGGCTGCGTGTCGAGAAGCTGCCGGAAGAGGGAGCGGATGAGGAAGGAGGCAGCGTATGACGCCTTATATCCTTGGTATTCTCGTCTGCCTTCTGTGCTCGGCCTTTTTCTCGGCCTCGGAAATGGCGTTTTCTTCCTGCAACCGCATACGCCTTGAGCATATGGCGGAAAACGGCAGCCGGTCTGCCGCCGTGGCAGTTAAGATCCTTGAGCGTTTTGATGATGCTCTTTCGGCGATCCTGGTCGGCAACAACCTGGTCAATATCGCATCCTCTTCGCTCAGCTCCGTTGTGGCGATCCTGGCCTTCGGCGGTCGCTATACCTGGGCCGCGACCCTGATCATTACACTTGCTGTGATCATTTTCGGAGAAACGATCCCGAAGATCACCGCCCAGAAAAACGCCACCCGCTTTGCAAACAGCTTTGCCGGACCGGTGCATTTCCTGATGCTGCTCTTTACTCCCGTAACGCGCCTTACGGTAGGACTTGTGGAGCTTCTGACCAGAGGCCTTAAGGGAGAGCATGCTGCGGATGCCGATACAGCGGTGGAGGAGCTCCATTCCATCATCGAGACGGCAGAGGATGAGGACGTTCTTGATGAGGATGAGGTGGAGCTGATCAGCGCGGCGATTGATTTTTCCGAGATCTCTGCCCAGGAGGTCATGACCGCCAGGGTGGACCTGCTCGCCATTGATGTGGACGACAGCTGGGAGGAAATCATGGAGGCGATTGAAAAGTCTCCCTATTCCCGTATTCCCGTATATGAGGACAGCATCGACAACATCATCGGCATTCTTTCGATGAATCATCTGCTGAAGGCGCTGATCGATCATGAGGTCGTCAATATCCGCTCGCTCCTGATGCCGGCCATGTATGTTTACAAGACCATGAAGCTTCCGGCAGTGCTCTCGCAGTTTCGAAAGGCCAGACAGCATCTGGCTGTCGTGACGGATGAGTACGGCGGCACGCTCGGCGTGGTCAGCATGGAGGACGTCATGGAGGAGCTTGTCGGCGATATCTGGGATGAAACGGATACCGTCGAGACCGGCATCGTTGAGAAGTCGGACGGCGTCTATGAGGTGGATGGCGATACCGTCACCGGCGAGCTGGTAGACCTGATGGGCTGGGACGAGGATGAGTTCGACTTCGTTTCAGACACGGCAGGCGGCTGGTGCATCGAAATGCTGGACGGATTCCCCAAGGAGGGAGATTCCTTTGAGTATATGGGGTCTGAGGTGCGGGTGCTTGAGGTCGATGAGCGCCGCGTGACAAAGATCCGGATCCGGCGGAAATCATCGGATAAAGCATGAGAGATCCTGTCGGCAGCTCACGGTCTGTCTGCCGGGACGGCATGCAGCCATGCTTTCTGCTTTACGGTCAGGCCGGCGGCGGACAGTTATGAAGAAGTACAGTATCCGTAAAAAGGAGGAGATAAGTGTTATGAAATATCAGGTGATCACGATCCACAGAGATTTCGCGGCGTACGGGCGTACGATCGCAAGAGCGCTTTCGGAGGCGCTCGGCCTTCCATGGTATGACAGGGACTTTGTGAAGAAGACGGCCCTGGAAAGCGGCTTTGAATCCGAAATGATCCGCGAGGAGGGCGAGAACCTGAGCCACCGCAGCAAGTGGGTCGACAGCATCATGAGCACGGTCCACAGCGGATACAATTCGAGTCATGATGACATTTTCAGGGCGCAGAGCAAGGTGATCCTGGAGCTCTCCGCAAAGCCCTGCATCATCGTCGGCCGCTGCTCAAACTATGTGCTGAAGATGGCTGAGGTCCCGACCTTTGACATTTATCTCTATGCCTCCAGAGAGAACCGCAGACAGCGCGCTTCCGAGCTTCTTCCGGATGAGGACAAGTCGATGGATCCGCTCGCGGGAAAGAAGCTTGATCCGGTAAAGGATGCTGTGGAGCTCGATAAGTATATTGCCCGGCGGGACGATCTGCGCCGCACCTATTATAAAAAATATACGGGAAGCGAAATCGACAGCGCGTCAAACTACAACATCTGCCTTGATGTAGGCACGCTTGGCGTTGACCGCTGCGTACAGATCCTGCTTGAGATCCTGAAGTGATCCGCAGCCCTGCTGCCTGAAAGCAGGAAAGGATGCTTTCCTTTGTCTGACCGGGCCGGTGCCCGGCAGCCGTGATGATAATAAAGCCCCCGCATCTGCCGGATGATGCGGGGGCTTCTCAGTTCTTAAATGTGGGAAGCGGATTCAAAGATCAGACATCGATATGGAGCTTCAGGTTGTTTTCTCTCGACGAGAGTATGAGAGAGCAGATGCTTCCCGGAATCAGCTGCTTGGAAAAGCAGATCGGTGAGCCGTCAGGCAGGACCAGTGTGCTCTGTATGACATAGAGCGGATCGCCCGGATTGATGTTGAGATGCTCGGCCTCCTGCTCGCTTGCAAGGGCAACGTCCAGACGGTAGTGCTTGACGCCGATCTCATTGGCATCAAAGTTGCTGTCGATGACGAGGACCTTTCTGATCTGCTGGTTTTCTATGTTGCGCTGCAGCAGAAAGGCATATTTCTCAGCGGGAAGATAAAGGCGCTCAAGAGCTGCGGGGACGGAATTGGCAATACTGACGCGCTCAATGCAGATGACCCGTGAGCCTGAAGCAAGCTTCAGCTCCTTTAAGATTGCCTGGGAACCGGGGATCTGTCTGTTCGAAAGGATATGAGAGTATACCTGGATATGCTGCTTGGCGCAGACGTCCTCAAAGCTCTGGAAGGTCTCGTGCATCTTGCGGTCAGCCCAGTCGGTAACAAAGGAGCCCTTGCCGTGATGCTTGACGACCAGATCTTCGTCGACCAGCATCTGGATCGCGTTGCGGACCGTGATGCGGCTGACACCGAATTCCTCGCAGAACCTGGCTTCGCTCGGAAGGATCTGACCCGGCTGGTACTCACCGGTCCGGATCTTTTCTCTCACATAATCAACGATCTGCTGATATAGCGGTATTGCTGTATTTTTATCTAACATTGCTTCCTCCTCGGAATGAAATAATACAATTGTGAATATGTAAAGAATCGTACTCTTATAATATTACTATTATAATATGAAATTATAAGTTATTACAAGTCTTATAAATGGAATTTGTTAGTCAGTTTACTATGAAGCCTTATTAAATAAAGTAATAGCCGGCAAAAACCGTCCGCGCGATGAACGGACTGACTCAATTCGTGACAAAAAATATGTCGAACTTGACAATGCCATCTTGAAGTAGCTCGACGTAAGAGCTATAATTAATTCAAATTGGATTTAAACAGAAAACGGCGGGGCGCCTGGATTTAACAGCATACGGTGCCTTTTCCGGAAGGCAGGGATGTCTATATGATTGAAGCGGTGAGCTGCGGTGGTATCGTCATCTATCGAGGCAAGGTATTACTGCTTTACAAAAACTACAAAAACAGATATGAGGGCTGGGTATTGCCCAAAGGAACGGTGGAAGACGGCGAGTCACATGAGCAGACGGCGTTGCGCGAGGTGAAGGAAGAAAGCGGCGCAGACGCGGAGATCATTGACTACGTCGGCAGTAATTCATACTCTTTTATGATCCCCGAGGACAAGGTGGAAAAGGAGGTCCACTGGTACCTCATGAAAGGAAAGTCCTATTATTCTAAGCCGCAGTCGGAGGAATACTTCAGGGACAGCGGATTCTACAAGTATCATGAAGCGATCCATCTTCTCAAGTTCCCGAATGAGCGGGATATGCTGGAGAAGGCCTGGCCGGTCTATCAGAAGATGCGCCGGGAAGGAAGCTGGACATAAAAAGGACGGATGCATTTAAGCAGAGCTGCCGGATTCCGGCAGCTCTTAATTATTTTATAAGCTCCCGGAAAATGGGCGAAACGAACGAATGCTTTCTTTTTTCAGGACAGCTGACAAGGCAGCTTATATGCAGTGCGGTGCTTTCACAGGCATGGGGGCTTACCATATGAGGAAAGACCGGGGAAGGGGACTTGCCCGTTTGCCGGTGATGTTGTAAACTGATGGGTATGCTGAAATACCTGCAAAAACATAAATATTTGCTGCTGCTCTTATATCTGCCGGTTTATCTGATCGCCTTTTTCACGATCGACAAGATCCCGGCGGAGCATTATGTGATCCGCTGTCCCTTAGACAGCCTGATCCCCTTCAATGAGTACATGGTGATCCCCTACGCTCTGTGGTTTTTCTGGTTTCCGGGCTGGGTATTTTTCTTTGCCTTTCAGGCAGTGAAAGCGGAGCGGCAGACGGACGGCAGGGACCGCTGTGAAGAAGCGGTCAGAGACTTTGTAAAGCTCTGTGTCGTGATGTTTACCGGCATGACGCTCTCTCTGATCATTTATGTCATCTGGCCGAATGCGGTCGATCTGAGAGAACCTCTTGAGCCGGACAATATCTTTAAGTGCGCGGTGAAAATGATCCGGGCAGCGGACACCCCCTACGGCGTATGTCCGTCGATCCATATCTCCACGATCGTGACAGAAGCCCTTGTGATCCGTGACAGCCGTCTCCGGGTGCTGACGCCCTCTGTGCGCGTCTATTCTTACATCATCACCGCGATGATCACCTGGTCTACCATGGCGATCAAGCAGCACAGCATCGTGGACGTGATCGCCGGGGCCCTGCTTGCCCTTATACTGTACGTCATTTACGGAAAGATTGGATATGAATAAAAACTTTATTAAAATCAGAGGCGCGGCGGAGCATAACCTCAAAAACATCGACCTTGACATTCCCAGAGATCAGCTTGTCGTGCTGACCGGACTCTCCGGCAGCGGCAAGTCATCGCTTGCGTTCGATACGATCTACGCGGAGGGGCAGCGCCGGTATATGGAATCCTTAAGCTCCTATGCGCGTCAGTTCCTCGGGCAGATGGAAAAGCCGAAGGTGCAGAGCATTGAGGGACTTTCGCCCGCCATCAGCATCGACCAGAAATCCACGAATCACAACCCGCGCTCCACAGTCGGTACGGTGACGGAGATCTATGATTATCTGCGTCTTCTTTACGCGCGCATCGGGATCCCCCACTGCCCGCAGTGCGGCAGGGAGATCCGCAGGCAGACGGTCGATGAAATGGTGGATACGATCCTGCATCTTCCGGAACGGACCAGGATCCAGCTTCTTGCGCCGGTCGTCCGGGGACGGAAGGGAGAGCATGTAAAGCTCCTCGAGCAGGCCCGAAAGTCCGGCTATGTGCGTGTACGCGTGGACGGCAGCATGTATGAGCTCGGAGAGGACATCAGGCTTGACAAAAACTTAAAGCACAATATCGAGATCGTGGTTGACCGTCTCGTGATCCGGGAGGGCATTGAGCAGCGTCTTACGGATTCCGTGGAAAATGTACTGAAGCTTTCGGACGGGCTCATGATCGTCGATGTGATCGACGGCGAAGCGCTGACATTTTCCCAGCATTTTGCCTGTCCGGACTGCGGCATCAGTATCGAGGAGATCGAGCCGCGATCCTTTTCCTTCAACAACCCTTACGGCGCCTGCCCGGAGTGCTTCGGACTGGGGTATAAGTCGGAGCTCAGCCTGGAACTGATGATGCCGGACCCGACGCTGTCCCTCAACCAGGGCGTATTTCAGGTGACGGGATGGCAGTCGAGCGGACATGACGGCTCCTATACGCATGCCATGCTGGAGGCATTGTCCGAAGAATACCACTTCAGTCTGGACACCCCGTTCAATGAGCTTCCCGAGCACATCCGAAACATCCTGCTCTACGGCACCGGCGGACGCAAGGTAACGGTGCATTACAAGAGCAAATACAGCGGAGGGACCTCCTATGAGGTCGCCTTTGAGGGGCTGATCGAAAACACAAAGCGGCGCTATAAGGAGGCTTATTCCCAGGAGATGAAGGAAGCCTATGAGGAATACATGGTCAGGAGCACCTGCCCCTTATGCGGCGGACAGCGTCTCAAGAAATCCTCACTGGCCGTAACAGTGGGAGGGGAGAATATTCACCAGATCTCTTCCCATGCCATCGGAAGTCTCCGTCAGCGGCTTCTCGATCTGAAGCTTTCCTCGTTTCAGGAAAAGGTAGGCGCCGAGATACTCAAGGAGATCCGGGCCAGGGTCGAATTCCTCAACAATGTCGGCCTTGACTATCTGACCCTGTCCCGCGCGACGGCAACGCTTTCCGGCGGAGAGGCGCAGAGGATCCGTCTCGCGACCCAGATCGGGTCGGGGCTGGTCGGCGTAGCCTATATACTGGACGAGCCTTCCATCGGACTCCACCAGCGTGACAATGATAAGCTGCTGGCTACGCTGAAGCGCCTGAGAGATCTCGGCAATTCCGTGATCGTGGTAGAGCATGATGAAGACACCATGAAGGCGGCGGACTATATCATCGATATCGGTCCGGGCGCAGGTGAGCACGGCGGACTCGTTGTGGCCAGCGGGACCTACGAGGATATCATAAAGAACGAAAACAGCATCACAGGCGCATATCTTTCCGGACGGAGGAAGATCGAGGTGCCGGCCGTGAGGCAGACTCCGAAAAAGTGGCTTACTGTCCGGGGCGCAGCGGAGAACAACCTGCGTTCGATCGACGTGCGCTTCCCCTTAGGCGTATTTACCTGTGTGACGGGAGTATCCGGCAGCGGCAAGTCCTCCCTGGTAAACGAGATCCTGTATAAATCCCTGGCCAGGACCCTGAACCGTGCAAAGACGATTCCGGGAAAGCACAGCGGGATCGAGGGTACGGAACAGCTTGACAAGGTGATCTGTATTGACCAGTCCCCGATCGGACGCTCTCCCAGATCCAACCCCGCGACCTATACGGGCGTGTTCGACCTGATCCGCGACCTTTTCGCATCCACCCAGGATGCCAGGATCCGGGGCTATAGCAAGGGACGCTTCTCCTTCAATGTGAAGGGCGGGCGCTGTGAAGCCTGCTCCGGCGACGGTATCATCAAGATCGAGATGCACTTCCTTCCCGATGTGTACGTGCCCTGTGAGGTCTGCGGCGGCAGACGCTACAACCGGGAAACGCTCGAAGTAAAATACAAGGGAAAAAGCATCTATGATGTGCTGAACATGACCGTCGAGGAGGCGCTCGAATTCTTTAAAAACGTCCCGTCGATCGAGCGCAAGATCCAGACTCTTTATGACGTCGGCCTTTCCTACATCCGCCTCGGACAGCCCAGCACGGAGCTTTCCGGCGGCGAAGCGCAGCGCATCAAGCTGGCGACCGAGCTGAGCCGGAGAGGAACCGGAAAGACGATCTACATTCTCGACGAGCCCACCACAGGACTTCATTTCGCAGACGTGCACAAGCTGGTGAACATCCTGCTCAGGCTTCGGGAAAACGGCAACACGGTCGTAGTCATCGAGCATAACATGGATGTGATCAAAACAGCGGACTACATCATTGACATGGGACCCGAGGGAGGAGACCGCGGCGGCACTGTCGTGGCCGAGGGAACTCCCGAGGAGATCTGCAAAGTGCCCGAAAGCTTCACGGGACAGTATCTGAAGCCGTATCTGAAGTAACATTGGCTTAAACATAAACAGTCAGGAGAAGTCCGTTGAGGCTTCGGCACTACGACTTGGAAATGCTGCGCCGCCTATGAGGGGCTGCCTGCGCAAACTCGGCGGGTCCCCTCAGAGCAGGCCCTTACGGGAAGGGACCCGCCTCAGACAGTTACTCCGGTCAGCCCCAGCTATGCTCGCATTTCCGGCGTCTCCGGCCTAGTAGCCTCAACCGGACTCTCCATGACTTATTACCATTTCACGGAGGACTGCATATGCTCTTCAAAGACATTACCATCATCGACAAGGATTTCAAGGCCGTAAGGCATCAGTATGTGCGCACGGAGGGAGCCTTCATCACCTACATCGGTGAGGCGGATCCGCGCACGCTCGAGGAAGCGGGTGAGATCGAGGGCGAGGAGGTCTACGACGGGAAGAATAAGGCACTCGTGCCCGGATTCTATAACGTTCACTGCCATGTGCCCATGACCATGCTCAGAGGCTATGGCGAGGGACTTCCGCTGCAGCGCTGGCTGTTTGAGAAGATCTTCCCCTTCGAGGCGAAGCTTACGCCGCAGGATATTCAGAACGGGACCCTGCTCGGCGCCCTCGAGCTGATGGCCTCCGGAAGCGCTTCCATCAGCGACATGTATTTCTCGATCAACGAGATGGCGGAGGCTTTGGACCGTGCCGGCATGAAGGCCAATATCTGCCATGGCATTTCCTCCTTGGACCTGGGGCAGGATCTTTCAAAGCTTCCGGGGTATCAGGACACGCTGCGCCTTGCGCGGGATGAACGCGCAGGCGTTTACGGCGGGATCAAAGGAAGCGGAGAAGGCAGCAGGATCAGGGCTGACATGGGTCTTCACGCTGAGTATACCTCCACGGAAGGTCTGGTCCGCCAGATCGCGGAGGCGGCAAAGGGGGAAGGCTTAAGCATTCATGTGCATATTTCCGAGACACAGACCGAGCATCAGGAGTGCATGGAAAGGCATGAGGGCAGAACGCCCATCCGCTACATGGCGGACTGCGGGGTCCTGGATGTTCCTGTGCAGGCGGCGCACTGTGTTTACTTAAGTGATGAGGACGTGGAGATCATGAAGGCGCACGGAGCGGCGGCTGTTCACAACCCGTCCAGCAATCTGAAGCTGGGAAGCGGTATTGCCCCTGTCCGGGATTACCTGAAGAAGGGGCTTAAGGTCGCGATCGGAACGGACGGCGCCTCAAGCAACAATAATCTCAACATGATGGAAGAGATCCATATGGCTGCCATGATCTGCCGCGGCGTCACTAAGGATGCCAATGCCGTAAGCGCGTCGGATATCCTGAGGATGGCCTCCTTAGAGGGTGCAAGGGTGCAGGGCAGAAGAGACTGCGGAAGGATCGAGAAGAGCTGCCGTGCCGATCTCCTTGTATTTGACCTTGACAAGCCGCATCTGCAGCCGGATTTTGATACTGTGGCCAATATCGTCTTTGCCGCACAGAGCAGCGATATCGTTCTCAACATGATCGACGGGCGTGTTGTGTACCGGAACGGGGAGTTTCTGACTCTCGATAAGGAACGGGTGATCTATGACGCAAACGCCAGCTTTCAGAGGATCCTTACGGAGCTGTAAAATCCGTTTACACCTCTGTATATACATGCAGCAAGCCCTCATTTTCGTACAAAAACATTACACTCGAAAACAAGGAAAAACAAATAGGAATAATCACCAAAAATCCGCGTAAAACAAGGTCTTTTTTCTGCAGAGCCGACTCGCCTTTATAATAAGGAAATTGTAGAAGAATTGTCAAAAAAATGTTAAAATTTACCATAGGAGGTAAATTTTATGTACAAGATCGGCGAGTATGTTATGAAGGCGAACACCGGTGTTTGTAAGGTAGACGAGATTGTGACAAGACGCCTGGCCGAGGGCATGGAAGAAAAGGAGTACTATGTTTTGATTCCGGTGGATGATCCGCGGGCAAAGGTGTTCGTGCCCGTCGCTTCGGAAAAGTCCAACATGCGCAGAGCAATGGGTGAGCAGGAGGCAAAGGATTTTATTGATTCCATACCGGTAATTGATGTAAAATGGATCGAGAACGACAAGAGTCGTGAGCAGGAATATAAGAATGCGATGCGTTCGAACGATCCTGTCCATCTGGTCGGAATCATCAAAAACCTCTATTTAAGGAACATTGAACGGGAGAACCAGGGCAAGAAGGTAACGGCTGTGGACGACCGCTATTTCAAGATGGCGGAGAACGCGCTGAACTCCGAACTGGCCCACGCTCTCGGGATCAAAAAGGACGACATCAGGGAACTGATCGCAGAGTCGATCGAAATGAAAGCCGCGACCGGCTGATGCCGGCAGGAGACCTCAGAGTTTTTAAGACAGAGCGGAAGCGCTTTTTATGGCAGCCGCAGAGTGAACAGTAAGTACGGATTTATCTTCGCTTTATCAGACAACAAAGAAGCATCAGCTGCACCCCGGAAGTACCGGTTTTGGCGAGAAACATCAGCCGGACCGGACTTTCGCATGTAAGGAGAGTCATGGATACGAACAACAGACCGAGAGGCCACGAGAGGAAAGTAGCAGGCACAGGCAGTGTGAATAAGAAGGGCAGCGGGCTTGGGCTCGGGAAACCGGCCGGCAATACCGGCGGCCTTTCCGGAAGACCCGGCGGCCTGGGCGGAAGCTTCGGAGGAGGATCCTCGGGAGGCTCCGGCGGACCGTTAAGAAGCGGCGGCTTCGGCTGCGGCGGCCTGGGTGTCATTGTGATCGTCCTCGTTTTCACGCTTTTAAGAAGCTGCTTT
>Ga0256404_1009556_pt1 | contig 13830 bp, 11 predicted proteins | sample RumenRJG_01DNA_FD_185990 | JGI IMG/M metagenome (GOLD analysis project Ga0256404, IMG submission 185990) | Bovine rumen microbial communities from Lethbridge, Alberta, Canada - RJG_01 | ecosystem: Host-associated > Mammals > Digestive system > Stomach > Rumen | place: Canada: Alberta | collected...
AGAAGAATTAAAATCAATAAAAATTAAAGATTATTATTTACCTATAATACCTTTTATAGGAGAAGCAATAATATTATTTAATATTTATTTTATTCTATCATTAATTCCAAACACTACCAGCGTTTTAGAAACAATAATTAGCGTCATAAATGAATATAAAATTATAGAGACTGTAACATTAGCATCATTTATTCCAATAAGTCTTGGAGCATTTATTGATAGTGATTATAGAAGATATAAATATCAGAAAAAGCAGAAAAAAGGATTAAAAAAGAAATTAGAAATACTTGAGTCAAAAATACTAGAAGAAAAAGAATATTTAAATAGCTTAAATAATGAAGTAAAAGGGCAAAATAAGCCAACTACTAAAAAAGTAATTGATACAAATCAAACAATAACTGAAATAGATAACCTTCTAGATTTATATTATAAAATTGAAGCTGAAGGAGTAAATAACTACATAGATAATAATGAAAATGCCCCAGAGAAAACAAAAAAAAGACAAAAAAAGAAAAATCAATTTTTTCTTTTTATTTTTTCCTTTTTATTTATATTTTTTTTAGAAGGCATATATAAAGCACTCATAATAGAAATAAGTTCCAAAAATAATAAAACATATAAGTTTTTTTTCTCAATACTATAAGCCATATTAAATAACCATATATTGATGATAAGAACCCCAATAAATATAAGAATCATAGTTAAACTAATATTTTTAGAAGAAAATCTCTTTTTAAAGAAGCTGCAAAAAATATAAGCGAATATTGTACAAATCCAATATATCAATAATAATATAATACCCTTATATTTAAACTTGAAATCCAAAGAATCATAAACCTCAATTTTATCACCATTTAAATGATAAGCCTCACATATTAACTTATAAAAAGAATTATATCCATTTTTTAAGCCTTGATCATACTCCTCATATTTTAAAAACGGAAGAAAATAACTATTTATATGTTTATCAATTATTTTATTACTAATTAAAGTAGACAACTCTGAACCAACATGAATATGAATTTGTTTTTCTAATTTAGCATAGATAATTACGATAGATTGACTACTAATATGATATTCATCAAAAAGATTATTAGCAAAGTCTTCGATTGATATATTGCCTAAATTTGGTACAGTAAATAAATAATACTCAATATCTAAATTATCTTTTAAAAAATGAGAAGCTTCTTCTAAATACTGATAAGTATCATTTTTTAAATAATTAACTTCATCATGTATATAAGTAACATCATTAGCAGAAAAAACAGTTATTGGAAGAAAGAAAATAAAAAAAATAAAACAAAGAATTATCTTTCTCATAGTACCACCAATAATAATTTATCATATTTTTTTATTTTTGAAAATATCTTCATTCTCTCTATCTGTATCTGAAGCAACTTTAATAGAACAATACAAAAACAATATTAAAAACAAAAAAATAATAATAAGAAATGATTTCATAAAAACCCCCTTTAAAATATATAAATTTCTAAATCGATATAAGTTTTATCATATTTTTTATTATATGTAAAATAACCATTTTTATGATTTGAATGAAAAAAATGTCTAAAAAAAAGAATTTGTCTAAAAGAAAAAAACAAATTCAGTAGAAAAATGAAGTGAAAATACAAGTTTAAACAAAAAAAGAAGATACACTTAATATTACCTTATTAAAGTACCTTCTTCATGACTAAATTATAGCATATTTACTACTAAATGTCAAATATTGTAAATATTATATTAAATTCCATGAATAATATTGACAAGCCAAGATATTATGAGAAAAACAAAAAATAAAAATGAATATCTTTGTGTAAATTCTATAAAGAATAAAGATTTGTTTTTTTTCAAAAGAATATCATATAATAATAAACAATTAAAAAACAATAAATAAAAAAATAAAGGAACCGATAAAACATTATAGTATAATGCCTTATCAAAATGAAAATTAAAAATTTCTAGAAAAGCTCTAGTCATTCCACATCCTGGGCAAGGAATAGAAGTAATTGTCTTAAAAAAACAAGGAATAGAAATATGTAAAAATAATAATACATATATAACTATTCCTTCAAATACAAAAAATAAAATCTTCCAATTTTTCATTAATCTTTTAATGGTACACCATCGCTATCGCAATTAATGCTTCCAGCTAAAATCATTATTCCTTCAATAAAACCCCAAAGGCTTCCAATTCCGCAAGTAAATATTGTAACGAATATTTGGGTAATTCCTTTATTTGTATATCCTAAATAAAAATTATGTATTCCCCATCCACCAAGAAATAACCCTAATAATCCAGCTGCTAACTTAGATTTAGCTTGAGGATTAATATTATTATTCATATTTTGTTGAGGATTTCCCCCTCCATTTTGATTTGTACCACAACTTGGACAAAATTCACTATTATCATCTAATTGAAACCCACAATTAGCACAAAACTTAGCCATATAATTCACTCCTTTAATTCATTTTAACATAAAAACAAGAAAAAAAAAGAAAATAATGTTATTTTCTTATTTTTGAAACTGTGAATTGTAAAGTTTAGCATAAAAACCATTTAATTTTAATAAATCTTCATGGTTGCCTTGTTCAATAATATTACCATCATTCATAACTAGTATTAAATCTGCATTCTTAATAGTAGAAAGTCTATGAGCAATAATAAAACTAGTACGCCCTTCCATTAACTTATCCATTGCTTTTTGAACTAACTCCTCCGTTCTTGTATCAACATTAGAAGTTGCTTCATCCAAAATTAAAAACGGTGCTTCCTCAATCATACCACGAGCAATAGTTAGCAACTGTTTTTGTCCAGAAGAAATAGCATCATTATCATTAACTTCCGAATCTAACCCCCCTGGCAAAGTTTTTATAAAATGATCAATACCAACAGTTTTGCAAACATTCCATATTTCTTCATCACTTATATTTTTATTATTAAATTTCAAATTTTCTCGAATCGTCCCATCAAATAACCAAGTATCCTGTAAAACCATAACAAATAAATCATGAATATTTTCTCTAGTTAAGTTATGAATAGACTCTCCATCAATAATGATATCTCCATGATTAATTTCATAAAATTTCATTAGCAAATTCACCATTGTTGTCTTTCCAGCACCAGTTGGTCCAACAATCGCAATCTTTTCTCCGCTTTTTACTTTAGCACTGAAATTTTGAATGATTGTTTTATCTTCATCATAACCAAATTTTACATTTCTAAACTCAATATTACCTTTAACTAAATTTTTATCTAAATATCCATTAATGTTTTTCTCATCAGAAAGCTCATCTTCATCCATAAACTCATATACTCTTTCAGCTGCAGCAGCGATAGATTGCATCGTAGTAGCAGCTTGGGCTAGTCTAGAAAGTGGATTCGTAAAGAGCCTAACATATATCATAAAAGCAACAATTACTCCAAAAGATATTTTTTCATTCATAACTAGCAAAGCTCCAACTACACAAACTAAAACATAACCAAAATTCCCAATAAAATTCATCAATGGCTGCATGATTCCAGATAAAAATTGACTCTTACGATTACAATCATATAATTTATCATTTATTTTGTTAAACTCTTCTAAAGCTAAACCCTCCCCATTATAAGCTTTAACAACATTATGACCAGAATATATTTCTTCAATATGACCATTTAGTTTTCCTAGCTCACTTTGACGTTTAACAAAATATTTCTGAGACTTTTTTAAAATAAGAAAAGAACCAAAAAATCCAAATATAGAAGCACCTATCGCTGTCAAAGCCATAATCCAATTTGTAACAAACATCATAATAACAGAACCTAAAAATAAAGTTAAATTAGTAACAAAAGAATTTATATTATTACTCATATTTATACCAATAGTATCTACATCATTAGTAACCCGAGATAAGATATCTCCTGTTTCATGACTGTCAAAATATTTAAGTGGTAACCTATTAATTTTTAAACTAATATCATTTCTTAATTTTTTAGAATAACCAATTCCAACATAAGCCATTAAAATACCTACAATGTATCCAAGAACAGAATTCAATAAGTAAATAACACCTAAAATTGTAGACCTTTTTTTTAGCTCTGAAACATCTAATTTTGCCTCAACTATTTTCTTAATTGATTTAGGCATCATATCAAGTTTACGAATAATTATCTCATTATCTGCATTTTTATCAATAGTACGAATTATTTCTAAATACTTAATTTGATCAGAAGAAGTTATAGTAACTCCGTCTATTTTTATATCAGAAAGAAGATCTTTTTTCTCATCATCACTTAATTTATAAAAATTAGAAATAGATTCTTCTATAGTAGAATCATTATAGTGAGCTGCGATATTCTTCATAATAGATTTTGAAACATCTTGTAAAGCCCCAACATTAGGCTTAATTCCTTCACTAATAACGTCCGTAACATCAGCAAGTTTATTAGGAGCAATTGTCGATAAGATAGCAGCAAACATAGCTAGAAAACAAGATAATACTAGTATATAACGCCATCTATTTAAACTGTGAAAAATTCTTGATATTGTTCCCTTAAAATCCTTAACCTTCTCTGGCTCTCTCATATTATGTCTAGGCATTTTCTAATTCCTCCTCACTAAGTTGCGATAAGGCAATTTCCTTATAAACTTCACAAGACTTCAATAATTCTTTATGAGTTCCAATACCTACGCATTCACCTTTATCTAAAACAATAATCTTATCAGCATTCATAATTGTACCAATTCTTTGAGCAACTATTAAACTAGTTGCATCTTTTGTATAATTTTTCAACTCTTTTCTAAGCTTAGCATCTGTTTGATAGTCTAATGCACTAAAAGAATCATCAAATATATAAATCTCCGGATTCCTTGCAATAGCACGAGCAATAGATAATCTTTGTTTCTGACCACCACTTACATTCGTTCCACCTCTAGCAATATGAGCATCATATTTTTTATCCATATTTTCTACAAAATCTTTTGCTTGTGCAATTTCAATGGCTTTTTTTACTTTAGAAAATTGAATCATCCCACGTCCATTATCACCATATGAAACATTATCAGAAACAGAACCAGTAAACATTACTGCTTTTTGAGGAACATAACCAATACGATTATTTAGCTCATGTAAATCATAGTCTTTTACATTAACCCCATCAACTAAAACCTTACCTTCACTAACATCATACAATCTAGGAATCAAATTAATAAGTGTAGATTTACCACTACCAGTAGATCCAATAAAAGCAACAGTCTCCCCTTTGTTGACTTTAAAATTAATATTTTTTAATAAATATTCATCCGCATCTGGATACTTAAATGATACATTTTGAAATTCAACCGTCCCAGTCTCTTCCGTTTTCCCATTAAAACTACCAGATATGACAGAAATATCACTCTCCAAAACTTCATTAATACGTTCTGCTGAAACTCTAGCTCTAGGTAATACCATAAATATCATCGTAAGCATTAAAAAAGAAATAATAACCTGCATACCATAACTAGAAAAAACAACCATATTACTAAAAACATTAATTTTTTCTATCATTCCACTATGAAGAATAAGATATGCTCCAACAATATAAATACCAAGATGTTGAAAATGCATAACAAAATTCATAATTGGATCCATTAATGCAAATGTTTTAGTAATCGTTAAATGTATATTAGTTAACTCACTATTAACATCATTAAATCTATCTTCTTCAAACTCCTCAGCATTAAAAGCATGAACAACTCGAATACCAGTAATATTTTCTCGAGCTACTCCATTAATCTTATCAGTAAGTTTTTGTATTCTAGCAAATCTTGGAGAAACAATTTTAATAATAATCATATTTGTAACAACAATAATCACAACTCCTATTGCTGTAACTAAACTTAATTCCCCACTCTTCCCGATAATCTTTAAAAGAGCCCAAATAGCCATAATTGGTGCCTTAATCAATAATTGTAATCCCATCGCAAGTAACATTTCAATTTGAGTAACATCATTCGTTGTACGAGTAATTAAACTAGCAGTAGAAAATTTCTTTATCTCACTAACACCAAAAGACTCTACTTTTTCAAATATTTTTTTTCTTATACTTCTAGAAAATCTAGCAGATAATAAAGAAGTAAAATATCCAACAACAATAGTACAAACTAAACTACTAACTGCACATAGTAACATAAAAACACCTGATTTTAATATCTCATTCATCGTACTATCTTCAGTCTGAACAAGTCTAGTAATATCACTCATATATTCTGGTAATCTTAAATCTAAAAATACAGAAAAAACAACTAATAACGCAACAAACAATATAATAATAAAATCTTTTTTTTCTAAATTTTTAAATAATTTAATCATAAAACCCTTCTTTCTATTAAGACTTTATAAGCATAAAACAAACATATTAATTAGTCAAGTGCTAAAAAAATAAAAAAGGTTGTATTTCTACTTTCGCTATGTTATAGTAAAAAACAATTATATAATTTAAAAGGAGAAAAAATGATATGTATAATAATCAACAAACAATACAAGAATGGAATTTAAATTTTTTAGAAGATCATTTAGAAAGAATAAGTCATCAAAATAAATATAATGATATTGACCCAATTAATATAGTAGATGAAAGATCAATAAACATCCTATATGAAGATTTAACAAGTTCTGAAAACATCAAATTAATTCAAAATGGGCAATATCCAACTATAGAGACTGAAATTAAATTTTGGTCAGGTTTACAATCAAGTTATTTTAATTGTAAATCAAAAGAAACAAAAAAATAATTATATTATTAAAATAGACCACTATAAATCTAAAATAATAAAAACTGTATGTAACGATCCATATACCTACTATGAAAATAAATATAAACATATCATAACATTTGATAAAAATAAGTATCAAATTCAATTAGAAACCCAAATAATACCACTAGGCTCAAAAACGTTACAACCTTCAACTAAAAGAACTTTTACCCAAATAAACAACAAAACGGATATAACTGAATGGGAAAGATTAGGCAATATAAAAGGTAATAAACATTCATTAGATGAAGAACAATATATAAAATCTATAATTAAACCATCAAAAATATTAAATAGCTCTATAAAAAATAATTATAATTATGATCACTGGATATACCCTCCAAAAAGAAATGATTTTTTAAGAATCGAAGTTGGAAGCGCTATTCACTATAGCTACGCCAACATAAATGAAGAAAGAGAAACAAAATACCGTATAAATGTAAACATAACACCAGAAGAAATAAAAATATATAAAGAATTATACTCAAATAGTAACAAGAGACATGAAAAACACTATTACAGATCCTATGAAGAATTCTATGATGATGTAGCAATTTTAAAAGAAGAGGCAGAACTATTACAAGTACTAGAAAATGATATAAGAAAAATAGAAGAGTTACAACTATGTGTATCATTTAATGGACATAATAAAGAAAAAGCACGACAGAAAGTATATAATAATTAAATAAAAACCCTTCAAAGAAATTGAAGGATTTTTATTATTTAAATTATCAGTTTAAAATATCATTTATAATTACTCAAGAACTAAGTAAAATTTTATGATATCGACTATTTTGAATAATATTTAAAGGTAAAACTTCTTTTTTCAACTTTTTTTTGAAGAGAATTTAAATAGAATCCATCTGCTCTTAACTGATCTTTCATCTTTAAAATCTCATCTATAGAAAAGAACTTAACATCAGCAATTTCTAAAGAATCAAAATAACCATTCTTCTCAATTAATTCCATATCTAACAGAATATTAATTATATTAATATCATCATAAACTCTATTTAGAATATCTACTATACCAGTAGCCTTAACTTTATAGCCAGTTTCTTCAAAAAATTCTCGTTCCGCGCCTTCAATAAATGATTCGTTATCTTCTAATGAACCAGCTAGTATATTCCAGGTTCCTTTCCAACGACCTTTATTTTCTTGAACAAGCAAGATTTTTCATTAATTTCTAAAATACCCCCCAACAACTACAACAACCATATCTTCCTCCTAAATATTTATTCACTTCTAAGGGCCTCAACAGGATCTTTTTTACTAGCAATTTTTGCTGGAATAAAACCTGCTATCATAGTTAATAAAGTACTAATAATAATTAAAATAATAGCACCACTAACAGGAAGAACAGATAAATTTTTAATATCTACTATTGCCTTAATAATTATATTAATAGGTATATTTAATAACAAAGTAACAACAATACCAAGTACCCCAGAAGCAAGTCCTTCCATTAATGTTTCTGCATTAAATACTCTTGAAATATCTTTTTTACTAGCACCAATACTACGTAAAATACCAATTTCTTTTGTTCTTTCAATAACAGAAATATAAGTAATTATAGCAATCATAATAGATGAAACAATCAGACTTATAGCAACAAAAGCAATTAAAACACTACTAATAACATTTACTATAGTAGAAACACTACTCATCATAATACCAACTACATCACTATATTCAATCTTATCAGCTTCTTTTTTACCCTTATTATACTTATTTATAATATTAACAATTTCCTCTTTTGAATCAAAATCTTTTGGATAAATAGAAATACTATCAGGATTATCAATATCAGCAATACCAAGTTTTATTTTATTCTCTTCAAAAGATGAAGTCATATTCTCACTATAACTCTTCATAAAAGCAGCTAACTCTTCTTGAGACATATTTTGTACAGCCATCATTTGTTCAGGATTTAAATTTTCCATTTGAAAAGAAGAATTTGTTGAAAAAGTAGCCCCAGTAAAAACATTAACATCTTCATTAGCTAATTGTTCTTTAACGATTTCTTTATCATTAATATTTTCTATAATATGTTTCATTAAATCTTGTCTATATCCAACTAAACCATAATTTCTACCATTATCAACAGAACCACTACTCTGCTTAATAATACCAACAATTTTTACTTCTTCAGCATCATTAATCATTTTTTTCATATATTCTTCATCATCTTGCATATTAATCCAAATACCATTATCTTTTTTATAATAATCAGGGCTTAAAACTAGTTTAAAACTTAAATTTAATAAATCATCATAAGAATACGTTTTTTTCTCAAAAGTTACTTCCTTCCCACTAGTCATATTTTGAAATTGCTCTTTTAAATCATCCTGAGATAGAATTCCTAAAGAATAAAGTGTATAATCACTAATCTCATTATTTTCCCCGATAACTAATAACATCTCATTATAATTTTCTGCCCATTTTCCAGAAACTAAATCATATTGTTGATGAAGTAATTTATCATTATTAATCATTTCAAAAAAAGCATCATAATTAGTAAGCATACCACTATATAAATCTGAAATACCACTAGTACCCATACCAATTGTATCTAATACAGTAGTTGGATTAACTCTTAAAATTTTATCTGAATCATTTTTATATAAATTAAGACTTACTTTATATCCGTAAGAAATATCAGTAGTATACTTCGTAATATCTGTCTTATTATTAAGATATTCTTTAAAAGATTTCATATCATTATGTTTAACTTCTTTACTCATAGTCTCAAACATATCACCCATAATATTAACAGAATGAATCTTATCATCATCATGCTCTTCTTGCTTTTGACTGCCAGATAAAGTTTGTAACATAGAACTCATATCAACAGATTCTTTTTCTATTTTTAAAGGATACGAACTTAATGTTTCTTCCTCTGTCTTATCAATATATAACTGAATACCATTTGATAAAGATAAAATAAGAGCAATACCAATAATTCCAATACTGCCAGCAAAAGCAGTCAGCATTGTTCTTCCTTTTTTAGTTAAAAGATTGTTTAAAGATAAAGATAGTGCAGTTTTAAAACTCATAGAAGTCTTCTTCGTCTTTTTCTTCTCCTCAATCAACTCCAACTCTGTATTAATTTTACCATCATAAGGATTTGTATCATCAATTATTTTACCATCTTTCAATCGAACAATACGATTAGAATACTCCTCGGCAATCTCAGGATTATGAGTAACCATAATAACAAGCTTATCAAGTGATATTTCTTTTAACAAATCCATAACTTGCTTACTAGTTGCTGTATCAAGAGCACCAGTAGGTTCATCAGCAAGTAAAATATCTGGATCATTAACAAGTGCCCTTGCTATCGCAACACGCTGCATCTGCCCTCCAGATAGTTGAGACGGTTTTTTATGAATATGATCTTTTAAACCAACTTTTTCAAGAGCCTTCTTTGCGCGTTTTATTCTCTCTTTTTTAGAAACTCCAGATAAAGTTAAAGCAAGCTCAACATTTGCTAAAACACTTTGATGTGTAATTAAATTATAATTTTGAAAAACAAAACCAACTCGATGATTACGATAAATATCCCAATCTCTATCATTATACTTTTTAGTACTTGTCTCATTAATAATTAAATCTCCAGAATCATAATGATCCAAACCACCAATAATATTTAACAACGTAGTTTTACCAGAACCGCTAGGACCCAAAATAGAAGTAAACTCACATTTACGAAAATTAATACTTACATTATCCAAAGCCTTTTGAGTAAAACCTTCTGTATGATATGTTTTAGTAATATTTTTAATTTCTAACATCATACACCTCCTATAATTTCTAATTAATTATACAACAAAAACAATAAAAATAAAACAAAAAAGGTAAATTTGTATTCCAACAAATTTACCTATAAACTATATTTTTTTACTTTCCAGATAAACAATCCACCAAATAGTATTACTAAAGCAACAAAAATAACAAAATAATTACTTTTTGTAGGAGAATTTTTTAGTTCAAAAATGATTAATTATATTTTTTTTGATAACAAACGATACATAAAACATATAAAATATAAATATAATAACTATAAAAATAATAGAAAGCATACGTAAGAAAATATATAAAAAAATAATAATAAAACTAATCGTACAAAATATAAAAAAGAAAAAATAGTTAATAAAACATTAACTATTTTAAATTAAATATTAAAATCTATTTTTTTAATAGAAATAACTTTTCTTTCACCTATAACATCTACATAGTAAACTCTAATATGATCATTTTCTTTTAAAAATGGTAAGTTATCTTTATCTATTTTTATAGAAACTTTATATTTATTATTGTCTTCATCCATAAAATAATAATAAGTATTTCCATCTATTAAAGCATTTGTAATAGAATGAACTGTCATTTCTTTTGAAACTAAATCTAAACTATTATCATCCACATCACCTAAATATGCTTCTGCGGCTTTTAAAATACCTTTAGAACTATCTGTAACAACAACTTTTTGATAATCAACCACATCAATAAAACCATACATTTTAACTAGACCAGCATTGTCTTTTAAAGAAACTAAATATGTAGGTTTGTTATTTAAATTAATTAGTAAAGGAAATGTTGACTTATATTTCATTTGCTGAACCTGTCCTTCAGCAGAATCCATAGCCGAATACTCTTCCGCTCCAGCTACATGATAAAATTTTGTCTCTTTGGTCCTTAAATTAGTAAGAATAAATCCAATATTAGATTCATCACTTATTACAGATGTTATTCCAGTATAAAGATAAATATCATCATCTTGAGCTAAATAATTATATCCTCTAGTAGGTTCTACTACACCTTTTTGTCCAATAAAAGAGTTGAAAAAGCCATTTTTATAATGCCCCCAGTCTTGAACTTGTTCTAAAATAAGGTTTGCTTCATAGACATGATCAACCCACACTGGAATCTTTTTCAAAGAATAATACTTACTCTTACCATTTACAGGGTTAAAAATAACAGCTCCAACAACATCACGTCTCATCTCAACCCCAACATAATTCACGACACTTGCAACCCAATATGGATTACCATCATTATCTATTTCAAAATTAATACTATCAAAAATCCTAGTAGGATAACTCATCTGAATTTTTCGATATAAATTTTTTTGAAAATATGCTGAAGGGGCATATTTCATTCCTTTAGAAAGTCTCTCTAACTTAGCAGCTCCAGTAGTAGAGTTAACCGTTATGTATCCAGGTATTCCATTATTCATATTATTAAGCCATTTAATAAAACCATGATACTCTAAAGGGGTAACACGTATTATTTCATCTTGATAATTAATTTGAGTGTATTCTTCAGATACGTCAAATTGCGAAACTAAATCACTCATTCCACCCATAGTTCTATCCCCTATTTTTAAAGTAGAATCTCTGTCTAATAAAGGTAGTTTATTAAAATCGACTTCTTTTACTTCTTCTTTAAAATCTCCATCTTCAATTTTTATTCGATTATAATACTCCTTCGATTGAAACAGAGGGGAAACAATAATATTAACAACAATTATCCCTATAAAAAATATAGGAACAATAATTAAGCTTTTAATCATAAAAAAAGCCTTAAAATTACCTTTGCTTAAATCTTTTACAATAGATGAAAAAGAGATAGTAGAATGAAAAATAATAAAAACAATTAAAATAGTAAATAAATAAAATAGAAAACTACTAGAATGAATATTTATAGGAGGATACATCAAATAATAATAAATACCTGCATATAATATAGTAACTAAGATACTAACAATAATACTTTTTTTCATCTAAATCTTCCTTTCATCTTTTTGGAATAACACTTCCCACATATAGCCCTATATTCTACATTAGAGTTTTCATCATCAATAACAATTCTATCTCCAGTTAAAACCATAACACCATTTTTATTATAACGAGCATTAACATTTGCTTCTTCCCCACAACTACAAATAGTGGAAGATATTTTTTCAATAATAGTTGCCCGATTAAACAATTCTCCAGTACCTCTAAAAAAACGTGAATCAAATTGAGTAGCTAAACCATAACATACTACAGGCTTATGATACATTTCTGTAAAATAATAAAAATCTTGAACCTGCTGCGGAGTTAAAAACTGAGCTTCATCAACAAATAAACAATCATAATTATTATTCCAATAATCATAATAATCTGATACAACACCAGTATCAGGAAGAACAAGATCGACCTTTCTTTCCAAACCAACTCTAGAGACAATTTTTTCCCCGCCTTTAGAATCTACACCTGGCTTTATTATATATACATTTTTATTATCATCATTTTCACAATGAAAAGCAGTAAACATCAAAAAAGCACTTTTACCACAGTTCATGGTACCGTATCGAAAATATAAATTAGCTGTATCATATAATATACTAGAATTTACCTCTTCTCGAACATCAGCAAGTTCAAAAAGTCTCACACTTCCAGGAAAAGGGCAATTATTTGAGTCTGTTCTTAAACCATAACAAAAAATAGGAATATTAACTTCAATATTTTTTGAAAAATACCATAAATCTTCAACTTGGCTTGGAGTTAATAAATGTGCATCATCAACAAAAATACAATCTATGTTTTCTTCCCAATAACGAAAACAATTACTAAAATTATAATTATCCGAAACTAATAAACTCACCTTACTTTCCAAACCAATCTTAGACGAGATTTTATCTCCATATTTACTATTATCAAAAGGTTTAATAAGAAAAACCCTTTTTTTAATTTCCTTATAATTATATGCAGAAAACATCAAAGCAGCACTCTTTCCACAATTCTCTGTTCCATAACGAAAATATAATTTACTCATACAAAAACCTCCCTATCGATAATAAACTGAAACTTCCGTTAAATTAACCTTTTTTGAAAAACTGAACTCTATTTTTTTAACTATATCAGTCATAGACGGAATTTGAAATTTACCAAGACCAGTATTTCCAAACTTAACATTTTTAACAATATATTTATCATTTATTGTTGCATTTGCAACAACATTACTCCATTCTTTATCAGTACTAGCTAACCAGATATCTGATATTTTTTTA
>Ga0256404_1009559_pt1 | contig 13823 bp, 4 predicted proteins | sample RumenRJG_01DNA_FD_185990 | JGI IMG/M metagenome (GOLD analysis project Ga0256404, IMG submission 185990) | Bovine rumen microbial communities from Lethbridge, Alberta, Canada - RJG_01 | ecosystem: Host-associated > Mammals > Digestive system > Stomach > Rumen | place: Canada: Alberta | collected...
CCTGAATGATATGGAAGTGCCGTTCGAAGTAAACGCACTCTCAGCCCACCGTACACCCGAAGCCGTCGAGCAGTTCGCCAAGAACGCCGAAGGGCGTGGTGTCCGCGTCATCATAGCCGGTGCCGGCATGGCGGCCGCACTGCCGGGCGTCATTGCTGCCAGCACCACTCTGCCCGTCGTCGGTGTGCCCATCAAGGGTAGTGTCCTCGACGGCATGGACGCTCTCTACAGTATCCTGCAAATGCCTCCGGGCATCCCCGTGGCCACCGTGGCCATCAACGGCGCGATGAACGCCGCCATTCTGGCCTGCCAGATGATAGCCCTCGCCGACAGCCAGCTGGCTGAGAAGATGCGCCAATATAAAGCCAACCTCGGCAAGAAGATTGAGAAAGCCAACAACGACCTAAAAGAAGTCCACTATGACTACAAAACCAACTGATGCCCCGTCTCTTCAGTCCCCGTTGAGTGCCTCGAATGCCCCGTCTGTTCAGTCGCCGTCGAGTGCCTCGAATGCTCCGTCTGTTCAGTCGCCATCGAATGCATCGAATGTCCCGTCTGTTCAGTCGCCATCAAATGCATCGAATGTCCCGTCTGTTCAGTCGCCATTAAATGGCGACCCCGCCCCTCGGCCCTTCCTCCGTCGCCCCACCACCGTTGCACAGGTGGGCAACACCGCCATCGGCGGCGACAACCCCATCCGCATCCAGTCGATGACCACCACCGACACCAACGATACCCAGGGCTGCGTCGAACAGGCCAAGCGCATCATCATGATGGGCGGCGAACTGGTGCGTCTCACCACACAAGGCACTCGTGAGGCCGAGAACTTGCAGAACATTGTGCGCGAGCTGCGTCTGCAAGGCTTCATGACACCTTTGGTGGCCGATGTCCACTTCAATCCCAATGTGGCCGACGTGGCAGCACGCTATGTCGAGAAGGTGCGCATCAATCCCGGCAACTATGTCGACCCCGCCCGCACGTTCCGCCATCTGGAATACACCGACGAGGAATACCAGGCTGAGCTCCGGAAGATAGAGGAGCGCTTTGTTCCCTTCCTCCGCATCTGCCGCGAGCACCACACAGCCATCCGTATCGGCGTCAACCACGGGTCGCTCTCCGACCGCATCATGTCGCGCTACGGCGATACGCCCGAAGGCATCGTCGAGAGTTGTATGGAGTTCCTGCGCATCTGCCAGCGCGAAGACTTTCAGAACGTCGTCATCAGCATCAAGGCCTCCAACACCGTCGTCATGGTGCAGTCCGTCCGACTGCTCGTCAAGGCGATGGACAGTGAAGACATGCACTACCCCCTCCACCTCGGCGTCACCGAGGCTGGCGAGGGAGAGGACGGTCGTATCAAGAGTGCCGTCGGCATCGGAGCACTGCTCACCGAAGGCATCGGCGACACCATCCGCGTCTCGCTGAGCGAAGACCCCGAATACGAGATACCCGTAGCCCGCAAACTGGTGGAGAGCATCGGCGAATGCACCTACCTGCGTGCGCAGGCTGAGGCTTCGCTCAACGACGACACCGTCACCCTTTGTCTCGACGAACCCGACTGGGAGACATTCCAGCTGAAAGCAGCGATGGCCGTCGGCGCGCTTTTCATCGACCAGAAGGCCCATCGTCTCACCATCACGAACGAAAACTTTACCCACGAACAGCTGACCGCCCTGGCCGACAGCATCCTCCAAGCCGCCCGCATCAAGTTCACCAAGACGGAGTATATCTCCTGTCCTGGCTGCGGCCGCACGCTCTACGACCTGCAGACCACCATCCGCCGTATCAAGGAGGCCACCAAGGGCATGGTCGGACTGAAGATAGGCATCATGGGGTGCATCGTCAACGGACCGGGCGAGATGGCCGATGCCGACTACGGCTACGTCGGAGCCGCCCGCGGCAAGATCTCTCTCTATCGCGGCAAGGAGTGCGTCCTGAAGAACATCCCCGAACAGGACGCCGTACAACAGCTCCTCCGCCTCATCCTTGAAGACCAAAAGAAGCTTCATTGAAAACTATAAAAAAGAGAAGACAGACATGAGAAAATACACAAAACATACACGGCTCGTTGCCACCAGGCTCTTGGTGGCAACAGCTTTCCTTGCTTTGGCGCTAATATCAGAAGCTGCTCCCATAACACCCAAGCAGGCACAGCAGCGGGCTACCACATTCTTCCGCCAGCGATTGGGTAAGAATGCAGCACCCCCTCAGCTGTCGTTGGCATTGGCGAAGCCCTCAGTTCCTGGGGATTTGCCGCTCGACCTTGGTCGCTTGCCAAAGCAAGAATCCCCTGCTTCGGCCAGCTACTATATATATAATAAGGTAGGCGGCGGCTATGTCATCGTGTCAGGCGACGACGGCCAGCAGCCCATCATCGGCTACTCCGACCGCGGACACATCGTCGCCGACAGCATGCCCGAGAACATGCGATGGTGGCTCGACGGCTTCTATCGGACAGCAAAGCAAGAAGCTGCTGACACCTCCTATCCCGACCCTATCGACCCCATGCTCACCTCCGAGTGGGGGCAGAATGCACCCTACAACCAGCAGACACCCCTCATTGATGGCAAGCACGCCTCGGCAGGCTGCGGCGCCGTCGCCTTGGCACAAATCATCCGCTACCAGCAATGGCCCTGTTCGGTGGGATACATACCCTCAATCAACAAGTGCGAAGAATTGCCGCCCACCTGTTTCGATTGGGACAAGCTCCTCGATACTTACGACAGCACCTCACCCGACGACTGCCAAGACGAGGTGGCCAAGCTGATGAGATACGTCGGGCAGGCCATCAATACAAAGTATGGCAGCAATTCGTCGTCTTTCAACTCGGATGATGTCACCTATGCTCTTTCTGAGTATTTCGGCTTCGTAGGATGCCATAAACAACTACGCAATGCGTTTACCGACCAAACGATATGGGACAACGAGATGTATGAAAGTCTTCAGTTTGGCAACCCTGTTTTATATGGCGGAGAAAAAGCTGGAGGCTCAGGACACGCTTTCGTATTAGATGGCTACAGCGATGGCTATTTCCACATCAACTGGGGATGGACAGGATCCTACGACGGCTACTTCCTCCTGTCCAATCTTTCACCCAGCAGCACAACACAATACAACCGCAACCAATATGCCTTTACAAACATACAAAATCCATATAACAGAGGAGAGTACCATCCCTCTGAAATTATCAAAACAACAGACATGTTCTTCAACCCAGAGTTAAGCCGGGAGGGATGTCTGACACGCGAAAACAAGGAGGCTGACTTTACGGATATCGTCATCCAAGAAGACCGTTTATTCAAAGTAGGGCGAGTTGATGATACAATACAATATGCATTAGCATTAGTCGACGGCGGCCATATTGAGACAATCCTATCCGACACCCTACTCTACCTCTCAGACATTCAAGGCCGGAAGCAGAGACTTACGTTCCGATTCTCTATCTATAGCCACATTCCTTGTTCTGACTTCACAATCCAGACCGTCAGCAGAAATAATGAAGACGACTATTGGCGAATAAACGCAATAGACGAAGAAGAATATTACATCGTGACCGTCACCGAAAAACACCTCTACCTCAACTACGTTACATCTTCCTCCACCGGTACATCTTGTTCCATAAAGACAGGATTCGACAGCGACGAAAAGTTTGCGACCATAGGTCAGGACGGCACCCTGTCCGACAATCTCAAGACTAACATCAGTTTCTTCGGAGACCTGCAAAACCATTATTACGATTATTCCATCTGCCTTTTCAGCGAGAATTCGGAATTTCGTCAGACCAAGACCATTCTTCAACAAAAACCACTAAGCTCTGCAAACAATATTGAGTATGGCTTCAATCTTGACATGCGAACACTCCCCGATGGCAAGTATTTCCTCGACGCATTCGCTTTCCCTTGTGGTGCAGACCCCAATCAGGACAAAACACCAACTCCTCACAGCAAAATGCTCAAGCTCATCAAACAAGACAGCCTTGTCTATGTACAACCCGCCAACCTTGTTACGCCTTCCTGCAACAGCCTTGACCTCGGAGTATTAGCTGACATAGGTTGCGATATCGTCAAATTCAACCGCAACAACACTACTCAGACCTATCATGTCCCACTACGTTATTCCGTCATCAATGAACAGGAAGACGGATATGTAGACTACGGCATAGGCATGTTCAACCAACAGGATGCTACCCTGCAGCATGTCCTATATTCCGACAATTGCCAGTATATTTCTCACCTCCCAACATCTACCATCCCGCTCGGCATGAATGGGCGCTTGCCAGAGCAAGAAAACCTATTACTCACAGTTCACATACCCGCCAACCTTCCGGACGGTAATTACATCATCTGTGCCATCGGACGCGATGCAAATACAAGCCACTGGGAGAATATTTCTGAAAAAGGGGCCATTGTCTTCGCCACAATTAAAAACGATACATTGTCGGCCATCAACGAAGAAATATTGAACACCGTCAATCTTGAGGTCGACAGCCTCACCTACCTCAACGACAACGAAGCAATGGCTTATCTCAGAAACCCATCCGACCTGCCCATCAACGGATACGTAACCCTTAAATTTGGTACATTCGATCCTTTTGAGGATGGAGGAGCGGCCGAGTTAAGCTATAAGTCTTCAAGCCGTATCAGAGTGTCGTTAGACAAAAAAGCGTCAGTCAGGCAAATAGTCCCCATGGACATCAAGCCCGAAACCGGCCTCTTCGTATTCTACGACTGCCTGTTCAAGACAATAAACGATTCAACGATATTTGATGCTGGCATCCTCAATCCCCTCTCCATCAGCGTCAGCTTCAATAACGTCAGTGTAGAAAGCGTTAACGACACTACACTCCTTGACCGTTTCATGCTATATTTCACTTTCAACGCAACACCAACTGCTCAGAATACAAAGGTCGTAGGCAGAAATGTCGACCAGGCAGGAAATACGCTTTTAGAGTACAGCCAGCTCTATAGCGGTGATAGTCAATCAGGGCGCTTCGACTTAGGTTTTGAGTACAGCCCCTTGCAATATCACCATTATGTCAACTCTAAAATCCATTTCGAACTTGCATATACCAGATTCTTCAACGACACTGTCGTCGTCTACCGTTCTCATGAATACAAGCTCGCACCGTTCGCTTACGTCGAAGATTATAGTGATGGCGAAATAGACTACCACAAACAACCCTTGCAAGACGAATGGAACATACCAGACAACGTTACCTACGTCACGTTCAAGAATGCAAGCCGTGTAGGAGATGCAATCTCTGTCATACCCAATAGTAATCCTAACACAGTCTATCTCTTCAGGAATGATCAGCCCTTGCCGGATAACATGCAAGAATGCTTCGTCGTTAACGACGATAGAATATACGACAGGGAATTTCATATCGTCGACGGATATCCCGTTACCACCTCCATAACAGGGTCAAACATACATTACCAGAGACATTTCAATCCCGGGGAATGGGTATTGCTCGGAACCCCCTTCGTTCGGGTATGCGACGAGGAAGCACTTAGTCAATTCGACGACATCATGACCTTCGACCGTTTCGAAGACAATACCATCTATTTCAAGAAATGGGAGAAAACGCCCAAAAAGGAGGTGTGGCCAACAGCGCTCCTCGTTAGATGCCTACAGGAAAAAGACATCAACTTCATCGGTGGTAAAAACAAACAACATGATAGAATAGCAGACCACATCGGTCCAACATGGGGCAAATTCAAAGTTCTTAGGCGACTCTTGCCCTGTCATTACGATGTGATGTATAAACTCGCCACCGACGGATCGTGTTTCCGGCGCACACAAGGTGATGTGCCGCCATTCCGATTCGTACTTCTGCCTGTAGGAAATAACACCCCCGAGCTTATCCGCGTCGTCATCGAAGGATATCAGTCGCCAACAGCCATCACCGATGTCAGCGAGCAGCATCAAGCAAAAGGATACTATACCCTCGACGGGCGACCAGTCAATCCAAACTATCAAGGTGTTGTCATAGAAGTAGCAGGTAATGGAAAAACGAGAAAGATAATCAAACAATAATAAAAAGCAGTTATGAAGATCATTCTGAACATCATCAGGCCCATCATAGACACAATCCGCTGTCTGGAATCCAGCCGCCGTCTGAGCTCATCGAAGCAGTTCCTGAGCTTGTCGAAGAGCCTCTTCGCATTGGCGCTCTTGCTCCTGAGCTCGTCGAAAGTAGCAGCTGCTCCCATAACACCCAAGCAGGCACAGCTGCGGGCTACCACATTCTTCCGCCAGCGATTGGGTAAGAATGCAGCGCCCCCTCAGCTGTCGTTGGCTTTGGCGAAGCCATCATCTCTCACCTCTCCGATGCAAGAATCCGCGACCTCGGCGGGCTACTATATATATAATAAGGAAGGCGGTGGCTACGTTATCGTGTCGGCCGATGATTCGCAGCAATCCATCATCGGCTATTCCGACAACGGCCATATCGATGCCGAAGCAATGCCCGAGAACATGCGTTGGTGGCTCGATGGCTTCTATCGGTCGGCAAAGCAAGAAACCGACGAAACCTCCTATCCCGATTCCATTGCTCCGATGCTCACCTCCAAGTGGGGGCAGAATGCACCCTACAACCAGCAGACACCCCTCATTGATGGCAAGCACGCCCCGGCAGGCTGCGGTGCCGTCGCCTTGGCACAAATCATCCGCTACCAGCAGTGGCCCGAAGAGGTGGGGTACATACCCTCAATCAGCAAGTGCGAAGAATTGCCTCCCACCACCTTCGATTGGGACAAGCTCCTCGACACTTACGACAGCACATCCCCCGCCGACTGCCAAGAAGAGGTGGCCAAACTGATGAGATACACAGGACAAGCTATCGCAACATTTTATGGTAAAGACGCATCGACTATCAAAGCTGAGAGTGTAGATGATGGCTGTTTCTCACATCTGGGTTTTGAGGGACATAGCCTTACTTACCGCAGCTACTACGATAACCAAACAAATTGGGAAAATATTTTATACGAAAGAAGTCTCATAAAAGGCACTCCCATCTTTTATGGCGGTGAAAAAGCGGGAGGCGGAGGCCATGCCTTCGTCTTAGACGGCTACCGAGACGGCTATTTCCACATCAACTGGGGGTGGACAGGCTCGTACGACGGCTACTTTCTCTTGTCAGACCTGTCGCCCAATGGTACATCTACGTACAACCGCAAGCAATATGCCATTTTAGACCTCCACAGTCCTTACAGCGACGCATACTTCACACCTTCGGAAGTAATTAAGTGTACGGATATGGTCTTCAACCCGCAACTGAGCCGAGAGGGATGCCTCACCCGTGAGAATAGCGAGGCCGATTTTACAGATATCGTCATTCAAGAGAAAAGATCATTCACTCAGGGGAGAATCAACAAGAAAGTGCAATATGGATTAGCACTTTATGATTGTGGCCAATTTTTAGAAATATTGGCTGACACCCTGCTTGACCTTTCGGATGAAGAAAGCCGAGAGCAACAGCTCACTTTCCGATTCTCTGTTAGTGGGAATGTTCCAGGTGCTGGTGGATATGAAATCAGATCGGTCAGCAGGACTTCTGACGATAACAATTGGATGGTGAATATGGGAAATTCTTACATGGATGAGAACTACTATATAGTAGATATTACTGATAATCAACTCTACTTAGAATATGCCACACCTCTCAACGACGACATCTCTTTCCAGCTAAAGACAGGCTTCGATACTGACGAGAAGTATCTGACAATCGACGATGAGGGCCGCTCTTCCGATAACCTGAAGGTGCGCTTCAACTACAACGGAGGTTCAGCTACTCATTATTTCGAATATGGACTGGGAATTAGCACTGATTGGGAAGTCTTGTGCCATCAGTCCATCTTACAGCAAGCCTCAAGTAAGTCAAGCCCTATTGAGTGTGTATTCGACCTCGATTGGACTTCGCTTCCCGATGGAAATTTCTATCTGACGGGTCTTTACCACGAATGTGGCTCCCTTCAGGGGTGGTATCCTTCTCTGTTGCCTGAAGACACGAAGCTGAATTTGGTGAAGCGAGACAATCGTATCTATATCGAGCCCACAAACCTTGTCAAGCCATTGTGCAGTAGCCTTATGACAAACTCTACCAAGGCAGATTACGCCCCTGTAGCATTCACTCAGGGCACAACTACGGGAACCTATGATGCCCCAATCAAGTATATCGTCAGCAATCCTGGCGAGCATGGATATGCTGACTATGGCTTAGGACTTTTCCATGACGATATGTTGCAATGCGTGCTTACCAATCACCTATGCGAGTATCTCACGCACAGTAAGGAATTAAAAACCGAAACGGTGCACATACCTGGCGATCTGCCAGAGGGTGAATATCAGATTAAAGGCATCGGGCGCGATGCCAATATCGGTGAGTGGGAAGATGTTTCTTCCGATGATGCTATCGTCTACGCCTTGCTCAGAAACGATACGTTGACGACCATGAATCACGGGGTATACAACTCGCGCAACTTACAGGTTGACAGTATCATGTATCTGAACAATTATAAGGTTAGAGTCTTTTTGACAAACCCCACAGGCCAATCGCTCAGCGGCAAGCTTTCTTTTGCGTTCGACGGTAACAACCAGCGCACTTATAGCATGAAGGTGACATTGGACAAGAACCAGTCTGTTACCCAAGACATTGCCGTGAATTTAAATACCAATGGTTCTTTCGCCTATTCGTGTCTGACAGAACTTTTGGATGGCGAGTTCACCATAGCACAAGGTACGGTCAAACCTCTGGCTGCAGAGATTGTATTCGACAATGTGAGTGTCGAATCCTCTGCCGGCATGAGACTTTTCAATCAATTCTATTTGAACTATACCGCCCATTCTGCTCCCACAGCATCGGAAACGGTTTTAGTTACAAAATGTGTTGATGAAGCCGGTCGAACTATCGGTATGGGTGGCAATACCTTTACTGGTAATACTCAGACGTGGCGTGAGCTTTTTGGCTTTATTTATGACTATCCGGATTTAATCAATTCGAAAGTTCATTTCGAATTGGGCTACAAGAGGTACTACAACGATACTGTGACTGTCTATCAATCAGAAAATTACGATATTGTGCCCTTTGTCACTATGCAGACCTACAGAGACAATAAAGTAATAGAGGAAAAACAACAGTATGTTGACCATTGTGCCGTTCCTGAGAATGCGCTCTATGTCTCTTTCAGCAATGCAAGCAGCCTGAGCGATGGGGTGACGATTGTTCCCAACCACAACCCAAATACCGTATATTTTTTCAGAGAAGACCAACCTATTCCTGAAGGCATTGAGGGCTGTTTCGTGATTCGCGACAATGTTACAGCAACTGAAGAATTCAACATAGTTGATGGATACCCGGTAACCAATAAGCCTCTTGGGCTCAATATCTCCTACCAACGGCATTTCAATGCCGATGAATGGGTGTTGTTAGGGACACCTTCTGTACTCATAAAAGACACGGAAGCATTGATGCAGTTTGATGAGATCATGACATTCGACCGTTTCGAAGGCAACACGCTCTATTTCAAGAAATGGGACAAAGACGCTGAATGGTGGACATGGAGACAACCTTTCCTTGTCAAGAGTAGTGAGAGGGACATCATCTTCCTAAGCGAAACAAACGGGGATGATAAATCCACCGAGTGGGGCGATTTCAGGGTAGTCAAGTACAATATTCCTTGTAATTACGATAATATGTACCAACTATCGCCCGACGGCGCATATTTCTATCGTACCGAGGGCGAAGTGGCTCCCTATCGTTACGTGTTGCTGCCGATGGGTGGTTATTCCTCGGAACGCATCCGTGTTGTCATCGAAGGGTATGAAGTAACTACTTCCATCGGCGACATGAACGAGTCGCAGCAGGTGAAGGCTCGCTACACCCTCGACGGCAGGGCAGTAGGCAGCAACTATCGAGGCATCGTCATTGAGACGTATGCCAACGGGGCAACGCGCAAGGTCGTCCGTCGCTAACCGCAGTAGCCCCTCCCCCTCGGGGAGGTTGGGAGGGGCTGGCTCCTTCCCCCTTGTGGAGGTTGGGAGGGGTTCCTTCAGAAGTTCAGTCCTACGGTGAGCATCAGCGCCCCGGTGTGGCTTGTGTCGAAGTCGTCGTGCGAGATATTGGCCAGACCGAGGTCGTAGCCCAATTCAGCATAGAGCAGGTCGTAGCTGAGGCCGCAGCCCATGCGCAGGCCGCCGTCGAAACGCTCGAAGCTGTAGGGCGACGACGAGAAGCTGCTGTAGGCTTCGCGCTGACCGAAGTCCCTGATTTTGCCACCTACGCCGCAGGCCACATAGCCTCCGAGGAAGGGGTCTATGCTCAGCGAGCGGTCTACATGATACTTATACTTCAGCAGCAGCGGCAGCTCGATGTAGTTCAGGCTGTAGGTGAAGCGTGTACCGTCGGCATGGCCCTTGCCGCCCTTCTCCGTGTAGTAGAGGCCCGTCTCAAGAAAGAGCGGAGCCTGGCGCACGAAGTTCACCCCCATGGCCACGCCGACGTTCAGCCCCGTCTTCATCGAACTGCCGTCGAGGTAGCGGTCGTCGCTGTTGACGGTGGCGAAGGCCGGACCGATGCGCAGGCCGTAGTAGGTGGTGCCGTCGTGCCAGTAGCCCGGGCGGCGCGGCTGGCGGTAGTCGAGCCGACCCGTCTGCGGGTTGTAGTACTTGCTGCTGCGATAGCTTTGTGCCTGTGTGGCCGTCAGGGCCATCAGCCCGAGAGCGACCGATAAGATGAGTCTTTTCATACGTGTTCCTTTCTTTGGTTTGTGCTGCAAAGTAACGTTTTTTTCTTCACCCGTGCAAAGGCTTTTTCCTAAAAGAAGAGAGGAAAATCCCTATCTTTTTGATTTTATTTTGAAAAATCGTTGGTCGTTTCAGTAAAAAGGTGTAACTTTGTGGCGTTTTATTCTAATAATCTAAACAAAATTAAGCGTATGAAGTAATTTACTTTGTTCCTGATGGCCGCCATGATGATGGCTACCACCGGTCTGGCGCAGACAGGCCAGAAGAGAGTAGTTCAACTGCCTGGCACGACGAAAGGCGTCGTCAAGGAGATGAAGGCGCAGCCCAGAATGGCTGACATGCAACGGCAACACCGTGCAACACCGCCGCTGCGCAATATGCTGGCAAGCCGCAGTCAAAACAGCATCCCCAAAGCTCCCTGGCAGCGGAAGATGGTCAACAAGGAGGTTACCGGCGGTCAGTTCATCACCGAGCAGCCTGCTGGCGAGTATGTATCTTACGTCCGTAGCGGTGAGGCTTACGCCTACACCATGTTCGGACCCATGTACACCACACTGGCTGGTGGCTTAGGCGATGTGGTGTTCGGCGCCGACAACAAAGTGTACATCCGCAACATTATCTCGCAGGCTCCGATTGGGTACTCTGCCTGGATAGAGGGTAAGCTGGAAGGCTCTACCATCACCTTCGAGATGCCCTCAAAGGTGGCCGACTATAACGGATATGAGCTGTATGCTGCCATGATGACATACGACGAGGCCAACCAGACTTACGTCTACAACCCCGAGATGACATCGTTCACGCTCAGCTATGATGCTGCCACGCGTGCCATCACCACTCCTGAAGGAAGTCCGCTCGCCGACGGTAGCGTCATTATCGGCATGATGTGGGGCGACGATGAGTCGTGGATCGGCTGCGGCGACTGGAACATGTCGTTCGAGGTGATGAACGACAAGCCCGTCAGCGTTCCCGAAGACCTCAAGACCGAGGAGTATGCCGTTACGGCTGAAGGCTTTGCAGGCTGCCTGGCACAGGTGGGCTTCGACGGCAACGATGTCTACGTGCAGGGCTTCTATCCCAACATGCCCGATGCATGGATCAAGGGTACCATCAACGGCGACAAGGTGACATTCCCCAACGGACAGTACATCGGCGGCGACAAGGTGCTGGGCTACCACCAGTATCTCATGGGCGGCAGCGTGGAAGAGGTCTACGACCCCGAATGGGAAGAGACCTACGAAGAATATTCACTTAGTGGCGAGGACATCGTCTTCGACTACGATGCAGCCACCAAGACACTCTCCAACAGCTCGCTCTTCTTCGTCAACGCAGGAACGGAGGAAGCCTATTATGCACAAGTATACGACAAGGCCCGCATCAAGCCCTTCACCGAGGTGGCAGCCACACCGGCAGCTCCCGAATGGGTAGAGCTCTACGAGGGCGGCTACGGCTACTATGCCTCTGGATGGGGCTGGGGCTACATGAACTTCGACATGATCACCCTTGATGTCAACGGCGACTATATCCTACCCGAAAAGCTGTCATACGCCTTCTACGCACGCGTCAATGGTGAGGAAATACCGCTCACCTTCACTACCGAAGACTATCTCTACATCGACAACGACATGACAGAGGTACCCTTCGGATATTCCGACGGCGGAGCCTACGACATCGCTTCCAGTGGTGCCAACATGTATTTGTACTACTACGTCATCGGCCCGGAGGCCTTCGGTATACAGGCCATCTACCGCGGAGCAGGCGAAGAGCACCGCTCCGAGATTGCATGGCAGAGCGTCAACGACTTAGGATCGGAGATTCAGCCAGAGGCCGCTACGCCCGAATATCCCGAGGTGGCTGCCGACAATGTGGGCAACAGCATCGACTTCAGCTACTTCACCGGCAAGGAAGACATCACCGTATGGGGCGAAGCCAAGCCGCAGACCTACGACGTGGCCATCCGCCTGAACGAGTCGGCACTCGTAGGCACACATATCGACAACATACAGATTCCGCTGCAAGGATTGGCCAATATGAAGGACGTGAAGGTATGGCTCTCGTCGCAGCTGCGCGTGGAGAACGGACAGAACGTGCCCGACCTGATGAGCATCGACGTGACGCCTACAGAAGAGGGCTTCACCGTGATCGAGCTGCCCAAGCCTTACACCATTCCCGCTGAAGGTGTGTACGTGGGTTACTCCGTGACCATCGACGAGGTGCTTGACGAAGATGCTGCCTATCCTGTTGTACTCTGCCAGGGCGACAAGACCGACGGTCTCTTCCTGCACACCTCCAAAGGATTCGTGAAGTGGCTTCCCATGGCAGACGACATGGGCCTGAACTCCATGATCAAAGTGACCTTGTCGGGTAAGACGGTACCCGAAAATGCTGCCTTCTGCGAAGACAAAAACACGCAGTATGTCAAGGTGGGCGAACCTTTCGAGCAGAAGCTCACCTTCGTCAACCACGGTTCGAAGGGCATACAGTCGCTCGACCTCGACCTGACGCTCAACGGCACCACCACACAGCAGCACATCGACCTGACTGAACCCGTTGAGGGAGCTTACGGCGTGACCACCTCGCAGAACGTCACACTGCCCGCACTGCCCGCACGTGGCGACTATGAGCTCAGCGTGAAGGTGACGAAGGTGAACGGACAGGACAACGTCGAGGCAGACGTTGTTGCTACAACGCCTATTATGGCCCTGAACTCTATTCCGAAGCACCGTACGCTGATGGAGGAATACACCGGCACATGGTGTGGATGGTGTATCCGCGGCTTCGTAGGTCTGGAGAAGCTCGGTGAGCTCTATCCCGACGACTTCGTATGCGCCAGCTTCCACAACGGCGACCCGATGGAGATTCTGCCAAGCACAGACTTCCCAAGTGTTGTGCAGGGATTCCCGACAGCCTATATGGATCGTATGGCCGAGATCGACCCGTTCTGGGGCTTTAACTATGGCAAAAAGCCGATGGGCATTGCCGACGATATGGCTGAGCGCGCCAAGGAGTTCGGACAGGCCAGCATCGACATGGAGACAGCCTTCGATGCCGACAACGACCTCGTCACGGTGAACACCACCGTC
>Ga0256404_1009561_pt1 | contig 13821 bp, 13 predicted proteins | sample RumenRJG_01DNA_FD_185990 | JGI IMG/M metagenome (GOLD analysis project Ga0256404, IMG submission 185990) | Bovine rumen microbial communities from Lethbridge, Alberta, Canada - RJG_01 | ecosystem: Host-associated > Mammals > Digestive system > Stomach > Rumen | place: Canada: Alberta | collected...
TCCCGCCGCTGTGTCCGGGATGTAGCTTAAGGGGATGGTGACGGTAAACGTGGAGCCCTCCCCGACCCTGCTCTTTAAGTCGATGGTGCCCCTGTGGAGGAGCACCGCGCTCTTGGTGATGGAGAGGCCAAGGCCCGTCCCGCCGACCTCCCTGGAGCGGGACTTGTCCACGCGGTAGAAGCGCTCGAACACCCTGCCCTGGGACTCCTCCGGGATGCCGATGCCGGTGTCCTCAACGGTCAGGATGAAGTTTCTCGCATCGCTGTTGATCGTGACCTTGACGGTCCCGTGTTCGCGGTTGTACTTGACGGCATTCTCGATGAGGTTGGTGAAGACCATCGTCATCTTGACCTCGTCCACCTCTGCCGTCACATCCCGCTCGGAGATCAGGGTGAGTTCGATGTCCCGCTGCTGGGCCAGCGGGCGCACCCGCTTCATGATGATCTCGAGCAGCGCGTTGATGTTGACGCTGGAGATGTTCATCGGAACCTGCCTGCGGTCCATCTTGGCAAGATTCAGGAGCTCCGCGATGATCTTGTTCTCCCGGTCGATCTCGTTGTCGATATCGGTCAGAAATTCCCGGTACATCTCCGGGGGCGTATTCGGGTCCGCAAGGAGGGAGTCCGCAAGCACCTTCATCGAGGTCATCGGGGTCTTGAGCTCATGGGAGACGTTGGAGACAAACTCCTGTCTCGACTCGTCGAGGGCCCGCATCCTGCCGAGGACCTCATTGAAGGCGTCCACGATGTGCTCGGTCTCCAGGTAGTCGTTGACCTCCACGGGATCTGACGTATAGCCCGCCTTGACGGCACTGATCTTTGCCGTGAGCTTCTCAAAGGGCCGCACGAGGAGCTCCGAGAGAAGGAGGGAGAGGGAAAAGCAGACAAGTCCCAGGATGATGTTCAAGAGCTCCGCCCTTCTCCAGAGGATGTCCAGGGTCGTCCCGATGGTCTCCGTGGAGACGGAGGCAAGGAGCACGCCGTGGACGGTCTCCTGGACCTGCTGGTCCCCGGAGTAGTCCGCATCCTCGAGGGAGGCGGTCTCCGAGATCGGCATGATGACCTCGATGTAGGAGTCCTGCCGGTCGTACTTCACAGTCGCGGCAGAGGAGCCCTTCAGGAGACAGTTCACGATGTCCTCGGAGACTGCCGTCTTTCCGGTGGACATGTCGTAGGTGTCCTTGACGACCTTGAGGTTCCCGTCGATGACGAGGACTCTCCCGTCGTAAAATGAGGAGAACTGGGCGAGCTCTGCGTTGACGATCTCCGAGTCCGGGTTTGCCAGGTAGTTGTACAGGATCAGGTGGTTGGCCAGGACGCGCAGCTGGGTCTGGGCGTCGCTCTCCCGCACGTTCACGACGCGCGTCTCATAGTTGCGCAGGATCGAGTACGACAGGATGATGGCGGGGACAAGGCCCATCACAAAGCACAGGAGGAAGATCCGAAACTTCAGGCTCCGAAGGAACGGGAGCTTTGAAGAGATGGTATGAAGCGTTTCCCTGATGTTCTTCAACTGTGATACCCGTCAGCCTGCCTTGCGCTCGTAGTAGTAATAGCCCCTGCCCCACTTCGTCCGGACATAGATGGGCTCGGAGGGATTGGGCTCGATCTTCTCCCGGAGCCTTCTGACATGCACATCCACCGTCCGCTCGTCTCCCGGGTACTCCTTTCCCCAGATCAGGGTCAGGAGTGCATCCCTCGTGTACACCTTGCCGGGGTGGGCGACGAGAAAGTCCAGAAGTTCAAACTCCTTGGAGGTCAGGTTCACCTCTCTGCCCTGCACAGTGACTCTTCTGTTGTCCTTGTCGAGGCGAAGATCGCCGGAGACGACGACCGAGGGGTCCTCCTTCGGCGCCTGGTGGGACTCGGTCCTTCTGAGGATTGCCTTGATCCTCGCCTTGACCTCGAGGATGTTGAAGGGCTTTGTGATGTAGTCATCCGCGCCGTACTCAAGGCCCAGGATTTTGTCCATGTCCTCGCCCTTTGCGGTCAGCATGATAATCGGGACGTTGGAGAACTCCCGGATCTCCCGGCAGACGTCCAGCCCCGACATCTTCGGCAGCATGAGATCCAGCATGATCAGGTCATAGCGGTTTGTTTTTGCCTTCTCGAGGGCCTCCTCTCCGTCATAGGCGGCATCCACCTCATAGCTGTCCTGCTCCAGGGAAAACCGGATTCCCTTCACAATGAGCTTCTCGTCATCCACAACCAGTATCTTCTTCGCCATAAAATATCCTTATCTGTATGAAACTCCTGCCAGGCCCCTATCCGCAGGTGATCCGGTCCCGGATCTTCTCATAGCCTGCGTCCTTGATGCCCGGCACGTTTTTGACGTCCTCAATCTGCTGAAAGGAGCCGTTTTTCTCCCGGTACTCGATGATTGCAGCAGCCTTTGCCTCCCCGATCCCGGGGAGTGTCTCGAGGGCCGCTGCATCCGCCGTGTTGATGTTCACAAGGCTGCCTTCCTCACTCCCGCTGTTTTCTGCAGCAGGGGTTCCGGAGACAATCCCGCAGACAGTGCCGTCAGAGCTTTGGGTCTCCTCTCTGGTGGGGATCCGCAGCTGTACGCCGTCTGACAGGATCATCGCCTGGTTCACAGCCCTTGTGTCCGCATCCTCCGAAAAACCTCCCGCGGCCTCGATGGCCTCATAGACCCTTGCGCCCTCGGGGAGGTAGACGATGCCCTCGCTTTGCACGGCACCGCAGACATCGACGCAGATCTTTTCAGAGCTGTTCTGTGTCTGTGCCCTGGTGCTCTCCTCTTCTTTTGCCGCTTCGGTCGTCTCCTCTGCTGCCGCTGCCGTCACTTGTGCCTGCGCATCCGTGAGGACGGCGCTGCCGTTCTCTGTCAGGGTGACGCTGTCCTTCCCCGTCCCGGTACAGGACGAGAACAGAAGGTCCACGGTCAGGATCACACCTGCAAGGGCGAGGCTCCTGAACAGCCGAACGCGCTTTTTTCCTTCCAGTTTCCATTTCTGCATATCTTCCTCTTTCCGGCTGCCCTGCGGGAGGGCAGCGCTTCCAAAGGAATCCCGCTGTGCATGGAATGATTTTATCTGAAGGGCCGGCTGATTGCAATAAAATCGTAACAATTATGTAACATTCGTCTATCTGATGCGGCCGCCGGTGCTTTGCGGCGCAAAAATGGCAAAAGTGCCAAAACCATCAGGGAGCCGTCTGCTCCCTGATGGTCCTGATCGGTATCGTATGGACAGGGCTTTTTCAGTCCGTCTCCGCGGTCTCTGTTGCGGCCTCCTCCGCACGCTCCGTGCTCTTTGAACTTCCCGTCTCTGCGGCGGATGCCTTGTCCGCATCGTAGGAGAGGTCGCTCGTGATGTCGATCTTCTCGGGGTTGGGGATCCTGTCCACGTGGTAGTTCTCCGTGCCGGAGATCTGGATCATCACGCTCTGGGCGAGGCTGTACAGCGCGTCGTTGCAGTCCGTGCCGTCCCAGACGTCCTGGAAGGTGTCCTCAAGGAGCATCCAGAAATTCGATGCCTCCCGGAGCTTTGTCACAGGGACCGAGTCCTCGTAGGCACTTGTAAAGCCGTCCATGTGGCTGTCGGAGTAGGTGATCCCGTTCTGGGCAACCGGCATGCCGGTGCTGTCGGTAAAGCCATCCATCTGCTGGTACAGAACGTACTGAACAAAGTCCTGTGCGAGGTCCTGATGGGCGCTGTAGCCGTTGATGACAAGGCAGTCCGTGACGGACATGGTCTTGGACTGGAGGCTCCCCGTGGAGTCGGGGATGGTCGCAACGCCGTAGCGGATCGTGCTGTCTCCGCTCTTTATCTTGTCCCGGATGTCCGCCACCGCGCCGGTTGTTGCCAGCGTGAACACGAGGCTCCCGTCCTCAAAGCTTGCCAGGTTGCTCTCGTAGTCATCCGTCTTGGAGTCGATGGCGAAGTACTGGTTCATCTGCTGATAGACCTGCAGGCACTGGATGAGCTGGGCATTGTAGAGCTCCAGGGAGTCCGGATCGTCTCCCGTGGCACCGCCCACATCCATGTAGGCGCCGACAAAACAGTAGTTGTAAAAGATGTCCGACACATCCCACTTCATGATGGCGGTGACGCCCTCGGGGGCATCATAGCCGTTGGCGAGGCGGATCACATCGAGCATCGTCTTCGGGACCGTGTCCGTAAGGCTCTGGGAGAGGCTGTCTGCCATGGACTGCAGGTAGTCCGTGTTGTAGAGAAAGGCCGAGGTCTCAAAGCTTAAGGGATAGGCGACGATGCTGTCGCTGCAGGTCACCGCGTTGATTGCCGTCTGCGGGAAGGTCGCAGTGTCCTGAAAGTGGGTATCGTCCGTCACCGCAGCGGCAAGGCCTGCCTTGTAGAGGCGCCCGAGGTCCCCGTTGGATGCCACGTACACATCCGGGAACTCGACGCCGTCCACAGAGGCATCATAGAGCTTCTGGACGTAGTTCGTGTCCGTGATCAGGGTCGGCACCACCCGGACCTGCCGGTGGGTGCTGTTGTACGAAGCCGCCGCATCGGAGAAGAAGTTCGTCATGGCATCGTCATCGTACCAGAGGCGCACAGTCGTCCTCGTCGAGAAGAGCGGTTCTGTGGCATCGGCAGAGGTATCCTGCCGGCGGGCGATGCCGACAAGTCCCAAAAGGAGCACTGCAACGATGGCAGCCGACAGGAGCCTGGTTTTCAGGTTCATAGGAAATGGAATCCTTTCGTACTTCTCATCCGCAGACTTCCGTGATTGCGGGCTCTAAAATCGAGATCATCTCGTCGATGTTCTCCTCTGTGATGACAAGGGGCGGCACGAAGCGGATGATGTTGGGGCCTGCGTTGATGAGGATAAGGCCGCAGTCCATCGCCTTCTGGATGATGGGACCCACCGGGCGGTCAAAGACAAGGCCCTGCATGAGGCCGACGCCGCGGTGCTCGGTGATCTGGCTGTGACGGGATTTGACCTCCTCCAGCCTCCTCGTGAAGTAGGGCGAGATCTCCTTCACGTGATCCACGAGGTGCTCCTTCTCATAGAGCTCCAGCACCTTGCAGACGGCAGCGCAGGCGAGGGGGTTGCCGCCGTAGGTGGTTCCGTGATCTCCTGCCCTGAGGGAATTCTGCGCAACCTCCTCGGTTGTCAGGAAGGCACCGACGGGGACGCCGCAGCCAAGGGCCTTGGCACAGGTCAGGATGTCGGGCTTTACGCCGTATCTTTGGAACGCAAACATGGATCCCGTTCTTCCCATCCCGCACTGGACCTCATCCAGGATGAGAAGAAGGCCCTTCTCATCGCAGAGCGTCCGGACGCCCCGCAGGAACTCGGGCGCTGCCGGGTTGAGGCCGCCCTCGCCCTGGACGGTCTCTAAGATCACCGCAGCGGTTCTGTCGGTGACCAGGGACTTTACGGAGTCCAGGTCGTTGAACTTTGCAAATTTCACATCGCAGGGGAGCGTTCCGAAGGATTCCCGGTAGTGGGCATTTCCCGTCACCGAGAGGGCTCCATATGTGCGGCCGTGGAAGCTGTTCTCCATTGCGATGATCTCGTGGCCGTTTGTGCCGTCTTTCAGGGAGGCGTACTTCTCCGCTGCCTTCAGGGCACCCTCGTTGGACTCGGCGCCGCTGTTGGTAAAGAAGACCCGGTCCATGCCGGTCGCCTGCTTTAAGAGGTGGGCCGCCCTGATTGCGGGCTCGTTGTAGAAGTAGTTCGATGTGTGCAGGATCTTGTCGATCTGGGCTTTTAGGGCATCGTTGTACTCCTTCTTGTTATAGCCGAATGCAAAGACCGCAATGCCCGCCACGAAGTCCAGGTACTTCTTTCCGTTGACGTCGTAGAGGTATACGCCGTCCCCGTGGTCGAGGACGATCTGGTAGCGGTTATAGGTGTGCAGGAGGTCTGTTTCCGCCTGCGCAATCATCTCTTCCATTGTCATGATTATGCTCTCCTTTACTCCGCAAGGCTCTTCTCATCCTCGTAGAACATCGTGCCGTTGCCTCTGTCCGTGAAGATCTCGAGCAGAAGGCTGTGGGGGATGCGCCCGTCCAGGATGTGGACTCGCTTGACACCGCCCCGCACCGCATCGGTGCAGTTGGAGAGCTTCGGCAGCATGCCGCCGCCGATGAGACCGTCCGCGATGAGCTTGTCCGCATCGTCCACGCTGATGCGGGAGATAAATGACGACTTGTCATTGAAGTCGCGGTATAGGCCCTCCACATCCGTCAGGTAGACGAGCTTGTCTGCACCGACCGCCTTTGCGATCTGGCAGGCTGCTTCGTCTGCGTTGATGTTGTAGGTGGCAAAGTTCCCGTCCAGGCCGATCGGTGCGACGATCGGCAGGTAGTCGTCATCGAGGAGGTCGAACAGGATCTTCGGGTTGACCTTTGTGATCTCGCCGACGTACCCGATGTCCTCTCCGCCTGCGTACTTCTTTTTGACCTCAAGGAGCCTTCCGTCCTTGCCGGAGATGCCGACCGCCTTGCTGCCGAGCTGCTCCACCATGGTGACGAGCTTCTTGGACAGGCGCCCCAGCACCATCTCCGCGATCTCCATGGTCTCGGCATCGGTGACGCGAAGGCCGTTCACGAACTTTGCCTCTTTCCCGGACTTCTTCACCCAGGAGGAGATGGCCTTGCCGCCGCCGTGGACGATGATCGGCTTGAAGCCGACAAGCTTCAGCAGCGTTACGTCCTTGATTACGTTTGACTCCAGGGCCTCATCCGTCATTGCGGAGCCGCCGTACTTGACCACGATGATCTTGCGGTTGAACTTCTGGATATAGGGGAGGGCCTCCACAAGGACCTCCGCCTTCTTCTGTGCCTCGATCTGATACTCCTGCATGATTCCTCTCCTGCCGCGTCCTTTGCGGCAACCGCGCGGGAATTCCCGCGAATCTTTCTCTTCCCTGCTCTCTCAGGACCGGTAGTCCGCGTTGATCTTTACATAATCATAGGTGAGATCGCATCCCCAGGCGGTGGCCTCCTCCTCGCCCATGTGCATGTCGGCAAGGATCGTCACGGCCTCGTTCGAGAGGAGCTTTTTTGCCTTCTCCTCGGAGTAGTCTGCAGCTGAGCCATTCGTGAAGATCAGCATCTTCTGATCGCCCGCTGCAAAGTAGAGATCCACGTTTTCGGGATCAAAGGGTGCTCCGGAGTAGCCTAACGCACACAGGACCCGGCCCCAGTTTGCGTCCCTGCCGAAGATCGCAGCCTTCGTCAGATTCGACTGGATCACGCTCTTTGCCAGGGTCTTTGCATGGTCCTTCGTGTCCGCATGGACGACCTTTGCCTCGATGAGGTGCTGGGCACCCTCGCCGTCTCCTGCCATCTGCATCGCAAGGAACCGGCAGACGGAAAAGAGAACCTTCTTAAATACGGCGTAGTCCTCGTTCTCCCCGGTGATTTCGGGATTCCCGGCAAGGCCGTTGGCAAGGAGGATCAGGGTGTCATTCGTCGACATGTCTCCGTCGACGGAGATCATGTTGAAGGTGTCGGTGACGACATCCGAGAGGGCCTTCTGCAGAAGGTGTTTGGAGATCGCAAGGTCGGTTGTGAGATAGCAGAGCATGGTGCACATGTTGGGGTGGATCATGCCGGAGCCCTTTGCACAGCCGCCGAGGGTCGCGGTCTTTCCGCCGACCTGGAACTGATAGGCGATCTCCTTGTGGTGGGTGTCCGTCGTCATGATTGCCTTTGCCGCAGCGGTTCCGGCTTCGAGCGTCTCCGCCTTCGAGGCGGCAAGCTTCCTTGCCCCCTCTGTGATCTTATCCACCGGGATCTGCATGCCGATGACGCCGGTGGAGCCAAGGAGAACGCTCTTTGCGGGGATCCCGAGGGCCTCTCCCGCAGCCGCAGCGGTCTTTGCGCAGACAGACAGACCAAGCTCTCCCGTGCAGGCGTTTGCAATGCCGGAGTTTACGATGACGGCTGAGACCTTTCCGTCAGACTTTCTCACGATGTCCCGGTCCCAGATGACAGGGGCAGCCTTGACGACGTTCGAGGTAAAGGTCCCCGCTGCCGTGCAGGGGACGCTGCTGTAGATGAGCGCCATGTCCGTTCTGTTCTGATACTTAATGCCGGCAGCGGCGGAAGCCGCTGCAAATCCCTTCGCTGCGGTCACGCCGCCTGCAATCTTCTCAACCTGTGCCATAAATTACAACAGGCGCTGGAACTCCGCTGCTTGCAGCGGAGAGGAGCGCCGTCCTCCTTTCTCATACAAAAGCTTCTGCATGATATACAATTGTTACCATTTTAGTGAGCAGCCCCGATGAACCGGGTGATGTTCTTCTCATTCAGAACAAACTCATAGTTGTTGTAGTCTTCTCTTCTCTTCCAGCCGATCTGCCTCCAGAAGGCGTTGCCGCCGTCGTTGCTCTTGAAGGCGACGAGCGTGACCTTGTTGATCCCGAGCTCCCGGAGCTTCTTCATGCAGTAGCCCACCATCTGGGTGCCGATCCCCATGCGGCGCATGTCCCTTGCCACGCAGACGTGGTACAGGCTCCCCTGTCTCCCGTCGTTTCCGCACAGGATCGAGCCGACGATCCTGCCGTCGTAGACGGCGACCACGGAGGTCGTGGGGTTGCGGTCGATGAACCTGGTGACATCCTCCCTGGCATCGTCAAGGCTCCGGATGCCAAAGCCCTGGATCGTCATCCAGAGTGCATGTGTCTCGTCGAAATCCTCCGCCGTCATCGGGCGAAGACGTACCGATCCTTCCAATTATGTGCTCTCTCTTCCTCAATGATTTTCTCCGGTCTTCCCGGATCCATATGGGATTTATTATATCCCCAAACGAAATCCCTGTAACGGACTTTTGCCGGAGCTTCGCACCAGGGGGTCCCCTGGCACATGGCAACATGATACGCCCGGCAGAAGGGGAATGCAACAGAGAAATTCATCAATTATTCATTCGTTGGGATGTTTATGCATTATTATGAATATTTATTGCATATATCCCCCGCTCTATGCATATTTCTTCCCCTGTCCCGGCCCCCTCTCCGGATTTTTTCCCGATCTTTCCCTGGATTTGGTCTGCTTTCATATGCATTTAGAATGCATAAATTCGCTTTATTATGCATTTATCTGAATAAATATCCGGTTTCTTGCAGGAAGAATGTATATTTTCAGGCTTGCAAATGGGAAGGGCCTGTTGTATATTCATACATGTTTATCGAAACCAAAGGCAGGGAGGACTGCTGCGGGACTTTAGGATTCCGCCGTATTCACACCTGCGGAAGATATGGAGGAGAAGCAAAAACCATGGCAAAAGAGAAAGTCATCCTGGCGTACTCGGGCGGTCTGGATACCACCTGCATCATTCCCTGGCTCAAGGAGAACTACAACTACGACGTCGTCTGCGTCTGCATCGATGTCGGCCAGGAGGAGGAGCTCTCCGGTCTCGAGGAGAGAGCCAAGTACTGCGGTGCCGACAAGCTCTACATCCTCGACGTGATCGATGAGTTCTGCGACGAGTACGTCGCTCCCTGCATCCAGGCACACGCCGTCTATGAGAACAAGTACCTGATCGGAACCTCCATGGCAAGACCCCTCATTGCCAAGAAGCTGGTTGAGATCGCCCGCAAGGAGAACGCCGTCGCCATCTGCCACGGTGCCACCGGAAAGGGAAATGACCAGATCCGCTTTGAGCTCGGCATCAAGGCCCTGGCACCGGATCTCAAGATCATCGCCGCATGGCGCGACCCCCTCTGGAAGCTCGACTCCCGCGAGTCCGAGATCGCCTATGCAGAGGCTCATGGCATCCACCTTGCCTTCGGCTCCAAGGACAACTCCTACAGCCGTGACCGCAACATCTGGCACATCTCCCACGAGGGCCTTGAGCTCGAGGATCCGTCTCTCGAGCCCAACTACGACCACCTGCTGGTTCTGACCACCCCTCCGGAGAAGGCACCGGACAGGAAGACCTACATCACGATCGACTTTGAGAAGGGCATCCCGGTTGCGGTGAACGGTGAGAAGATGAAGCTCTCCGACATCATCCGCACCTGCAACAAGCTCGGCGGCGAGAACGGCATCGGCATCGTCGACATCGTCGAGAACCGCGTCGTCGGCATGAAGAGCCGCGGCGTGTACGAGACGCCCGGCGGCACAATCCTCTATGAGGCCCATCAGCAGCTCGAGGAGCTCTGCCTCGACCGCGAGACCACCGCAATGAAGATCGAGGTCGCCTCCAAGTATGCGAGCACGATCTACGAGGGCAAGTGGTTCTCTCCTCTGCGCGAGGCACTGCAGGCCTTCATCGAGTCCACACAGCGCTATGTCACCGGCACCGTGAAGCTCGCCCTCTACAAGGGCAACATCATCAAGGCGGGCACCACCTCTCCGTACAGCATGTACAACGAGAGCATCGCCTCCTTCAAGACCGGAGATCAGTACGACCACCACGATGCAGCAGGCTTCATCACGCTGTTCGGTCTCTCCACCAAGGTCCGCGCCATGAAGCTCCAGGAAGTGGCAAAGAAGCAGGGCATCAAGGACTGGCAGAACCTTCTGTGAGTGCTCCCGCAATCCCCCAAAGAAGGATGCCTGGTAAAACGAAGTTGATGATTCCTCTGGATATGGATCAGATCCTCTTCGGGTCTGGTCCATATCTTTTTGTCCTTTTCAATCCGCTGCACGGCAGGTAGAATGGGTACAGCGGCGCGGGGAGGGGCCTTTTGTTGGCGCGCCGCAGTTCTTCCCTCCGGAAAGGAAACGCCTTGCAGCAGCTTTTCTCCACCCTCACAGGGTTTTTCCAGGGGTCCCTGGGGATCCTTGTTCTCTACCTTGTCGTCCTGAATCTTTTGTGCTTTGTCCTCATGGCGCTCGACCGCGTGCGCGCAAGGGAGCATGTGTTCCGGACACCCCAGTCCGTATTTCTGGTGCTCTCCCTCATGGGAGGGAGCATCGGGAACTTCCTGGGACTTCTCTTCTTCCGGCTCCGCGCAAGGAGCCTTACCCTGAACTTTCTTCTTGGCATTGTTCTCATTCCCATCCTGCAGCTTGCCGCCGTTCTTGTCATCTGCGCAGCGGCTGGACAGATCCGGTTTTTATGATATACTTGCCTGCGGCAAGTCTGTATCGGCGGGATCGCCGATACGCCGAATGATGAAGGGGACACGGATGATTTCATTTCTGATCAAAAACAAGGGCGCATTCATGTCGGGACTTCTCTCTTCCGGTATGTTTGATTCTTTCCTCCTCGAGGAGGCGACGATTCAGATGGCGGCAACGCTGAACCTGGACGGACACTTAAACCGGGATTTCTTTTCGAAAGAGGTCTGGGACGATCCCCAGAAAAGGCCATATGAATATGCCACATGGAGCGAAATGCGGGGCTGCTGTCGGGACTTTATCAAAGGAAAGACAGCTCCTTCCGCATTTCGCTTTGTTTTGCACCTGAAACCGGAGTACATCCCCCGCACCCTATCCTCTGTCGCCGATTCCACGAAGGAGGCGGTGGAGGCCCTTGGCATCTCCATCCGGCTTGATTCCGCCGGGATCCACCTGGTGACGGGGATTGCCATGAAGGCGTTTGTCCCGGACAAGAACGCAGAGAAGGTCTGGGACCGGACCATGCAGCATTTCCTCTCCGAAAAGGAAGTGGACTACGAGATCGAGTAACGAGGCAGCGGCCGCATACGGCCAGAAAGGGAAACTATGCAGAAACGAGATCTTCTGACACCGCTGGATTTCTCCAAGGAGGAGCTGGACGAGCTGTTCGACAGGGCAGACGACATAAGACTCCACCCGGAGAAGTACGCGCACGCGTGCGAGGGCAAAAAGATGGCGACCTGCTTCTTTGAGCCGTCCACAAGGACCAGACTCTCCCACGAGACGGCCATGTTAAACCTCGGGGGAAAGGTCATGGGCTTTCCCTCCGGGAACGTCTCCTCGGCGACAAAGGGCGAGACTGTGGCGGATACCGCACGGGTCATCTCCTGCTTTGCCGACATCATGGTGATCCGGCACCCGAAGGAGGGTGCGGCAGCGGTTGCCGCCCACTACGCCTCGATCCCGGTCATCAACGCGGGTGACGGCGGACACCAGCACCCGACACAGACGCTGACGGACCTTCTGACGATCCGCACGCTCCGGGGAAGCCTTGACAACTTCACGATCGGCCTCTGCGGGGACCTCAAGTTCGGCCGCACAGTCCACTCCCTCATCAATGCGCTGGTGCGCTATCAGAACGTGAAGTTCATCTTCATCTCCCCGAGTGAGCTGCGCGTGCCGGACTACATCACCGACATGCTGAATGACCGGGGCATTCCGTATAAGGAGTGCATCCGCCTTGAGGACGTGATCCCCGAGCTCGACATCCTGTACATGACCCGCGTACAGAAGGAGCGCTTCTTCAACGAGGAGGACTACGTTCGGTTGAAGGACTTCTATGTCTTAAACCGGGCAAAGCTCAGGGCGGCAAAGCCTGACATGTACATCCTGCACCCGCTCCCCCGCGTCAACGAGATCGCGGCGGACGTGGACGATGACCCGAGAGCTGCGTACTTCAAGCAGGTGCAGTTCGGCGTCTACGTGCGGGAGGCGCTGATCCTGAAGCTCCTGAACATCGACACCGAAGCACTCTGAGAATGGAGGACACCATGCTGAACGTAGGAAAGATTGAAGAGGGTTATGTCCTGGACCACATCCAGGCGGGCAAGGCAATGGTGATCTACCACCACCTGGGACTCGACAAGGTGGACTGGACCGTTGCCATCATCAAGAACGCAAGGAGCAATGAGATGGGCCGCAAGGACATCCTCAAGGTGGAGTGCCCCGTGGACTCCATCAACCTGGATGTGCTCGCCTTCATCGATCCCAACATCACCGTCAACGTGATCAAAAACGGCGAGATCATTGAGAAGAAGAAGGTTGCCCTGCCGAGGGAGCTCGTGAACGTCATTCGCTGCACGAATCCCCGCTGCATCACCTCCGTAGAGACGTCCCTGCCGCACATCTTCTATCTGGCAGATCCGCACCGCAGGATCTACCGCTGCCGCTACTGCGATGAGAAGTACGAGGAGAGCGCAGACAGGTAAACCGTAAGGACAGGATACAAACTCTCTGTGACAGGGATCGTCCCTGCCGCAGAGAGTTTTTCTTTTCCCCGGGTGTTTCGTTCATTCGCCTCGTCGGATCTTCTCATAGGCCCAGCGGTCGTCGGTGTCCTCCTGAACGTGAATGATGCCGACTCTCTGGAAGCCGTTTCCTGCAAGAAGCCGCTGCATGACCCTGTTGTCCGGATGGGTGTCGACGCGAAGGTGGCCGTCTGCCTTCTGCAGGGCCCAGGAGAACACGGCATCTGCAACGCCGTGGATCGTGCCGTTTCCCCCGAGGCGGTGGATGACGCCGTAGGGAGTATCCATGAGCCAGCTGCCCATTTCAATCTTCCGGTAGCTGGGATCGATGTCCTTTCCGGCGAAGAAGGCAAAGGCAGCGCCGATCTTTTCCCCCTCTGTCACCACGTATCCGTGCCCCGTCCGGATGTCCTCAAGGATCAGAGACTTTGGCGGCCAGTGGGTCCTTCCCCACTGATTCGGATTCCCGTTTGCCGCCATGTAGGCTCGCGCACTCTCGTAGATTTCCAGGATCTTTTGCAGATCCTCCTCCCTGGAATTTCGAATCTCCATCGAACACCTCTCTGAGACTAAATCCGCGCATGCGGTTCTGCCGAATTCTCCCCCTATCAGTACCCCGGATCGATCCGGATGCTGCTGCCGTCTCTTGTCCTGTCCACAATGATCTGCCGGCCGATTCTCTCCTTGAGCTCCTCCCGGTGGCTGATGATGCCGACAAGCTTCCCCCTTGTGGTGATGGAGGTCAGCGTGTTCAGCGCCTCCCCGAGGGAGGTCTCATCGAGGGTG
>Ga0256404_1009566_pt1 | contig 13816 bp, 14 predicted proteins | sample RumenRJG_01DNA_FD_185990 | JGI IMG/M metagenome (GOLD analysis project Ga0256404, IMG submission 185990) | Bovine rumen microbial communities from Lethbridge, Alberta, Canada - RJG_01 | ecosystem: Host-associated > Mammals > Digestive system > Stomach > Rumen | place: Canada: Alberta | collected...
TCTGCATACATTACTCTCTTTCAATTATTTAACCATAACCATTTGCATTGGCATTTCAGCATTTTTATGCATCATTTGTGCATTTGACATTGCCATAGCACGACGTTTTTTTGCTCCTCTTAATATAAATTCAACTCCGTTATCAACATTACAAGTAGGCATTTCAATTCTTCTTAACATATATATATCCCTTTCATTATTTATCAAACTTACATTTTTATTAGCGACATAAATTTCAAATACTTTAATATTTTAATTTAAGTTTTAACAATTTGTTACATTTTAATAAAAAACATACATTATGATTTTTATTAATAGGTATTTATTTTCTATTTGTGCTATATTAGAAAGAAATAAGTAGGAGTAAATTATATGGGAATAAAATCAATAGTTCTTGCAGCAGGCAAGGGAACAAGAATGAAATCAGAAAAGTCAAAAGTATTACATGAAATTTTTGATAAAACTTTGCTGGGCTATGTTTTAGATACAATAAACAAAACAGAAATGATAGATGAAACTTATGTAGTTGTTGGTCATTGTGCAGAACAAGTAACTGATTTTATTAAAACAAACTATAATGACAACATAAAAACCGTTATCCAATCTCCACAATTAGGAACAGGTCATGCTGTTAGTATGGTTTGTGATGAGCTTGACGATTTTAATGATAATGTTCTTATTTTATGTGGAGATACACCATTAATAACAGAAAAAACAATAAAAGAATTTATCACATCTCACAAAGATAATAAAGCCGACATCACTGTTATGAGTGCTATACTTGATAACCCTAAAAATTATGGAAGAATTATAAGAAATGTTGATAAAACATTAAATAAAATTGTAGAAGAAAAAGATGCTAATTCAGAGGAAAAACAAATACAAGAAGTTAATGCCGGAATATATTGCTTGAATTGGCAAAAAATAAAAAAATCGTTTTCTGAATTAAAAAGCAATAATGCTCAAGGAGAATATTATTTAACAGATATAATCTCATGGAGCGTAAAGAGAGGTCTTAGTGTACAAGCATATACACTTGAAAACAGTGATGAGATGCTTGGTATAAATTCAAAAATGCAGCTTGCAGAAGCAGCAAAAATCTTAAATCAAAGAAATTTGAAAAAATTTATGGAACAAGGAGTTACAATTGTTGATCCGGCAACAACCTGGATAAGTGAAGATACAATTATAGGAAATGATACCATTATATATCCGTCAGTGTATATATCAGGAAAAAATATAATCGGTTCAAACTGTAAAATAGGTCCTATGGCTCATATCAGAGGTGAAGTTGAAACCGGTGATTATGTAAGAATAGGAAACTTTGTAGAAATAAAAAAATCAAAAATTAAATCACATACAAATGTTTCTCATTTAAGCTATATTGGGGATAGTGAATTAGGAGAACATGTAAACATTGGAGCAGGTACAATAACTGCAAATTATAATCCAATAACAAAAGAAAAAACTCAAACAAAAATCGGAGATTATGCAAATACAGGTTCTAATTCAGTTCTTGTTGCACCTGTTGAGTTGGAAGAAGGTGCTTTTGTAGCTGCCGGCTCTGTTGCTACAAAAAAAGTCAGTGCATGGTCATTAATGATAAATAGAGCACCTGTAAAAATGTTGGCAGATTGGGTTAAGAGTAAATTAAATAAATAATTTTATGGAAAATACATTTATTACACATATAGGTACAGATGAATCGGGAAAAGGTGATTTTTTTGGCCCGCTGGTTATAGCAGGTGTAATGGTTGATAATAAAAGTGCTGAATTATTTAAAAATTTAAAAATCCGAGATTCAAAAACAATTTCTGACAATACAATTTTAAAAATGTCAGTTGATATAAAAAGCAATGCAAAATTTTCAATAATATCAATAGGAAATGAAAGGTACAATGAACTTTATAAAAATTTCGGAAACCTAAATAAACTTTTAGCTTGGGGACATGCAAAAGTTATTGAAAATATTTTGGAAAATAATACTTGTGAATATGCTCTATCAGATAAATTTGGAGATGATTCTTTAATTTTAAATGCACTTCAAAAACGAGGAAGAACAATCCGATTAGAACAAATGACAAAAGCAGAATCAGATATTGCAGTAGCAGCTGCAAGCGTACTTGCAAGAGCAACTTTTGTACAAAAAATGAACCAAATGAAATTAACTTACGAATGTGAATTTCCAAAGGGCTGCAACAGTATAGTAAAAGACATTGCAAAAAAATTTATAAATTTACATGGAAAAGACAAATTGAATGAAGTTTGTAAAATGCATTTTAAAACATATAAAGAAGTACTATCCAACTAAGTGAGCCGGATTTTTATATTTTTGTCTCCAACCCGTTAATTCAAAGTGATGTCTTTCACCCTTTTTCTGCCAATCTCCACCCCAAGTAATTGTACCACCGCTGAGTTCTTTTACTCGTTGTGCAAACTGAGTTTGTAAAGCTGAATCAACACCAACAGCTTTTCCATCTTTATATAACACAATATCTGCAGCTGTTCCATAGTTATGAGGAGATTCTCCGCCCTTACAAACTAAAGAACCCTTTCTTGCTCTACCTGCATTAGACTCAGCAACAGTTCTTTCAACATCACTGTATACAAGAGTTAATCCAAGTTCTTTTGCTGCCTGTTGCATATATTTCTGTTTATCTAACCATTCCGGCTGACATTTATTGAACCTTGTCCAACGGCAACCAAGGACTTTTGAACCATCAGGCAAAGTCATTTCTTTTACTCCATATTTTTGTTTATCACTTGAAAAAACACCTGATGCATTATTATTTGAACCGGATACACGAGATGATGCACCTGTTACACCATCAACCTGTGTTCCATTACCGGAGAAAAACGGTATCTTAATATTAGACATTAATTGTTGAATCATTGAAAAAATATTTATGGAAGGAAAACTACTAAACCATGATGATGTAGCCGGAGAAGAAAAATCCGGCATAGAAGACAATAAAGACATCGCTCCTAAATCAAAATTTTCAACACCAAATCCGCCTCCAAAAATTGATGAACCTATATTAAAAGAAGCAGAATTTCCTGAACCTGTTGCAGCAGGTGCATTGCTTGATGTTACTGACGATGTTTCAAATACACTACCGCTTGCATTATATTTAACATCTTTACCATTTATCTGAAAAGTAAAAGAACCGTCGCTATTTTTAGTATAGCTCGTTGCCCCTGAAGGTACAGACGATCCTTGCCATCCTGCTGATTTTAAAGCGTTAAAGTCTATTGCCATAAAAATCTCCTAACATGCCTTCAAGCATGGTTTCATAATCTCAAAATATTTATCGACACTGCAGAAAAAAAACTTTAGCCAATATTAAAATATCTTTACAATTAATTCATGTAAATTAAAAAATTATGCGAAAGTATTAATTAAATATCTTTTTTAAAAATAATGATATTTAATTTTTCAGTAGTAAATATTGAAAAACTTTAATCATAAAATTAATCTATTATTGGGTTTGAGGATGATAATGTTAAGAAATATTAAGTTTTTTTGTTTTTTTATTATGTTATTGGAATTTGAATACTGTTAGAAAAAGGAGAATAATATATGATTAATTTTTTAAACTCTATAAGTTTTACTCAAAAAAAACGTACTTTACAACAACCATATAATATAATTTCAAGAAGTTATAATTCCGGTAATAACAAAACCGATGATATGCCGCCTTTGCCAATGAATATTTTATCAGGTCAAATTTTAGCAATGGCAGAACAAGATAATAAAAATCCTACCGGTAAAAAATTGGATATTTTTACTTAATTAACAACATTGTAATATTGCTATAAACTTAAATCCACTGTATTTACAAAAAAATTTGAATAACTATAATAACCGTATTATGAAGAAAAAATTTTTTATATTGGTTTTAATATTTTCTGCAATGAATTTATTTGCATTATTAACTTATATGGCAAACGTTAATATAAAATATAGAGAGTTGCAAAATCAGGTTATAACAAATCAAATAAACTACCATATTGAAAAGATAAATAAGCTCATTGCAAATGTTGAAGATGTAGCTACGAATTTACAAAATTCTGTTGAAAGTGTTTTGCGTGATGATAAAATTGATGAAAAAGAAAAAGTATTTATTATAAATGATTTAAAAAAATCAGTAAATGCTTTGCCTTGTTTTGCATCCGCAGGTGTGTTTTTTGAACCTAATACCGTTGTAAAAAATAAAAGTAATGTCATATTTTTTGCATATAAAGATTCTAACAATAAAATAAAATTTAAAGATGAAAATCAGACAAAATTACAAAATTATGATTATCTTAATACTAGTTGGTATAAATATTCAATAAACGAATTTAAACAGAATAAAAATAAAGATAAAGTATGGTTAAATGCGTATTATGGTATTTTGAGCAATAACACAAAACCAATTATAACATTCGTTAAACCAATTAAAGATTATCAAAATAATATTATTGGAGTTATAGAAATAGATTGGTTAATAGAAAATATTGAAGATGGACTTGAAAACTTAAAACCTACAAAAAATTCTAAAATCATATTTGGTTCAAAAGATTTAAACTATGTTGTTATATGTGGTAAAAATTTACAATCTTCTAAAAAAATTAAAAAATGGACGGACTATAATCCTATATACAAGAAAATGCCTGTAAAAGGGGAAGTCATTTTTGAAGAAATAAAAAGAGATAATAAAGTTTATGTTAAATTCTCTACAATGCTGGATAATGGAATTATTCTTATGTTAAGTGTTCCATATAATGAAATTTATGCATCAATTGATTTACCTAATAAATTAATATGTATTTTTATAATAATATTTGTAATAATTTCTTTGGCAGTAACATTATATATAGTTTCAAAATCTCTAATAAAACCGTTAGAATTGTTAAATAAGAATGCCAAATTGATAGGAAAAGGGAATTTAGACAAAGAAATAAACATTAAAAACAAAGATGAAATAGGCGAGTTAGCAGATTCATTTAATCTTATGACACACAATTTGAAAATATATATGGAAAAGAATAATGCTAAAAATATATTTGTTGCAAATATGAGTCATGAAATAAGAACACCTTTAAACGGAATTTTGGGATTTTTACATTTACTTGAAACAACTGAACTCAATGAAGAACAAAAAGATTATTTAAAAGAAATCAAAAATTCTTCTGAAATTTTGCTCATAACATTAAATGATATTTTAGATTTTTCAAAAGCAGAAGCTAATAAAATAACTTTAGAACAAGTAAGTTTTAATTTAAAAGATTTAATAAAAGATTTAAGTGTATATGCAAAATCAAACAAAAACAGTAATATTGAAATAATATCCAACTTTGATGAAAATATTCCTGAAAACGTAATTGGCGATAATATCAGATTATACCAAGTATTATTGAATTTATTGAATAATGCAAAAAAATTCACAGAAAAGGGTTATATAAAAATATCCGCAGAAGTTACGGATAAAGATAATGATAATGTAAAAATATTGTTCAAAGTATCTGATACAGGTATTGGTATTCCGGAAGAAAAACGTCAGAAAGTATTTGAAGAATTTATTCAAGCAGATAAGTCTACAACAAGAAAATATGGCGGTACAGGGTTAGGTCTTGCTATATGTAATAAAATTATTGCACTTATGGGTGGAGAATTAAAATTAGAAAGTGAAGTCGGAAAAGGTTCAACTTTCTACTTTACAGTACCTTTCAGTATTAATAATAGTCTTGAAAATGGAGAATATGAAAATACTTTAGAAGAAATTGCAGTAAAATCGGCTAAGATACTTGTTGCAGAAGATAATACAACAAACCAAAAATTAATAAAAAAACTTTTGAATAAACTTAGTTTAGAATGTGATATTGCATCAGACGGAAAAGAAGCTTTTGATTTATTTTTAAAGAATAAGTACGATTTAATACTGCTTGACTGTCAAATGCCTGTAATGGATGGTTATGAAACATCTTTGACAATCAGAAAACAAGAAGAAAACTGTAATCTGGAACCAATTTCAATAATTGCTCTAACAGCAAGTGCTTTTGAATCAGACAAAGAAAAATGTATTTCTTATGGTATGAATGATATTATTACTAAGCCAATCAAAATTGAAGATTTGGTGCATAAATTAAATAAGTACATACAAACAAATAAAAATACTGAAAAATTAGTAACCGAAGATTCTATTCCAGAAGTTAAAGCAAATAAAACAACAAATAGAAATTCCTTAGATAAAGAAAAAATCGTTAACGCAATTGCAAATGAAATGTGTTTAGATAAAGAAGATGTTGAAGATTTAGTTGAAACCTTTATTAATGATTTTATTAAACAAAAATCTATGTTACAATTAGCAATGAAAGAAAAGGATTATGCTAAAATAAATGAAATAGCTCATTCAATTACCGGTGCAAGTGCTAATCTAAGAATTGATGAAATTTCTGTTCCTGCAAGAGATTTAAATAATTTGTTAAGAGATAAAGATTCTTACATAGAAAGTGAATTAATTGAAGCACAGGAACTTTTAGATAAAATTTTATTGATAGATATTATTTAAAACGGAGAATTCAATATGACTAACAAAGTAATGATAATTGATGATAATGAAACAAATTTAAAATTACTAAATTTAGTTTTAACAAAGGCAGGTTTCAAAACAGATACAATAATTAATCCAAAATTTGCATTTGATATCATTAAGGATACAAAACCAGCTTTAATTCTTTTAGATATTAATATGCCTGAAATTAACGGGCTTAAATTATGCAAAATGATAAAAAAAGATAATGAAACAAAATCCATTCCTGTTATTTTTGTTAGTTCCCTGAAGGATGTAAAGTATATTGCAGGTGGTTTGGCTATTGGAGCAGTTGATTACATTACAAAGCCAATAAAGCCGGACGAAGTTGTTGCCAGAGTATCTGTACAATTACAACTAGCTTTGGCTCAGAAAAAATTAAGAAAAACAAATGAAATTTTGCAAAAACAAATTACAGAAGACAGATTAAACTCATCAGATATGCAAGAAGATTTTTTATATTCATTAATGCAAATCAAAAATTGTAATAACACCGAAAAAGACTATGAAAGAATTAAATCATTTATAGAATTTATTACAGAAGAAATAGTTAAGTCCTCACAATACAGTGAAGACCTAACTACTGATTTTGTTGTTGACACTGTTTCAAAGTCTTTGAATATTAATTAGAATATACCACCGAAGAAGTCTTCAACTTCATCCCAAGCATCTTCTGCAAAATCTTCAACTTCATCCCAAGCATCTTCTGCAAAATCACCGACTTCTTCAGCGGCATCTGTAATGCCATTACCGACTTTTTTAGCGACATCTGCCGCTTTTTTTGCAGTATCGACAACAGCATCTGCTCCATCAGTTGCAAAAGTACCTACTGATTTTGCAACATCAACAACACCGTCTTTAACTCCATTACATATATCGATTACCGAATCACCAACACCATCAAAGTCTCCTGTAAAAAGATTTTTGTAAAAATCAATAGTACCTTTTACGGAATCTCCGGCTATATCACTAATAGAATTAAATGCTGTACCAACAGTAGCAACACCTGAACCAATAAATTCAGTCATTTTTTTACCAATTACTTCAGATAATCCGACACCTACTGTTTGCAAAGTGTCTTGCAGACCAATAGATATTACGTTGGCAGGAAAATTAAAGCCTTCACGTGCTGCATTCAATACTGAATCAGATCTGTCCCACATATCTTTAAAATAGTTTTTATAATCTCCTTCAAAATCGCCTATTTCACCTGTTTCTGCTCCTTTCTTTAAGGCATTGCCATCTTCTTCAAAATCAACACCCAACAAGGACATAGCAACCATATAAGGATTTGGTTTCAATAATTTACTTCCGGTGTATCTATAAAGACCTTCTTTACTAAGAACTCCGGCAATATTTGTTAAAGTTGATTTATCAGAAGTATTATGTTCTTCATCTTCTTCACCTTCACCTGCTTTTGCAGCTGTTGATACAACTTTTATTTTTTTGTCTTCTTTAGCTTCTGCTGATTTTGATTGTGAAAGTAGTTTTGCCATTTCTTGAATTTCAGCTTTGTTACCATCTCTATTCATTGCAACAATATTATATTTTTCATTTGAATTGGAATTTTCTTCACAAGGTCTTTGAGGAAGCTTATCTTTTGGTATCATTATCAATTTTCTTTTGTAAATCATTGATTCAGTATCTTTTGAATTGTTATAATTAACATTTAAACTCATAACGCTCTCCTTTCGTTTTTAGTATTTACTATAATTTTTAAATTTTTATTAAAGTAAATATGCAAATTCACAATAAGAATTGTTTAACACAGCATCTACATCTTATATTTTTGAATATTACATTAAATCCATCAGTCTTCTAAGCCCCAAAAAGATGCAACAGGAAAATACGGTTTCTTTTTATTTTTAATAATGCTTGTTTCTTCATCTCCTTTAGCTTCTGCTGTTTTTGATTGTGAAAGTAGTTTTGCCATTTCTTGAATTTCAGCTTTGTTACCATATCTGTTCATTGCAACAACACCATATTTATCTGAATTATAATTTTTTTCCCAAGGTCTTTGTGGAAGCTTATCTTTTGGTATCATCATATTGTATTGGGTTAAATCAATAGGTCTTATTGTGTTAATTTTTGTGCTCATAATGCTCTCCTTTCGTTTCATTAATTTTTACAGTGTTTAAATACCTCTGGAAAAACATTTATCCGAGTAACTTTACAAAACTTAACAATTATAGGTTATAACTCAATAATAGTTTGATTTTAATTTTTCACTTTTTTAATATAATGATTTATTTTTAAATTTTTGCACTAATAGAGTTTATTTGGAACATTTGAATTGTAGCGAAGTATAAAAATCGGACGGAATGCCGAAGCAACACGGAGTATAGCGAATGCAATTTTGCAAAGCAAAATAAAATGAGCGAATACGGAGTGTGAAGCAATAATCCAATTCAATTTAGTGGAAAATCGCTTCCCTGACTTTATTTTATAAAGATTTTATTTAAATAAATTCCAAAATAATTTATAGTTATTATTTAATTATAGGTACTATTTATTTAATTTCTCCTACTTTTCATGTCAAAATCGTGATACTTTATATCAAAATCTGCGATACTCAGTAGATTAATTAAATGTTCTATTCAGTTATCGTATACAATTTAACTCTCTGTTAAAGCAATATCAAGTGTTTTGCCAAAATATTGAAACATTGCAACACAAAGATTTATTTAATCCTTCAAGCATCCTATCGGAATAATAAATGTATCACCATCTTTATATGCATATTTACCGGTGCCGGTTATAACCATTTTAAAAGAAGGTTTTTTCATAATATTATAATCAATATTTTTTGCCAATTTATTGAGTGTGTATTTACCTTCTTCAATAGCTTTATCTCCGCCAAGTTTTATCTCAATTAATCCATAGGCTCCGTTTCTTAAATGAATCACTGCATCACATTCAAGTCCGTTTTTATCTCTGTAATGATATATTGTACCATCAAGAGAATCTGCATATACTCTCAAATCTCTTATACAAAGATTTTCAAAGAAAAATCCCATGGTTTTTATATCATCTATTAAATCGTTTGGACCTAATCCCAAAGCTGCAGCTGCAATAGAAGGATCTGTAAAATATCTTGTATCTGTTGTTCTTATGGCTGTTTTCGAACGTAAATTAGGATTCCAAGCATGAGAATCTTCTATTACAAATATTTTCTGTAAAGCATTTATATAATTATATATTGTAGGATTTGTTCCCAAATTATTATCTTCATTTACATCATCCGATAATGAAGTAAGCTTTGTTTGTGTTCCTATAGAACGAGCATAAGCTCTTAGAAGTCTTTTAGCCCTTTCAGGATTTCTTTCAATATTATCTACTCTTGAAATATCAGAATTAACAACTGCGTCATAATAGTCTATTGCTTGTGATAGTGCTATATTCTGCTTTAAGTCTATAGCTTTAGGCCAACCGCCTCGACAAATTAAAAATGCAAGTTCATCAATATCAATAGTATTTTCTCCGTCAATATCCGTTTTACCGCTAAAAAGTTCTGATAAAGAAACACTTCCGTTGCTTTCTTGTGATTCAAATAGTGACATCGGCCGCATAAGCATTCTTGAAATTCTTCCTGTTCCGGTGTGTGTTATCTCTTTTAAATCAGCAGGAACGGCTGAGCCTGTTAAAATAAATTGATTAAATTCATCACGTTTATCAACTTCAAATCTTACTGCATCCCATAATTTTGGAGCAAGCTGCCATTCGTCAATTAATCTAGGAGTTTTACCGTTCAACAATCTTGATGGACTAAGTTCTGCTAATCTGATATTTTGTTCTTTTTCTTCAGGATTTTGCATACTTAATATACTTTTAGCAATTTGCGAAGCGGTTGTTGTTTTTCCGCACCATTTTGCACCTTCTATTAAAACGGCACCTTTTGCATCAAGTTTCTTTTGTAATATTTTATCTGCTATTCTTATTTTATATTTTTTCATAATTTTAACCTGTGGTTATTATAAACTATATTTTATAATTTGGCAATTTTTTATTTTATATATTGGCGAATATTTATTTTACATATTGGCTAAAGTATTTTAAGTTTTATAATACTCTAGACCATTCCTTTATTAATATATCCAAGCTATATCTTGCATTAGCAGGGCTTGTTGATGGCATTTTGTGACAATTATATTTTTCCAACAAATCAGGAAAATATTTCTTAAACGCAGAATATGATTTATTCCCGTTTAAACATATTGTTTTTATATTTGGGTAATTTTTCAACAAACCTTTAATATCATTCGGGGTTTCGTTTTGAATATCAGAATCCAAGCTCCCTTCACGTTTGCAGGATTTTATTGTGTCCCAAAGAGCTATATTGCTATTTAAAAGTGTTTTTAATTTTAAGTCATAAGCGAATTCATACAGTTTTGGCTCATTGCAAATAGAAGCCATAACTTTCCAAAACCTGTTTTGCGGGTGTGCATAATATTGCTGTTCTTCCAGTGATTTTACTCCCGGCATTGAACCCAGAATCAAAACCGTTGAATGTTCATCTATTGATGGCTTAAAACTCTTGCATTTTTTCATGGATATTTCCTATAACTTTATTATAAAACAAGCAGCTTTGCATAAGAAAATTTTTGTAATTACATAACAAAATTTTTTCAAAAAATTTTGTTATGCAATTTGCAGTTTTGTATGTCAGGTATAGAATTTTAGCCAAATTATTTTAAAATATTTTTTATAATGCATATTTACTATAAATAAAGGATTAAAAATCACATAAATGAGTAATAATTAAAGAAGAAGATTTTACGCTAGATTTGATAGGAATATAAAAATGGTTTGTGCAATAGATGCAATACAGCCTGTCGGCTGTTGTAGTTCTGTTAATACAGACTTTTATATTGAACAGGTAAGAAAAAGTTACCGATATAAAAAAGAAATAGCATATTTTAATGAAAACATAAAAAATTGTCCTACTATTTTTCCTGACAGCCTATCTAAAAATTCAAATAATAATAATGAAGAACTAACAAAAAGTAACCATTCAGAAGAAATACAAAATAATGTGGTATTTAAAGAGTCAAAGCAGAATAATATTGACAATAATGTTGATGACTTATTCATGAATTTAATAAATTTAATTAATCAAAGGAAAAATGCCAATTTTAATAATGAGTTGTCTGAAAATTTAAAAAGTAAAAGCTTTGGTCCACCTCTTGGACTTAAAATAGAAAAATTTGATTATTGGGAGTATTAGGTCATAGCAAGTTAATAAATTCTAAAAATTAAGACCTATATTTATGTTAATCGTATAATTTCAAATTCACCATTATTTTTTTCTGCTAAAACACAGCCATCACCAAGGTTAAATATATCCCCGTGATCACCACTATATAAAACTTCGCCTTTTTTATTTAGGACTTCTGTTTTAAAATCATGAGTTTCTGCGACTGCAATTCCACCTTCAAAATCTCGAGTAAGCCAATATTTTAAAGGTATTACAAGTTCACCTGTTTCGTTTATATACCCTTTCATTTTTCGCTTATTAACGAAGTTCAATACTACATAAAATCCCTCGTTAATAAAAGCATTTATGTAATCAAATTCGTCAGAAAGTTGTTTATTTTTAAAATCTATCAGTATGTACTTATCATTTTGCTTTTTTGCAACAATGGTTTTATCATTACTTACTGCCAAACTTTTGTATTCTATTGGAATAACAAATTCGGCAGTATTATCTATTAGCCCAACTAAGTCATCTTTGGCGATTAAATGATAGTTCGTTAATTCACAAAAATTTTGAAAATCTTCTTCATAATTGTCATATTCAAACGGAACAACAACATTGTTTTTTAAATCTATAAAGCCGTATTTATCATCTTTTTGGGCATAAATAATTTTATTTGCATAGCTCAAATCATCATATATAAATGGAATAATTAAATTATTATTATTGTCAATTATGCCCCACTTACCATTTTTCATAACTGAAACATATAGTTTATTTTCATACTCAACAAAAAAACAGCTGCAGTTTTCCGGAAATTCATATTCATAAGGTATAATCAACTCATTTTGCTTATTAATAAAACCCCATTTGCCATCTTTATATACTCCAGCAAGTCCATTAGAGAATGAGGCATAATTTTCATATTGAGGTTTTATAAATTCATTACCGTACGCATCCATAAAACCCCAAAGACCATTCTTTTTGATTGCAAAAGCACCATCTTCAATACCACTTTCATAATTTTCAATATTGTATAAAACTTCATAGGTAAGATCAGGATTAACTTTGACAATAATATTCTTTTCTTTGCTTTTGTTCTTATCCCAAGTTGTTACACTAAGACGAAAGATATCTTCAACATCTTTACTTAATTGTTCAACATGCAAAGCTTCTGTACTTTCAAAGTGTGCAACAAGTTTATGTTTTTTATTTAAAAAGAAATATTCGTGATAAAGGTTTGTTCCACGACCTTCGTGGTCACAGAATATACTTATTAATCCATTTGATGTTGATACTATTGAAACATTTTTAAATTTCATGAATTACTCCTAATCTGTTATTTCTGAATGAATTTCTGTTATATCTTTTGTTTTTTGGTTTTTAACATACAGTGATTTACAAAAGCTGTGAGAGTAGCTTATCAGTTCAAATTCATTTTCTTGGGTATTTTTAAAAAAATTTGCTAATGCCAAAACTTCTTCTTTTGTAATTTTTATTTTTTTGACTAATCTTTTATGCCCTTCAATTTTTTCATAATCGTAATATGGTAGATTTTCTGCGACTTCAACATTTTTCAGGTTTGCTTTTCTGTTCAGTTCCATAATATCTTTGGCTTCGTATTTTGAAAGCAAGTTGTGATATGCGACTTTTACGGCAGTTACGGATATTTTCATATTTTTACTTATTTCATGGTTCGATAATCCGATTTTTTTACCGCTTAAGACTTTAAATTCTTCTTCTGTTAAATACATTGAACGTCCTCTTTAAAAGCCAAAAATGGTAGTTTTTCCCACTCACGCCTGTTATTTGAAGTTATAACTTCAACATTTTTTAAATCATTTGGATAAGCTGGATCAACCAAAATCTGCATATAAACTTCAAGTTTATTATTTACACTTTTTTTAATTTCGGCTGTAATATCGTTTAATTCGTGCAAGAGAAAATTAGGGCTTGCGGTTATTTTAACGCACAGATTTGCAACTCTTGAAAAATCAAAGTCCTGTGTTTTGTTTTTAAGAACACCTTTAAATCCGTCTGTTAAAGC
>Ga0256404_1009567_pt1 | contig 13816 bp, 7 predicted proteins | sample RumenRJG_01DNA_FD_185990 | JGI IMG/M metagenome (GOLD analysis project Ga0256404, IMG submission 185990) | Bovine rumen microbial communities from Lethbridge, Alberta, Canada - RJG_01 | ecosystem: Host-associated > Mammals > Digestive system > Stomach > Rumen | place: Canada: Alberta | collected...
GGAGTTTAAGCGGGCTTACTACAAAAGCAAGCCCTTGCTAAGCCAGAAACGGCAAAGCAAGGGCAAAATTGTATAGTGTCTAGAATGGAGGTTTCTTTATTTCATTGTCTGTGTCCTTACAAACCGATGTTTTTCAGTCTCAGCAGTGCTTCAAGATAATAGTAATCAGCATAGATGATGCTGGCGTCTATCTCGCTGCCAGCGGGATGATGTCCCGTGGAGTGGAGTAGGAAGCTGACGTTCCGCTTGCCGCTGAGATAGTTTGGTGTGCTGAGCTCAGTAAGCATCTTCGTGGCGACAGTTTTGTAATACTGTCCTTTCTCACCGCTGACATAGTGGCAAAGCTCTAACAGGGCATCGGCGACGACGCAGGCAGCGCTGGCATCTTTGGACGCGTGGAGGTCAGGGTCATCGAAGTCCCATTTTGGTATCAGCGAGTCGGCTTCGACAGCTCCTGCCTTTGTGAGCCGACAGCCTAAGCGTCGGAGATAGACATCAGCCACCTTTTGGGCAAACTGAAGGAAGACGGGGTTATGGGTGTAGCGGTAGACCATAGTGTAGCCATAGATGGCCCAAGACTGACCACGCGCCCACATCGAGGTGTCGGCATAGCCCTGATGAGTGACACCTTTCATGAAATGTCCGTCAAGAGTGTCGTAGACCGCTACATGGTAACAGCTGCCGTCGGGGCGGAAATGATGCTGCATCGTGGTCTTGGCATGGGCTACGGCAAGATCGTAGAGCAATGGGTTGCCACCGTTGCGACTGGCCCAGAACATCATGTCGAGGTTCATCATATTGTCCATGATCGTATTGTGGCCGCCAAACATCTTCACATTCCGAGGCCAACTCAGAATGGTGCCCACCATGGGGTTGAAGAGGGTGGCGAGGGAGTCGGCAGCGTCGCAAATTACACGGCGATAGTCAGCAGAGAGTCGTCTCGCACCCTTGTCAGCTGCGGTGGCTCCGGTCTTTGTCAGGGCATCGTAACCTTTGCCAAAGGAGCAGAACATCAGAAAACCGATGTCGTGGTCGTAGATGGGTTCGTAAGCAATATGGCGTAGGGCAGCGGTATAGCCCTCGGCTGCTTTCAGCACCGTGCTGTCTTTAGAGACGGAGTAGTCCATCCATAATATTCCTGGCCAGAATCCGCCGCACCACTCCTCTGCGGTGGCAGGACGGCAGTTCCATCCCTTCTGTCTGTCCTGGCTGAGGATGTTGCGAGGTTCCATGCCGAAGTTGTACGAGCCGTCCTTCTGTCTCAGCTCGTTGAGGGCATGGTGTATCTGAGTGTTGCAATATTCCAACTGTCGGTCTACGTTGAGGCTGGTTTCCACTTCTTTGTGCTGGACGGCACACAGCGGTAAGGATGCCGGGATGCCAATCATGGTAAAAAAAAGAGATAATATAAGCAGTCTTGTCTTCATCGTCATTGGTTTTATTATTAATACGGATCAGGCATTCCGTTTACTTAAACGTAAGGCAAGTATCTGGAATGGGATACTTGGTATGTCTCCCTCACGGTCATGTTATCTCTCCTAATACACGACAAAGCGCTCGTGGTGAGCATCATAGAACGGCTGTAGACGGATGCCGCTGGGAGTGATGTAGTGGAGGGGCAAAGTACAGTGTAAATCTTTGAGGCTCTTCAACTTGCATTTCTCCGACAGAGAAGGTGGAACCAGAAAGTCGAAAGTGTAGTAATCGTTTTTGGTTCATCCGAGTACATTACAACATTACACTGGTACGCATTGCCCGGCTATCCCGGATCCGTTGCCCGGGATAGCCGGACATTCTGTCCGGAGGCTCCGGACAAGGTGTCCGAGGAATCGAGATCCAACTAAATCTTACTGAGCCCATGTGAGGACCATAAGATGTGAGTAGTACCATCTTTTGTGATACGCTCAATAAGTATCTCATCTCTTAAATCTATATCATCAACAACCCCATTAGTCATGCTTACCTTCATTCTAACAGGCTGTCCATTCTCATAAGTCCATTTCACTCTTTCAACGCAGGGCCTTCCTACAATATAAGGTTCATAGACATTGGCGTAACGCACAGCAGCTGTCTGGTGCGCATATACAGTGGGTGTTGGTTGACCGAGTGTTGAAACACCATCAGGTGTCAGAGATGGATCTGTATATGTAGAAGGATTCATTGACACCGTATATTTACGTTTGATTCCACCACTAAACCATAGGTTTGCCCTCAGGCTGTCTGTGATGTGCCATACGGCCTTATCGGTTTCTGAAATCCCATCGTGCATAATATCTACATGCGTTCCAACTGTATGCATGACATAGTCGGTTGTGTCTATACCTGGATCGAAGATGTCCACATAGTAACCTGCACCTGCACCCACTTTGACCATAAGTATTGTCCGTCTCTTTTCGTCAGCAGTCATGTCGGCCATTTGTACAGGCTCAGAAGGAGAAGACGTTGCATACCAATGCTTAAGCGTGTCTATGGATGGATAGATACCATTGAGTTTCACGTCACCAGCAGAATACCCCTGTAAGATGGTGTTTGCCCCTTCAACGCCTTGATGGTAAGTATAATCTTTACTCCAGTAGGACTCATAGGCACTGGCATCTGGTGCCAGGGCATACCCAAATCCATAGAACTGGACTGCAAGTCCGTTTGGTGAAAGGTGTGAACCTTTTCGGCCACCATACAGACATGCCATCATGGGGAAGGATGGATCTTCAAAATTTTTTAATACGACCATACGATGAAATGGCGAATAGCTGGATGCTTTCCATCTTGGTTTTCCAACAGGAGAATGCTCTCCAATGCGGCCTCCCCTAAAGTCTCCAAAACATATCGCATTCCCCCGGTAGTCACTCCATATCGGAATGGCGGTAATCGCCTTTTGCAATTTCTCTTCGTCTATTGTTATGTCGATGCCAGCGCGCTGAAACATCTTTTTCCAGCCCAGAATGCTCAATACCGTACCAAAGCCATATCCAGGCGATTCAGGCCATAGTCCGGTAACGGCGTCATACTGACCCAACATATCGCGAATAGAGGCGTGGTATGTCGTAGACTCCTCCATGAGATAATGCAAGAAATATTCGCGCCCTTTTCCATCAGCAAAATAACTGTTACTCTCCATCACCATGATAGGTCTAATCATTCTGTCCCATCCGTTAACATTCCAATTTCCTGTCCTGCCGCCACGTACCATCCCCAAATCAACAAACCTACGCAACACTTCGTTGACCAATTGCCGCACATCTTTGCCTGTGTCACGAATCTGCTGGGTGGGGTGTGACATCAAGTAGCTTGCCAGATAGTCGTAGACCACGGCGAGGTGCGTACCCATGTCATCATGGATCTGCTCATAGTCGTAATAGCCCAGAATACCGCCGGGACTCCATCCACCCTTGCCTTCTCCATCATCGGGTGTCGTATTGATTACCGGTTTCATATAATATATGCCCAGTAGGGCTTGATAGAAAATGTCTGTAGCAAAACATGCATATCTTTCGTCTCCAGTGCATGTATAGACGTAGGCTGCTTGAGCTGCCAGCTGCATTATCTCACCATTAATACTTCGTACCGAGTGCCCCGTGTGCGAGTAGGTAACCAAGGTGCTGTCGCCCGTATTAGGGTCATGGCAGACCAGGTCTCCAGTCTCATTAAATGGAACTAAATCTTCAATTACCGGTCGTCTCCATTTGTTCCAAGTACGCTCACCCGGCAAGCGGAGCGTAGGCACAGGAGCGTTGCCTTCACCCGATATCCACCTCTGTCCACCGATATAACATTGTGTAAAATGTTCACCTTCTTTCCAATACATCGCCATACGCGACAGTATCCATTCAGGGTCAGAGACATGTCGAATTACGTATTTGTCAATTTTCAGCTTTACTTTCTCTACGTCTTCGGTGATTGCATTGATGACAGGCCGACGAACGTCACGCATGGCAATTTCAGCGCGAGTAATGTGTTGCTCCTCGTTGCCCGTGCGACATAGACTGATGGCCACAATGTTGTCGGAGTTCTTATTCAACCAACACTCTGGTATGTAGTATTCGCGCTGTGGCCCCTCTTGCCAGCACCGACCAATGCACTTACCGTTGACATATACGAAACCGTCACCAGTGTGTTCTAACTTGAGGTGATAGACACCATCCTCAAAAGATCTGAACTTATACCGGAACCATCGGATAAGCTGATTGTCTCCCTGCTTTGCCAAGGCCATTGTTGTTGACAACTTCTTGCCTCTGTCGGCTTCGGTGTATGCATATCTAAGCCGTACAGCTCTTCCGGCAAGGCGCACCCATCGGGGGCCAATTCCCCAGTGTTGCTCTACTGACTTATTAATATGATGATGCATACCCGGACTGAAATAAAGCATCAGGACATTCTGCGCCTTCTTGCTCCCTGACGGCAAACGAAAAGAAATCTTCTCTGCATCCATGGTCTCAGCTTTTATCATCTTCCCTTGCCACATCACCATTACTTGATCACCCAGCGAACCATTGACCACTTTATCATCTGGGCGTGCCACCTCAATCAGTTGTCCGCTGTTAGCACGGAATGTATAATATGTCGGGTGATACCCGTAGATTCCATGCTCGTCAATCGTTTCTGCGGGCTTCAAAGATTTCCATCTTTGCGGTAAGACATCGTATGTGACATCCATCTGTTGCAAACCAACCCGTCTTACAGTATGTCCACTAACCTCGCCAGCCTCTGTTGACGGATACCACATGCCTTTGCTTTGTCCTGCTGGGATATAATAGACAAGAGAGCCGAATGGCTCGAGTTTATAGTTAAAACTCAGTCCGTCTACTTTCACCATGCCCTGATGCCAGTGCGTATGATCCTCTGTGCGGACAAAGAAATACCGGTCGCCTTCCGGAGTCTGACGCATAGCCACATGCACAAGCGTGTCACCTGTATAGGCGGTGATGTTCTGTTCTTCGGCACGAACTATTCTCGTGCCATGTTCCATCAGGAAAGCTGCCAAATGGCGGATTCGATCGTAGCGAGGCGTCAGGCTGCCGTCCTCTCCAATTGCCGCGGCAAAATCGTATGTGGCCGTAGCCTCTCGAGAAGCCCAGTCATCAAAATTAGTCCCACCTACTATCATGTAAAAATTCAGGGCGCAGAAACCTCTCTGAAGTGCATAGAGTGCAAGATTCTGCGTCTGCACGGCTGACACACCGTCTTGCTCTTGGCTCAGTTTTCCACCGATCGCACTATACCATCCGCCCTGCAATTCACCTGCTATCAGTGGTTTCCCAGGCATGGTCTTCAGCTGTTGATTGACCAACCGACCAAATCTTTTCTCAATCTGCCATCTCGGATAGCTGTTCACCATATCTACACACCCATTGAGCAGACCGCTTTTGCAACTCCGCGCCTCGCTCGTCCAACACGTAACGAATGGCACCTCAATGCCATTGCTACGCGTCACGGCTGCAAGTTGTTCGAGATAGCGGCGCTTGGCCGTAGCCGAAACCCATTTCACTCGATTGTATTCATTTTCCAACTGCCACAATATTACACCTCCTGTCCCGGGTTTTCTTCGCCATATCTGATGGGGAGCAGCCACTTTGGCAACAGCCTTGAACCAGTGTTCGCTCCATTTTACAAATTCCGGATTGTCGCTTTGCAACCAAACTTCATCGCGCATTTGCTTTGGACGTTTGCGCATCAGCCATTGCGGGAATCCTCCACCCTTCCATTCTGCACAAATATAAGGCCCTGGTCGTAAGATGACGTAAAGGCCTAACTGTTCTGCCAGGGAAAGGAACCGGTCGAGTTCTCCGAGGTCGATCTTTGTGAAGTCGTCCACCGAAGAAGGCATCTGACGCTCGTGCCAGTTCCATGGTACATAAGTTTCGACCATATTGCAGCCCATGGCCTTGATTTTTTGTAGCCGGTCAGCCCATAAAGGTTCGGCCACCCTGAAATAGTGCATGGTTCCACCGAGCAAGAACAAGTCTTTCCCCTCAATCTGCAAACAACGATGGTCCATTCTTATGCGATTAGGATGAAGGAATACGGTGTCCTCCATGGCCGACCATCTACTCTGTGTCAGCTGTTGGGATGAAGAGCGGTCGTTCATCACAGCGACATCGGTCAGGTTTTGGGCGGATAGGAGCTGGCTTGTCATAAGCCACAACCCCACAAGCCAGCAACTCTGTAGCATCATAGCATATAGTCTATTCTTTTTTTTCTTCATTTTTAATCAAATTCCAATTATTGTCATGTCACAAGCCACGCTCCCATCCTAGATCCATCTACTTTCTCACCACCACTTTACGATTGATGATATATATGCCTTTCTTGCTGATACCACTAGGCAATCGTTTTCCATCCAGCGTATAGATATCATCCTCCTGTTTGCCTGACTTGACCATCTCTAGACTCGTAGTAGGCGCTTCATAAAGCAAATGGATGTCATAAATCTGGGTCCAGTTAGATGTCGTGGGTTCAAACGATAGGGTTAAGTCACCTTCTTCATCAAGCGTAGTGGAGACGTTTGCCTGTATCCATCCCCGATAGGCTCCTGTGACCTTATCGGAGGAAGCATCGTCAGCAAGCGACCAGTCTGTCCAAGGACTTCCTGTGGTATTCTCTTTGTCACCATCTTTCAATACGATGCTGGTGCTCTCACCACCGAGGGCAACCCTGACGGCATGTCCGCCTTTGCTACCACCTCTTACGGCAGCGAGCAATGTATATTTTCCAGCAGGCATGCCTGTTAGTGTCTGACTAACCATATCTGTAGCCTGAACTTCAAACACAGCAGTTGTTGCACCATAAGGGTTCGTTTGACCGCTTTTTACTTGAGCATTTGTCCAGCCTGCAATATCAGAACAGTCTGCACTGGCCACCAGGCTGGTCGCATCACCACCGTGAGCATTGATCACCGACAGTTTATCGGTGACGGGTTGCAACGCCACGTCAATCGTAGTTCCATTGACCGAATAATTTGCCACAAATGTATTATCATTTATGCTAAGTTTGTCTTTGTCGAGCAGTTGCTCTGCATCAAAATAGAGAGAGTTGCCACTCACAAGGGCGCAGGAAGACTTATACCCTTTGCTGTCTGTAGCCGATAGGGTCATTCCTGCAACACTACCCGTAATCGTACCTAAGGTATATCGGGTCAGAGGGCACATCCAGAAGTAGCTGTTCACATCCTCCGCGTCAGCATTGAGTATTTTCCATGAGAGCACAGCACCCTTGCTGTTATAATTCATCCACCCTTCGTCAGTCATTGCTATTCCTACTTTGCCAATGGTCCATGCTAAACTATAGTTTGCAGAAGCTGCATGGTGTATCACCTGCCACTCCTGAGGGGTGTCAGACAGTTGTAGCCAGTTTTTGGTTTGACCAGCAAACTTTGATGACACAAAGTCGCCAAGGTATCGGCCATCGCTCATCGACTTTATGGTATATGCAGAACCTGAGACATTCAACTGGAATACGTCGGAATTGTCACCTGCCGTAGCCTGAGTCTTTTGCAAATAACCACTGTTGTTGTATAGCACCACCGACACAGCTGGTACATACATTCGGTAATAGCCTCCGTCAACGATGGCAGTTGTATTGGTCTGTGCTTTTACACTCGATACAACACTCAGTCCTATCAAGGAAGCCGCTGTGATGTTACATAAAAATTTTTTCATAATCAGCTATAATTATTAAAGGTGGGTTCTATTAATTAGCTTTGTCAGAGTCTGAAAGATGACAAAACGTAACCCATGATTTAATGATTTGATTTCGGTGGCAATTAATAGAACCCACTTAAAGGAATTTCTTCATGGCCCTGGGGATAGGCAGCCTACCCCCAGGATCATATTCATATATTTGAGTAGTTGTCAAGGTTTGACCTTTTCAAAAGCCCCTGAGGGATTCCCCTCCAAGAGCTTCACATCATCGAATCGAATGGTACGATCTCCACCCGAAGAGACGTACAAACCAAATTTAGCACCAAAGCTGGCACCTTGATAGCCATCGCGTGACACGTCATTGAGCGTAGTATCGTCTATCCACTCTCCAAATCCTAGATTTATCGCTCCAGAATCGTAAGTGGGTTTGTTTTCCTGCATATTATCGCCAAGCCACACTTTGATGTTTCCCTTGTTGTTGCGGCCTGCTCTGAAATACATCACTATCGGAATCCATTTTCCCCATTCTACCGTACCAACAGTGGCCTCGCTGGGTGAGATCAGTGCATAGCGATGCGATATCACCAATCGATTTCTGCTGATGGCTAAATGTCCGGCCCAACTATTCTGATTTCCATTATTGAAGATCTGGGCAATGATAGAGCCATCTACATCTTTGGGAAATTTACCCTCGGGCAGATATATTTTGAATCCATACCAACCTTCGCTATTTGTCTGGAACCCGCTCGTCAACTCACATCCACGTCGCTCTCGTCTGTTGTCAGCATCAAGAGCTGCTTGATTGAAGTAGAACTCTGCACACTGATCAACTACTTTGATGTAGCTGGGCTCCCATGCCCATGACGGTGAAAACGGTAGTAACGAAGTGCCACTATTAAAATCACTGGCATAAAGGTTGTCGCCATTTACGCCATCTACGTCAATACCCGATTGAGTCTGGTCATCGGCATAATGCAGAATCACATTACTGGTGTTGCCGGCCCATGAGGTACCTTCGGCCCAGAAATAGACTCGCATGTAATATTGCTGGCCAACCTTCAAACGGAATGGACCATAACTGTGGTCTTCCCAAGTAGACCAGCCCTGTTTGGTCATCTGCTGTGTGAGACTTGTCTGAGGAGAACGCCCTGAAAGCTCGTCCAGATCTGTACCCATATCCACATTCAGGTACACGGTATAACTTTGATTTGTCGCTGTCTGAGCCTTGAGCTCATAAAGACCGTCTACATCAACTTTGCAAGGGTATACCAGGTAAGCGCCACGCTTGGTGCTGCCTATTACCCCGTCACTGCCTACACTGAACGTGCCTCCCCCGGCCTCATACTGTGCCAGATTGAAATAATAATCTGGTACGTTCGCTTGTATCTGTCCTACAACGAACTCTGGTCCGGTGATCGTTTGAATATCACCAAACTGAATACGTATTGGTGCTGTCACTGCGCCTTCCGGTATAATGACAGTCAACTCTGTACTACTGAGCGAAATGACCGTGGCACGTGCTTCTCCAAAATAAACAGCAACATCAGCAATGTCTATATCAAAGAAATTCCGACCGTAGATGGTGATAGTCTCACCAACAGGTGCCTGGTTTACAGAGTAATTCTCAATGGCCGCACTAGGAATGAAGGTAAAATCCTCAGAAGAGAATCCATAGTCGCTTTCTCCACGTGTCACACCAATTCTTCCTGAACTGGCGTTATCAGGAACATTGACCACCATTTCATTTTCTGAGCGCATGATATATTGCGTCACTTCCGACTCATTGAAATAGACATGAGCATCCTCACCAAAGCCTGAACCTTTGATGGTCACTTCTGTACCAGGCAAGCCTTGAGTGGGTGTAAAGCTCGTTATCTTAATGTTTCCCGATCCAAGGAAGTCATTTTCGTTGCATCCGACCAACAGGGCCACCAGGAGTAAGCAGGCTAGATGAACTGAGTGTTTAATGAATTGATTCATAGTCTGATATATTTAATTATACAATTCCAAAAACTTTAGACAGGCGGTACCGCCCGAACCGGCTCCATTGAGCAAAACTACACGGATATAGTATGTTCCTGGCGTATTGACAGCGTATCCGCCAAATACCAGCTTGTTGTCAAAGTTATTCCATTTGCCATTGTTTACTATATCCAAGGTGTGCTCTGGGTTAAGGTTGCTCGCATCCTTCAATGCTTCCAGGTCTTGGGATATCTCTACATTACAGGTTACGCCCGAATTAGATGTGGCTGTAGCACACCCCAGATAATAGCGGGCAGCATCGGTAAGATTAGCCTTGAAGATAACCATATCACCAGATGAACAATCCCAAAGGGCGAAACTCTTGGCATCTGCACTTCCTTTATATTCCGGATTCTTGCCCATCTCTCCCAAGGCGCTTCCTGTGGCACTGGTATTGGCATAGTCACAAGGATTAGCGCTACCGGTGAGATATACCACGTCTTGGCATGTCAGCGTGGAACGGTATGTGCCCGATTCATAGTTGATAAAGTCGTCAATTATAATTTTATAGACTGCTGAATTACCATTGGCAGCAGTCACCTTGTACTGATACTCTTTGCCAACCTCAAAGGCACCAGGTTTTCCTAACTGTGGGGCATCTCCCAGGGGGGAAATCTTGGCGGCCGAACTGATCACGGCAGTGAGATAGAGACTGTCTAGTTTTACGCGCTTACGTACATCCTTCGTGAAAGACGCACTTACCGGCGGGACAGTCACAGTGAGATGGATCTCTTTGTTGTCGTCAGGAGTATTACGACTGAGTGTCATCTGCTGACGTGCCAACTGATCATACCCATTTGCATTCTGTGTGATCCAACGATACTCCATCGTCACAGAAGACAAAGCCCAAAGGTCTGAATCCTCAATGTCGTCAAGACCCGATTTGAGGCATGATGTCATCAATGTCAGACATCCTATCAGGATGAGCCATATATTCTTTTTCATTGTCATTTGTTTCTACTAATTCTTAAGGTGGGTTCTATTAATCGTCAATAGCGCGGATTCTGAGTGTAGTTAGGATTAGCATCAATGTATTTCTTAGCCACTGGATAGAGATAGCGATACCGGTTGAATACCATCTTGTTGGCATCTACCTCAAAAGGCAGCTCAATGTATTTATAGCTTGTACCATCTGCCGAGATGTCCAGTTTCTTCATATTGCCACGGTTGAGCTGGTCAATGATCTCAGCCCCCTTTTTGTTGATGCCATATCGCAACAAGGTGAAGTAGCGATCGTTCTCTAACATCAGTTCTGCATTACGCTCGTCGAGATAGATTTTCCAGAGTTCGTCGCCGGTCTCTGTCTGAAGTGCTGGCAGCCCACCATGGGTAGTACGCGTACGGTTAATATAGTTGCGTGCATTATCCCAGTCTTCTTTCAGCAAATAGGCTTCGGCCGCATTAAGATATGCCTTTGAAAGTCTCAAGCAAATACGATAAGCCCCTGATAGATCTGTGGACGACCAACTTTGTGTCTGCGGAACAGACTTGACAAACAGATATCCTGTCACCGACCCATATGTATTGTTAAGCGCCTTGAAAGAACTTGGGTGCATGTTGCCACCCTGTCGTGAATCAAATGAATTACCAAAATAGGTTCCGCCGTCATAAGCTACAGTCTGGTAAAACCGCTGGTCACGGTTTTCGTACATCAACTTGGAGATATCTGTCAGGCGTTCTGACGCTGCTTCAGCATTGAGCTTACGAGTGCCGTCGCTGTCCTTCTCTACATATTTCTGGAAGCGTTGCGACTCCTCCCACCGTCTCGCCTTTCCGTCAAGGTCTATCACATAGAACGACTCCTCGACCACAGCCGGGTTGGGGGCAATGGTCTGCCAGCCGCTGCTCGGTGTAAATCCGGGATAAGGATCATTGTTGTAATTCTTGATTACATCCGACTTCAAGTTATCAGCGACCATTGTGGGCAAATAACAGTTGAGCTCGACCATCTTGTCATTCGACAAGGGGTAGATCCCAGGAGGCGTGAACTGTGTCAATATAGCTTCCTTGGGCGACCCGGCCACATAGTCGAGGTCATTGAACTGACGACCCCAGTCGCTGCCCGATGCCTCCAGTTGATAGTTGCCAAGGGCATCAAGCCGGTTGACACTGTTGATCGCACCATCCAGATAAGGTGTAATATCGACGGTAGACTGCACACCATTGATCATAGCATATTTCACATAAGCGTAGGCATTCAGGTATGCCTCCGACAGTAAAGCATAGGCAGCACCCTTGTTGGGGCGTCCCGATGGACTCTTGGTGTTAAGCAGTTCGGCGGCCTTCTCCAGCAATTGTATGCCATAGTCAAAGGTCTCTTTGATACTGGCACGCCGCAGTGACAGCGAGTCATCAGGGGTTAGCGTGTGTTCGATAATAGGATATCCTCCAAACGATTTGGCCCGTGTCACATAGATTAATCCTTTGGCAAAATAGGCTTGCCCCAGCATGTCATTTTCCACATCCTTCTTAAATCCTGTGCCAGCAGAAAGTTTGTCGATGGCAATGTTTGCCCTACGGATATCAATGAAGTTATCGAAGAGACCGGCATCGGTGTTTTCTGACCATCCGGCATCATTGCGTACTGCCACGCCATTACGGTTCCAACGGCTATATATATTGTCGGAGACAACATCCGTACCCGGTGTAAGCGGACCGGCATAGAGAGAACCATGTCTCATTCTGATAGTCAAATCGGCCAGTGGCATACCATAGCCTGTTAAGATACGATTGTGCCATGCTTGCATCACTCCACACCATATCTTCGGTGACCAGGTCGAGTGGAGCTTTGTCGAGCACGTCGGAGCAACCTGTCATTGAAAGGAACAGCGTTGCTGCAATACAATATTTATATAATCTGTTCATTTTCATAATCTTTATGTGTTAGAATCCCAAATTGACCATGACAGAGAAAGTTCTTGTTGTAGGATAGGCCGTACTCTGTACTGTTGAAGTATCGTTGATAGGCCCGGTCTCAGGGTCTCCATATTTCAACGAAGGACAGACGGTCAAGAGATTAGTACCCGTGAGGCTTATTGTCGCAATCTGCAACCAGTGACATTTTCTCAGCAATCGACTCTTCAGGTTGTACGTGACGCTCAGATTCTTCAATCGGGCATAAGTCTTGTTAATACGCCATAAAGAAGAAGGGGCACGGTTATATTCACCGTTCCAAACTCCATAGTCATTGTCTGCCCTGGGCAGTGAGGCATCTTCGTTACCTGGGTAATAAATGTCTAATTGGTCTTTGTAGTAGATTTTATTCCATCCAGTTCCCTTCACATTATTATGAATGATACCATACTGTGGTCCTGAGCCCTGAATAAGTCCGTCAATCGACCATTCCTTGTATTGCAAACTGAATGGTATACCCCACTGCATGATGCTTTTCCTGGGCTTGTTGTCATATACCATATCCTCTGAATTGATGACACCATCGCCGTTCACGTCGATATAGCGTACATCACCTGCCATCATACTCGTGCCCTCATCTTGGATGGGAGAAAGGAGTAGCTCTTCTGACGACCTGAACAGCCCGTCATAGAGATATACCAGCCCCCCTTGACCGATGGTTACCTGCGTAGTACGTTTGTTGGGATTGGCCAATGTCACTTCATCGTCTCCCTGAGTATATTTCTCCCATAGCTGGTCATAGAAGGTCAGGTTGGCACCAATGCTATATTTCAGTTTACCCCATTTATCTTTCCATGTCAAAGAGAACTCTGCACCAGCACGTCGAAAAGCATCATCCGACTTCACCTTCGGGAGTCCATAGGTATAGATGTTTCCAGATCTGCCAGTCTGATTGCCAAGTGTAGAATTATATCGATCAACAGGATTGATGAGATACCCTTTGGTTCGACGGAAGAAATAGTCGGCAGTACCCACCAGCCGATTGTTCAGGAAGCCAAAGTCGACACCTACATTCCATGTCGTCGTGGTATACCATGTCAGGTCATTACTTGTAAGAGAGGCCGGTGAGATGGTAGGTACGAGCGTGCCACCCACATAGGCACCATTTTGGTGGTTACTGGTGGTTGCCGTTACCAATTCTCCAAAACATGACTTTAATCGCTGTAAATCAGTTATTTATAAATTCTTGTCTCGTGACCCAAAATCAGCGAGGGACAAAAACGGGACAAAACCACGGAAAAATA
>Ga0256404_1009569_pt1 | contig 13813 bp, 10 predicted proteins | sample RumenRJG_01DNA_FD_185990 | JGI IMG/M metagenome (GOLD analysis project Ga0256404, IMG submission 185990) | Bovine rumen microbial communities from Lethbridge, Alberta, Canada - RJG_01 | ecosystem: Host-associated > Mammals > Digestive system > Stomach > Rumen | place: Canada: Alberta | collected...
AGCGAGAGCGAGATTGCCTACTATGTGGGTCAGTGGTCCGGCAGCCTTAAGGCCAGGAAGGAGCTGCAAAGCACAGCAGCGCCGGCTCACCCTCTTCAGCAGAAACAGAGGAACCTGATTTTGAAACACTGAAGCATCTCACTGCTGATGAGCTCATCGACAGCTTTGTCGCTCCGACTGATGAGATCAGGGAACTGCTGGTGGCCTACTCCGAGGCCGTCAGGTCCGAGAAGGAGGCGAAGGAATGCAGGCAGGCTATTGCGGAAAAGCTCGGCTGCTTTATAGGACGTTATTCCGGGATAGCTGACAGGGACGGTACCATGTACTGCACATGGAAGTCACGTTCAATCCGGCGCTTTTCCCAGGATCTGCTCGAGGAGAGGCACCCGGATCTTGTCAGTGTCATTTTGGACTGCTATACCGAGACGCCGACAAGGTTTTTGCGCATGCTCAGCGCCGTCAGAGGAATCAGGCTCTGATCCCGAGTGGAAATTCCAGGCTTAAGAAAGTCCTGTCAGCACTAGAATATCCTCCGCCAATAGTTCTCTGAGGACCTTCTGCGGAAAGGACTCCTGTATCCTCACTTGTCCGAATCTCACTGCGCGGCTGCAGCTTTCCGGCAGCAGCGCTCTGCCTCGGTATTGGGAAATGAGAGCGTATAGCGCATGGATCTGGGATCGTAGTCCTTTATGGTGAGGTATCCGCCAGCAGTCAGGAGCGGCAGCATGCTGCGCCCATCAGCGTAAAGCACACTGAGCTCTGACTCGTCTGCCATAATCCCGTCAAACCTCATGAGATCAGCACATCTTCTCCTTACAAGACCCATCAGAGGATCATCTGCCTGCGCCTTCTCTGGCTCCTGCAGGCTGAGGCTTTCCAGGGCAGAGAGGAGCTTTCTTGTGCAGTACACTTCTGCCCCGTTATCCGAGAAGCGGTATCCGCCGCACATTTCCCTGAGTGCGATAACAGCCTCGCTTTCTGACATGCCGTATTTTCCGGCAAGACCGCGTATGCCGTCTCCGCATATCGCGCAGAACTCGTCTTCCGTAATGCCAAGAAGAGTGCCGAACTCCGGCATCATGGAGATGTCCTCAAGCTTGTCAATGAGCGAGAACATGCTGAGCTGCTGCGGCTTCGTCCGTCCTGAAACCAGGACAAACTGCAGGTAATCATCCATACTCGAGAGGCACTGTAAGAAGCCCTCCATCTCCAGCTGCACTCCCTCAAAGCGATTCAGGTCCGGAAGGACAGCCAGAGCAGGCTCATCATAGCCATCCACAAGCACAGCCGCACGCATCCCGTATCTTCTGGAAAGGCCGTACACCAGTCTCCGGAGCCGGACGCGGCTGCTGTGAGATTCACATGGCAGGCCATATTCCTGCTCCAGTCTCCCGAGCTGGCACTGTATTTCCCTTTCAAGATCCTCTGCCGTACCGCCAGTGAAGTGTGAAAAGGAGAAACAGAGCACCGGATGTTCTTTCCATTCTGTCTCTGGCTCACTGATAGCAAGCCCTTCGAAAAGATCCTTCCTCCCGCGGAAATAACTCTCCAGTGTACTCATCAGGAACGTCTTACCGAACCCTGAAGGGCGCAGCAGCAGAACATAGCTGTAATTGCTCACAAGACTGCGAATTATCTGCGTTCTGTCTGCATAGAGCAGGCGCTCACTCCGGCAGGTCTCAAAGCTCTCCTCATGAACAGGATATCTCTTGATCAATGCAGAAATCCTCCGCCTTCAGCCTGCCTTGGACTTAAATTTATCAGACATATATCCAGAATCAGGCTGTTTTTATATAACCGTTTTCCAGATCAGACACATTTCCGTGACATACAGTGTATTCCGTCTTATTTTCAATATACCACAGATACAGAATATCAAAAAAAGATGTAAATCACTAAAAAATGACCCGCTATGTCACTTCAGGACCAACTAAAATTTGATCGGCAGCCAGAGGGACTTTATCATTAAGAAAAAACCGAGAGGAGTCCGGTTTCCGCCTCTGCCCCCACACCGGCGGGAAAAGGTCTCCTCTCCCCTGAAGGAAGCCCCTCCCGCAAGCCGCGCTTCCCGCCTGCACACCGAAAACCAAATTCCAATCCTGATTTTCCGCGTCACTGCCCGGGTTTCACCAAAGCCCTGTTTTCCGCAGAGCCTCCCTCCGGGCCGCAGCATGCTCATTCCACCGCCCTCTCCCGGGCACAGTCACTCTGTGTTTCCCGTAATTCATCCACAGGCAGGCAGTTTCGTGATCAGTGCCTTAACAAAGAACTCCCATGCGACTCGCTATGACATTTTTAGCGTTATTAACTGTTGATTTAAGCATCTATGACAATTATGATCGTATTCAGGAGAGGAGGGAACGCAAACGCCATATGCACCCCCATTGGCCGGAGCGGACTCCCCTCTCCCCCTATCGGATCAGCGGAGCAGAATGTCAAGATGCTCCCGCCGCGCAAGCCGGTCTCATCCGCAGCTTTAAAAGCAAAAAAGCCGGAAGCTCACGCCCCCGGCCTTCTCTTTTCAGAAGAGCCTTCTGATTACTTCTCAGGTACTACGTTGACAGTAACGGTAACCTTGACATCCGGATGAAGCTGGATGACAACAGGGTACTCGCCTACAGCACGGAATACGCCGGTGCTGAGGCGGATCTCGCTCTTGTGAACTGCAACGCCTGCAGCGGTAAGCGCATCAGCGATGTCCTTGGTGCCGACAGAGCCGAACAGCTTGCCCTCATCGCCAGCCTTGGAGGAGATCTCAACGGAGGCGAGCTCGGTGAGCTTCTGGCCCCTGGCCTGTGCATCAGCAAGCTCCTGGGCAACCTTGGCCTCGAACTCGGCGCGGCGCTCATCGAACTTCTTGATGTTTTCCTTGGTGGCCATGACTGCCTTCCCCTCAGGGATGAGGTAGTTGCGGGCAAATCCGCCCTTGACCTTTACTTTGTCGCCAAGACCGCCAAGACGGCCGATCTTGTCAAGAAGAATAACTTCCATTACCTTTCCTCGAAAATTAAAAGAGTTAGACCTCAGGGCTTATCTGTTCTGGAGATCAGTGTAGCCGATGAGAGCCAGGTAGCGAGCACGCTTGATGGCACGTGCGAGCTGGCGCTGGCACTTTGCGCTGGTGCCAGTTACGCGGCTCGGAACGATCTTGCCGGACTCGGTGATGTAGTTCTTGAGGTTGGCAACATCCTTGTAATCGATCTCGGAGTTGACCTCAGAAGACATGCGTGCGAACTTGTGACGACGGAAAAAGTGTGCCATTTGTCCTATCCTCCAAATCAGTTGTTTTCCTGCTCGGAATCGGCCTCAGGAGCGCGGTTCTCGGCGGAGTCAGAGTGAGCCCTGCGCTCATCGCGTGCCTTGGCCATAGGGGAAGGCTCGGTGATTGCGCACTTGGTGCGGATAACAAGGCTGCGGATGACAGCATCGTTGAAGCGGAAGCTGTTCTCGAGCTCGTCGACAGCAGCCTGCTCGGACTCAACGTTCATGAGAACGTAGTGAGCCTTGCGGAGCTTCTCGATAGGATAGGCGAGCTGTCTGCGGCCCCAGTCCTCAAGACGCTCAATCTTGCCGCCGGCCTTCTCGATTACGCCCTTGTAGCGCTCGATCATTCCGGGAACCTGTTCACTCTGATCCGGATGGACCATGAACACAATTTCATAATGACGCATTTAATGCCCCTTATGGATACAGCCTCTGCAGCTCGGTCAACACTGTGTAAAGGCAAGGAACGGATAAAAGACCGACAGGCGCGCATTTTACGCCTGCCGGAGGAGGAAATCAAGCAGGATCTGATCCTGCTGCTGATGATGAGGAGGAGGACACGGCCCTGTTCCCGAGCCCGTCGCGCTGCCTGAGTGCCTCGAAGAGGCAGATGCCGGCCGCGACCGAGACATTGAGGCTCGAGACCTTTCCCTTCATGGGTAGCTTCACCAGGAGATCGCAGCTGTCTATGGTGAGCCTCCTGAGGCCCTTCCCCTCCGCTCCCATAACGAGCGCGAGCGGTCCGGTGAGATCGGTCTCGTAGATGAGCTTCTCCGCGTGGTCAGATGTCCCGACCACCCAGACGTTCTCCTTCTTCAGGGCGTCAAGGGCGCGCGCGAGGTTCGATACCTGGAAGAACGGCACGCTCTCCGCTGCTCCGCAGGCGGTCTTCCGGACGACTCCGGTGAGGCCCGCGGACTTGTCCCGGGGAGCCACCAGGCAGTCGCATCCCGCCGCGTCAGCCGCACGGAACGCAGCCCCGAGGTTCCTCGGATCGGTCACGTCATCAAGGATGATGATGAACGGCGGATGGTCAAGGGAGCGGATGAAGTTCACGAGATCGGTCTCGTTCTTCGCCGGCTGCTCCCTCGCCTTAATCACGATGCCCTGGTGGATCTCGCCGTCAGTCATCGCGTCAAGCGTCTTCCGGGGGGCCTTCTGCGGCTTTATGCCGGCCTCGCGGAGGAGCGAGAGCACCTCCGACATGCGGGAGTCCTCCCGCCCCTCGAGGACCCAGGCCTCAAGCACGCTCTCGGGGGATTTCCTGAGGGCCGCGAGCACCGGGTGTATTCCGAAAATCAGTGTAGTCTGCATATATTCCTAGATTGACAGGTCGCCGACGTCAAACGCGTCGGATCCGACGGATTCGGGAGTGATGGAGCGGGGAGCCTCGCGCGGGGAGTCACTGCGGCCGCCTTCTGCTTCCGCAGGTGCGGAGGAGTCCTGCCTTCTCCCCTGGAACCTCTCGTGCCCCCTCGCGTCGCCCGGCTTCTTCTTCAGCGGGTGATGGCGGCGCTCCTCGACGTCCGTATGGTTCTCGAGGATCTCGAAGGAGATCTTCTTCTCGTCCGGATCGATCTCCGTGACCTTCACCGTCACATGGTCGCCGAGCTGGAATACGGAGCGGCTCACCCTGCCGACGAGGATCTGCCTGTCCGGATCGAAGGTGAAGAACTCGCCGCCGAGCTGGCTCACATGGGTCATGCCGTCGATGTGCCACTTGTCGATTGAGGAGAACACGCCGAACTTCGCGACATTGGTTACGGTCGCCTCGAAGGTGTCCTCCATGTGGGACTGCAGGAAGAGGCACTTGAGCCAGTAGGCGACATCGCCCGTGGCCTGGTCCGCGCGCCTCTCGGTCTCGGAGCAGTGCTCCGCGATGGAGGCAAGCTGGTCGTGCTCATAGCTGAAGCCGCCCATCGCGTCCCATTTCTGACCGGCGAGCGGATGGCTCAGGAGGTACTTGATGCCGCGGTGCAGCACAAGGTCCGGATAGCGGCGGATAGGCGAGGTGAAGTGCGAGTAGTGCTTGAGCGCGAGGCCGAAGTGCCCGATGTTGTCGGGCGAGTAGACGGCCTGCGAGAGCGAGCGGAGCATCATCGCGCTGATTATGTCCTTATCGGGCCTATTCTCCGCGTCTGCGGCAAGCTTCTGGTAGTCCGCGGGGGTCGGGTTCTCGTCGCCGCCGAGGAAGAGCCCGAGCGGCGCGAGGAAGTTCCTGAAGGTCTGGAGCTTCTCGCCGGAGGGTCCCGCGTGGACGCGGAAGAGGCTCTGCGCGTGGCGGTCCTCGATGAAGCGCGCGGCGCAGACGTTCGCGGCGACCATGCACTCCTCGATGAGCTTGTGCGCGTCGTTGCGCTCAACCGGCACGATGTCGTCGATCTTGCGGTCTGCGTTGAAGATGAACTTCACCTCGTCGCTCTCGAAGGAGATGGCGCCCCTCGACTTTCTCTGCACGCTGAATGCCTTGTAGAGCTCATAGAGATCATCGATGCTCTGCACCACGTCCTTGTACTCCTCACGCAGAGCCTCATCGCCCTCAATCATGGCGAAGACCTTGGTGTAGGTTAGGCGCGCGTGCGATCTCATGACCGCAGGATAGAACTCGTAGGACTTTATGATGCCCTTCTTCGATACGATCATCTCGCAGCACATGCAGAGGCGGTCGACGTTGGGGTTCAGTGAGCAGAGCCCGTTCGAGAGCTTCTCCGGGAGCATCGGGATTACCGTGTCCGGGAAGTAAACCGAGTTGCCGCGCTCATAGGCCTCATGGTCAAGCGGGGTCCCGATCCTGACATAGTGCGAGACGTCAGCTATCGCGACATAGAGCCTGAAGCTGCCGTCCGGCTCGCGCGAGGCGCAGACCGCGTCGTCGAAGTCCCTCGAGTCCTCGCCGTCGACGGTGACGAGGGGGATCTCCCTGATGTCGCGGCGGCCCTTCTTGTCGCTCTCGAGGACCTCGTCGCTCCAGCGGCGGATCTGGCTCTCCACCGCCTCGGGGAACACGTGGGGGAGCCCGTAGACCATCATGGCCTTGGTGACCTGCGCGCTGGTGTTGTTCGCGTCGCCTATCACCTCGGTTATCTCCGCGGCGTAGGAGGAGACACTGCCCTCCTTCACGGGAACGCGCGACTTGAGGCGCACCACGACGAGGCTCCCGTCCGATGCCTCGGCGCCTGCGGGTACCAGGAACTCGCTGTTCACCGCGTAGCAGGGCTGCTCCGGGCGGGCGTAGAAGTCGCCTGACGTCGTCGTGATCCTCGCGACGACCCTCGGCTCCACGAGGTGCACGGGAGCTGCGGCGGTGAACTTCCTCACAGGAAGCCCCCTCAGCTCAGCGGATCCAGCGTCGATGCAGAGGTACTCGTCACCGGGCATCACGAAGCGCGGCGAGGGGAAGACGATGATGCAGGTCTTCTCCTGGTACGTGCCGAGGACGGTGCCGTCCCTGTTCATGATTTCACTGACCTTAATCCTCACCTTGACCTTGCTGTCAATCGAAACGGTGAGATCGCCCTGCTCCATGACCCTGGCACCGTCCTCAAGCGCGGTCAGCGCGGAGCGCATCAGATCGCGCACGACGTCGGAGTCCCTGTCAGTGCCCGGCACCGCGAGTGCGAGCGACGCGGCGGCCTCCTGGAGAAGGGATCTGGTCTTCTCCTTGTTGCCGGCCGCCCCGAGGGTGGAGACAATGCATTCCTCCGCCGTGCGGAGCAGTTTTTCGTTGTTTTCTAATTTGCCGTCAGACATGGAATTTCCCCGAAGGAAACCGGCCGCGCCGGCCTCCGAAATGTTCTGCCGGAAGAGTTCCGGCCTTTGTCCGGGGCTGCTGCCCCGTGCCTATTATGAGGCCCATAAGGAGAGCGGACTGAGATCGTCCGCTCAAAAGAGAAAGGACTTAATCAGGCGCCCTTCTTTGCCTGCAGATACTTGATGAGCTCCTTGAGGTACTCGTAGCTCTTCACGTGATCGGTGTTGATGCGGTAGATGCCATCGACGACCATGGTGGGGGTGCCCTCGATCTCCTGGTCCTTCACCATATTGTCGTACTGCACCACGCGGGAGTTCGTCAGGATGTTGTTCATGCCTGCGTCAAGATCATCCTTCGTGATGCCGAGCGCGCCGAACACCTCGAGCGGATCGATCTGGCCCTTGTCGCCGGCGGCCTGCGCCTTCTTCACCTGCTCGAACATCAGCTCGGTGAACTTGTCCTCGACGCCCTTCTGCTCGGCGAAGGCGTAAAGGCTCTGCATCTTGTTCCCGAGATCCCCGCCGAGGAACGCAACATGGACGCGCGAGAACTTCACCTCAGGGAAATCCCTCTCGAGGTCGCGCATGGTGGGCTGGAACCTTACGCAGTGGCCGCAGAAAAAGGAAAAGTACTCTACTAGGGTATTGGGGGTATAGGTGCCCTTGACCTTGGTGTATGCCCCGTCCTCGAAATTGTCCTCGGCCGCTGAGACGGCGAACGAAAAGAGGACCGATGCCGCGATGGCAAGGAACCCGATGAATTTTCTCATTGCTGACTCCTAAAACAGAGGCACCGCAGAGCGGTGCCTTTGGTGAGATTTTAGCAGAAACGGGCGATGAGTAACCACATCTTTCAAAATGCGCCGGAGGTGTGCGTCAGCGGTCGAAAATCGGCCTGACATGGCGCGGGCTGTTTCCGGTGTAAAGCTGCCTCGGGCGGTCTATGCGCCTGTCGCTGTCCTCGAGGAACTCCATCCAGTTAGCGGCCCAGCCGGCGGATCTCGAGATCGCGTATATGACCGGGAAGAGCTGGAACGGGATGCCGGCTGCGCGGAGGAGGATGCCGGCGTAAAGGTTCACCGTCGGGTACTCCTCGCGCTTCATGAACCAGCTGTCGTTGAGGATCTCGCGGTCAAGCTCGAGCGCGGTCTCCATGACCGGATTGTGCCTCATGCCGAGGGAGTAGAGGACCTCAAGGCAGAGCTCGCGGAGGATTTCTGCGCGCGGATCGTAGCAGTGGTAGATATGCCCGCCGACGCCGCGGAGGCGGAACGGATCGGAGGGATCCTTGTGGCGCTTCACGTACTCCGGGACCTTCGCGGGGGATCCGATCTCCTCGAGCATCTTCAGCGCAAGCTCGGACTCGCCGGCCTGCGAGGGGCCCCAGAGCGCGGCGACGCCCGCCGCGAAGCAGGCGAAAGGCTTGGAGCCGGTCGCCGCGGCGAACCTCACGCACGCGGTGGAGGCGTTCTGACCGTGCTCCGCGAGGAGGATGAAGAAGCGGTCTATCGCGTGCTCGATTATGGGGTTCACCTTGTACTCCTCGCAGGGAGTGGCGAACATCATGCGGAGGAAGTTCCCGGTGTAGGTCATCGAGTCGTCAGGCGCGATGAAGGGCTGGCCCTTGTAGTACTTGTAGGACATCGCCGCAATCGTCGGGAGCTTCGCGATGAGCCTGATGGCCGTCAGCATCCTCGACTCATGATCCTCGGGGTTGGGGCCCGCGTTGTAGAAGGAGGCCATTGCGGCGCACACGCCGCAGAGGATTGCCATCGGGTCGGAGTCGCGGCGGTAGGCGGAGAACAGGTTGTACATCTGATCGTGATCGGCGCTGTGCTTCATGACGCGTGACTCGAAGTCCTCGAGCTCGTCCGATGTCGGAAGCTTTCCCGTGATGAGGAGGTAGCTCACCTCCATGAAGCTGCACTTCTCCACGAGCCTTCCGACCGGATAGCCGCGGTAGAGGAACTCGCCGTTGAACACGTCGGTATAGGCTATGGAGGAGAGGCACGACGCGGTAGAGGTGTAGCCCGGATCATAGGTATAGTACCCGAGCTTCCCGAGCGACCTCACGTCTATAACCTGCTGCCCCTCCGTTCCGTGAATTATCGGAAACCTTGCCTCCCTGCCGTCAGGCAGGCGCAGCACTGCGAAATCTCCGTCGCTCTTGGGGACAGCCTGGCCAGATGACCTGTTTTCACCTGTTTCCATATAAACCTCTTTTATCCTGACTCCTGAATTCAGACTATACTTGGAACTGCAGGACAGCTTCCTGAACCATCATAACCTGTTCTTTCCGGCATTCATATATCCTGCCGGATCATCAATCCCTGATCCGTGGCAAAAAAAGTGCCGGCCGGCGGAGGATCCCGCCCCGCCGCCGTTCCGGGACACGGCAGCTCCGATCACAGTTCTTTTTTCACCGCAGGGGTGCGCCGTAATCATTCCTTTGGTGAAAATACTGCCTTTCCGGAAACGGTGCACAGGATCTGTGCAAAACCTGCCGGGGATCACATTCACCGTAAAAACGCCCGGCTCCCGCGCCTATTCTATTACGATAAGGCCTGCATTGGGCGATCAGGGTGAAATTTTAACAGTGCAGTTCCTCAGCGCGCCGCCGTCGCCATGTCGACCCACTGCCCGAACATGGCGTTGTAGATGGAGGAGACCAGGCCGACGACAAACGTGCCCGGTATCCCGACGATGCTCCCGTCAAAGGCGAGCTCGTTCCTGCCGTTCTCCTTCCTCTCGCAGACGACATCCCCCGGGGAGATCCCGATGCCGGCCTTCACCGCAATCCTCTCGCCGGTCTCGCAGCTAAGCCCCCTCTCGGTCCAGAGAAGCGCAATCTTCCCCGTGAGCGAGGCCTGGCCGACCATGCTCGCAAGTATCGAGTCCGTGACCCTGGCGCTCACCGGATGGAGGAGCCTAACCGCTATCCTCACCCTGAGGCTCTCGCGGATGCTCTTTCCCGCGCTGCTCTCCGGCTCCCTTTCGCCTCCTGCCGGGGCTAGCTCCTCAGTGGTCACTGTGATGTTCCCGGTCTTCACCGGCACGTCAATGCCCACATCGAAGAGGCCCTTCGAAAGCGTTCCCCGGATCTTCACCGGATCAAGCTCTCCCGAGGCCTCCCAGGCGTACTTCCCCGCGCTGATCCCGGGCTGGCGGTACTTCACGATGACATCGTTCACCTCGGCGGAGAGCGTGCCGGTTACGAGCTCCGCGATTTTCCCGAACTTCTCCGACCTCAGAGGGAGCATCCCGCCCCAGCCGAGCGTGAGCGCGGCGCTGCTGTCCCGGTTCCCGCCGCCCCCGGGGCTCTTCATCCTGAATACGGCCTTCGCGCTGAGGCTGTGCCCGTCCTTCCCGAACACCCCGCTCACCGTGCCGCGCTCGATGCGCTCGACGTTCTCCTTGGGTGTAAGCGCCACGCCCTCGGCAGCTATCGTCCCCGAGAGCAGCGGGCTCTCCGGCGTGCCCGAGACCGTCACGTCGCCCTTAATCCGCGCGTCCTTCACCGTGAGGTACTCGTCAAGCCAGTCCATCCCCTCGAGGATCCGGACATTGCTGAAGGTGAGGCGCCCGCTGAAGCTGTCCGAGAGCGATGTCGCGGGCACGAACCTCGGGCTTTTGAAATCGGCGCTGAACTTCATGCCGCCGCTGTCCGAGAGCCTCGCGCGGAACGCTGCCGACGGCGCCTTGCCCGCCTTGAAGGCGAAATCGGCGCCGATGTCCGCCTTCGAGTTCCTGAAGAGCCGGAACCCCGCGAAGAGCATGCCGAGATCATCCGACGAGGCATTCACTTTGAGGCTTCCCTGCCCCTTCTGGTACCGGAAAGCGAAGTTTCCCCGGCTGCTCCCCGTGAACTCCATGTTCCGGTTGAGCCTCCAGGCGTTCCTCGTCACCTCGTCCATCAGAATAACCCCGCTGCACTCGCTCACGGGCTCTCCGGTGAAGTCGGTCTTCCACGCGAAATCCTTCACGCTGATCCTTCCCGCGGAGTAGGAGGCGCCAGTTTTCGCGCCCTTCACGGTGAAGAGATGGTTCCTGAGATCAAGCTCTCCGGTGCCCCTGAAGCTGAAATCCGTCACCCAGGGGCTCGATTTCACGGAGACGTCGAGCGTGTGCTTCTTCCCGTCTGAGTCATTCCTCGCCCTGACTCCGGAGAGGGTGACATTCATGGCCCTGAGCGATGACGCGGTGAACTCGTAGCCGCCGTGGGCGAAGAACCGGACGCCGGTGCTCGGCCCGTTCGGCTTCGGGCGCGGCCCGGCGGGCCTTTTGTGCGGTAGCGGATCGGTCCCCGAGAGCACCGCCGAGAGCCTTTCCGCGCTGAGCCCTGCCGCCCGGGCCTCAAGCCTCGAGGCGGAGAGCGAGAGGTTCCCCGCGGTCGAGATGCTCGAGAGGAGCGGCTTTCCCGAGGCGTCCGTAAGCCTCACGCTGATGTCAACAGGCGCGCCTGTGGAGCGGAGCAGCGGATCCTTCATCGACACGCGGCCCGCGGCAAGGCTTTTCGCCTGAATGCTGAACTTCTGCCTCATCCTCAGCCAGTGCGACTTCCAGAGCCTGAAGCCCTCCGCGTCGAGCGCGAGGCTCTTCGCGTAGAAGAAATCCTTCGGGATATAGGCCGAGGTGTCGCTCACCCTCGCGGAGGCCGCAGGGACAATCATCTCCGCCTCCTTCGGGCCGAGCGACGCGTAGGCGGAAAGCTTCCCGATCTCGTCCTTGTTCCTGCCCTTTATCCCGGTGCTCTCGAGCGCGAAGAAATGCCATCCCGGGTACATCGCCGCCATGCGGAAGCGGAGTGAGCCGGTGATTCCGGCGCCCCGGAGGTCGGTGAGGAGGAAGGAGAGCGACGAGAGGTCGCCTCCGGTGCGGATCCTGAACGAGGATCCGTCAAGCACCGAGAGGTACTCGGGGAAGAACCCGTCCTTCCGGTACCTGAAGACGGCGTCTGCGTCAAAGTCAAGGCCGATATAGCCGCCGAGCGTCACCTTGCCCTTAACCTTCGCGTCTCCGACCGCCGGGACATGCGCCTCGGCGTGGCTCACGCTGATGGTGTGGCCGTCAAGGAAGCCGCTCAGGCGCGCGCTGGCCTCGCCCGTGCGGAACACGTCGCCCTCCTCATAGACGGGGGAGAGGCAGTCCCTCACGACCGGATCGCCGTTTTTCCTCTCAGCCCTCCTGAGGCGGTAGCAGGCGCGCTTTGCGGAAATCTCCCCCACGTCAATGCGGAGCCTTATGTAGCTGTCCCGGAAATGCCGCGAGAGCCCCGGGAAAGTCCCGTTGAAGAACTCCTCGCGATCCGCGGGGAAGGTCTCGAGGGAGAGCGGGGCCTCGGAGTCTGCTGACGTGGATGATGTTGATGTGGCAGAAGCAGCGCCTGCGGCCGCAGCACCGTCCGGAGTCCCGGGCTTCAGGAAGCTCGTCACCGCCGTCCTGTCGGTCGAGATCCTGCCGGCCTTTACCTTGCCGCCGCTCCACTCGCCGTACTCTCCGGTGATGTCCGCGGAATAGACCGTGACGACCGGGCTCTCGAACACGCAGTCATGGCACTCGAGCCGGTCAAGGTACAGGCGGTCAAGGCCCGCTATTTTCCGCAGATCGTAGTAAAAGCCGGGCGCCGAGGTGTCGCGCCGCTCGTAGGCGGAGGGAGGACAGACGGGAGCCGGGCCCGAGGGATCCCGCGGCTTCATGTCGAGCGTTACGGTAAGCCCGTCAGCCCTCAGGCTCTCCACATGGAGTATGCGGTCCGTGAGTGTTCCGGGTGACGGATCGAATACGAGGGATGCCTCATCCGCACGGATCGTGACCGGTCCCGCCTTGAGGTAGAGGCCCTCAAGGGTGACGCTTCCCGAGGCAAGGATGCCCTTCGATCCCTTTACCGAAAACCCGGGGACCAGCGCGGAGACAGTCCGGAGGATTGCCCGCGTCCCGGTTTCTGTAAAAAGCGCGGCGCATGAGGCCGCGCCGGACAGAACCAGCGCGGCCGATGCGATAAGTCCGAGAACGCGGGCTTTCCTCATGCCAGCTCCCTGAACCACCCCGGCTCCGCCTCAGCAAGGCGTGATCCGGGGACCCCTCAGAGGGAAACGCCTGCCGCCTTCAGGGCAGCCGCAGCACGGGAGCTTCCGAGGTAGGCGAGCATCCTCACTGTGTCGCTCTCCGAGGCTGCCCTCTCCTTCTCCGCATCGGTGAGCGGATCTCGCGAGGTGATCTTGGGATCCGACGCGAAATGCGAGAGCGCGATGAGGATGAAGCTTCCGAGGAGCTCTGACTTCTGCCTGGTCCTGGTCTCATCATCAGCCGAGGTGTCGCAGAGCGAGACGAACATTCTGACCGGTCCGCCGAGAGCGGTGGCCTTGACCACGTCAGCCTCGCTTACTGCCGAGACGAAGCTCTCCGGGACGCCTGCGGCCTTGACGAGCTTCTGCACGAGCGGCGCGTCATCCTCGGCGAAATCGGCGAGCATTACCCTGATGAAGCGGCAGATGCTGGTGATCGTCTCCTCTGAGGATGAGCCGCGGCAGGTGTCGACAATCCTGTCAGCGCTGTCGGCAACGGCCTCGGGAAGCGAGATGTCACCGCTCTCGTTCCAGGAGAAGACCGAGCAGACGGACTTCATGATGTCAACGAAGCTGTCAGCTCCCGAGATGCCCTCTGCCTTCTTCGGAGCGGGAGCTGCGGCAGGCTTCTTCACCGCAGGCACGGAGTCCCAGGACATGGCAGACGAGACCTTCGCGGGCTGCGGATTTGCTGCGGGAGCCTTCGCGGCAGGAGCTGCAGCGGGAGCGGACTT
>Ga0256404_1009571_pt1 | contig 13809 bp, 13 predicted proteins | sample RumenRJG_01DNA_FD_185990 | JGI IMG/M metagenome (GOLD analysis project Ga0256404, IMG submission 185990) | Bovine rumen microbial communities from Lethbridge, Alberta, Canada - RJG_01 | ecosystem: Host-associated > Mammals > Digestive system > Stomach > Rumen | place: Canada: Alberta | collected...
ACAGAAAAGCAGTGGGGACGCAAATGTACCGAATTGCCGGCGTTCATCATTAAGCGTCTGCCTGTGAGAATGGTCTTCGACAACAACTACTTCAACGACAAGTATCAGGGCATACCAGTAGGAGGCTATAACAAGTTGATCGACGGATTGCTGGAAGGCATCGACTGCAAGACCGATGTCGATTTTTTCAACTCGGAATATAAGGACTGGAAGAAGTTTGCCGACAAGTTGGTTTACACAGGAGCCATTGACGAGTATTTCAACTACTCGTTGGGCAAACTTGACTGGCGTACCGTAAGTTTCAAGACCCGCATAGAGGATACTGCGAACTTCCAGGGCAATGCTGTCGTTAATTATACCAGTCATGAGAAGCCATACACACGTGTGATAGAGCACAAGCACTTTGAGATGTTCGGTCAAGAGGTTTACGACTGTCCGAAGTCGGTTGTGTCGGAGGAATATTCTACAGAGTATAAAGACGGCATGGAGCCATACTACCCAGTGAACGACGAACGTAACAACCAGCTTGCAGACCAATATCGCAAATTGGCTGCAAACGAGGATAATGTAGTGTTTGGCGGCAGACTGGCGCAATATAAGTATTATGATATGGCACCTGTGATAGAGCAGGTGATGAAGTTGTGGAAAGAAATTTGATATAATGAAACATTTTCTCATAAAACTCCTCAATCTCCCCACAACCCTTCGCATCAAGCTGTACGCTCGTATCAACCGCATGATATTAAAGGCGCATGGCGTTGTGTTTGGTAGAAATCTTCAGATTCCTGGCAAAGTGTCGTGGCTAATTGGGGGGGGCAAGGATTTCAATAGGGGATAACTTTTACTTCTCCTCTGGTGATGCGGTGAACCCGATGACGAGCAATCTGCAGGGTGCTGTGTACGTAGAGCCAGGTGCAGAGCTTGCGATTGGCAATAATGTGGGTATGGTAGCACACGCTTCTGGGGTCACGACAGCGTTGCGATTGGCGACAATGTAAAGATAGGAGCGTGTGTCCTGATAACCGACACCGATGCACATCCAATGGATTATATGGCTCGCCGCACTTCCAACGAAGGCACGAAGTCTGCACCGATAGTGATTGAGGACGATGTCTGGGTGGGTGCTCACAGCATCATCCTCAAAGGTGTCACGATTGGAGCACGAAGCATCATTGGTGCAGGTAGCGTAGTAACAAAGAGTATTCCTGCCGATTGCGTGGCAGCAGGAAACCCGTGTAGGGTGATAAAGGATTTAAAATAATGAAACAAAGAATATTGTATTTTGACTGGATAAAGGGTTTGGCGATAATATTGGTTGTAATGGGACATTTATATACATTCTCAGAAACAACAAGTGGCAATCTTATCAACAAACTGATAGGATCATTCCATATGCCCCTTTTTATGTATGTTTCAGGTTTTGTGGCATTTACCCCCCCCCCGATAACCTTGAAAGCTTAATCATAAAATTGCTGCGAAGAAGTGTTAAGTATTTGGTGCCGATGTATGTTGTCGGCTGGTTGTTATATCTGTTTGCATCGTACACAGTTGCTTCAGACAATGCAATACTTAATTCTGTAAAAGGCACCGTCTGGTTTGGCAATTGGTATTGGTACCTGAAGGTCTTAACAATATTCTCGCTGTTGTCTATACCTGTTATGTATAAAAGCAAAATATGGATAGACCTATTATGTATATGTTGTAGTTATATCTTGTTCGGCTGTCTATGGAAGTTTGGAGATGCTGTTGGTCAGAACCTATGTATGGAACATGCTACATGTTTCTATCCGTTCTTTGCCTTAGGCATGATGACAAGAAAATATAACAGGCTGCACGAACTTATAAAGACAGACTTGCTTTTCGCTATAGCAATAGTTGGATATGCTTGTTTGTTCTTCAATCAGAGCAGTGTACACTTTGTAAATACGTTATCTGATAGATTCCTGATGCCTGTGTTCGCAATCGTAATAATAAGCAACATATTCTGTAAGTTGGAGGAGAAGCAGTCCAAGGTGTTGCAGGGATTAGAGTATTGTGGAACGCACTCTTTGCAAATATATCTGTTTCATTATTTCTTCGTGTTATTTGTAAACATTCAAGGCTTGTGGCTGTGCGGTGTTGACACTAAAAATAATCTGTATGTACACCTCTTGATACTTTTTGTATCAATCGTTATAGCGGTTCTGTCAATCATGGTTGGCGAGATGCTTAAAAGTTCAAAGTATATAAGTAAAATCATTTATGGATGAGACTATAAAATCTAACAATAGAGACACCTATGTTGATGTAGCCAAAGGCATTGGTATCATGTTGATTGTAACCATTCATACCGAAGTGTTCGGTGTGATGGGCTATCCTTTGTCATTCCTTGCCGTGCCAGTGTTTTTCTTTATGAGCGGTTTCTACGACCGCTCAGAGAGACCTTTCAGCCAATGGTTTACAAAATCGTTGAGAACATTGATATTGCCAGCTATCATTTGGGTATTGGTGGTAACGGCATACATAAAACTGTTGGGTTACGCAAAAGACAGAAGTTGGGGCGACAATCCTTTCAACTTGTTCAATATGGTAGGGTACAACGGACCTGCTTGGTTCCTCTTTGCTCTGCTCTATGCTAAGATGTTGACATGGGGATTGATAAAAACAAAACTCCCCAAATTTGCAATCTGGGGGGGCAGCTTTCTTGTGGGTTATCTTGGCATTAATATGAACATGCCGTTGCTCTTTGATGAGGGATGTGCTGCTCTGCCTATCTACGTTACCGGCAAGTATTGCTATCCTTATCTCAGAAAAATATTAGAAAACAAGTGGCTGCTGGTTGCCGGCGTAGCTGCATTGTGTTTGTATTTTTGGCATAATGTTTCGTTTGTAATAGTTCCTCAAACGAATGGCGACTTTGCCCCGTTCTATTTGGTGGCTTTAGGAGTGATGTTCATGTGTTTTGTTCCGTTTATGTTCGTCTCTGAAAAATTGCACAATCAAAGATGGCTTATCTCGTTAGGACAACGCTCATTAGGCATTATGCTTCTCCATTCGCCTATGTGTCATACGGCTGCCGTTGTTTTGAATCGAGTGTTTGAACCTGACTCTACAGCATGGATAGCATGTTTCCTTGTGGCATACGCAGCAATAGTATTTGTGGCTTATTGGGCTACAGGTGTGATAGAGAAGTATGTGCCAGTACTGTTAGGAAAGAAATAGTATGAACACAATCAATCGGTCTTGAAACGATTGCAACATTGGTTGAATTTGTTGCTATTTTTATTCAATTTGCTATATGTGATTTTTTAGCTTATTTTTTTTAATCAATTGCTTATGAAATTATTGGATATAACATTTAAAAATTTTAGAAACTTTGAGGACTATCAAGTTGGTCTTGGACGAAAAGTAACAGTTTTTATAGGTCGAAATGGTACTGGTAAGACTAGTATTATTGATGGTATAGTGCTATCACTGAGTTTCATCTTCTCCAAGCAAAGAAATACTCAGCAATACGAATTTATAAGGAGTACAGATCAAGGGGTAAAGTCGTTCAAAAGCACAGACCCTAGATATATTGATGGTGATTATTGTTATCCACTGTCTCTTGATGTCAAAGGTGAAATATCTTCTGATACAGTGAATATCCCTTTGTCATGGACTTTTGAACAGGAATCTAAAAAGTCTGGTCTCAAAGATTCAAAATTCAGATCTGCATATCATGCCTTTTGGGAACACTATAACACTTTTGAGGAAAAACCGATTTTGGCTTTCTTTTCTGATGGCTTTCCGCATAAGGATACTAATATCAGTTCTGCAATGAAAGATAAACTAAAATCGGGTAACCCTTTGCCGGCAAGTGACGGCTATTATCAATGGGACAAGGAGCAGAGCTGCGTAAATATATGGAAGATGTTTTTTGTTCAGCAATGGATAAACAACAAACTTAACCCGGATGAAGACAAAGCTGCTTATGTAGCGGCTATTAACGAGAAGCTGCATGAGTTTTCTCAACCAGTCGTTAAAAATAACAATTCTATAGAAAATCCAATTGAGGAACTCTCTGTAGATTACAGAATTGGAGAAGCTACGCTATTGGCAGTGCTTTCTGATGGCACCAAGAAACCATTTGATCTTCTTCCTGCTGGTTATTTGCGCATATATTCTATGGTTCTCGACCTTGCCAGTCGTAGCTATCTTTTAAACAAAAATACCAATCCTGAAGGAATCGTCCTTATAGACGAGATTGATTTGCACTTGCATCCATCATTGGAAGCTGAAATTCTTGCTCGTCTTGAGCGTTCGTTCCCTCGTGTACAACTAATTGTCAGCACACATTCGCCGGTGGCTGTCAGCAATTTTGATCAGGGCAATAGCCAGAATGGCGATTATCGTTTGATTAGTTTGCAACGCAATGATGAAGGATACTACAACCAAATTATAGGTAATGTCTTTGGACTTGATTATAATTCAAGCCTTGAGAATGTTATGGGAACAAGACAACAACAAAAGTTTACTGATGAACTTGGAGAGGCGTATTCTTATTGGAAAGAAAAGGATCAGTCAAGAGCTGACCAAATCGCCAAACTGCTATTACAAAGATATGGTAGCGATCACCCTATAATAAAGAAGTTAGGCCTGTAAGACATGAAAAGTATAGCTAAAATAAATGATACGAGGGCGAATGTAATAATAGATAGATATCTTGCATCTATAAGGAGCAAAAAATGGTTTAATACCGATGACATCTATAAAAAACATTTCACTTGTAGTCCTTACAAAAAGGATTTGAAGAATAATATTTTATTGCCAGAACAGGAATACAGATGTTGCTACTGTATGAAAAGGTTTAATTGCCCAACAGATTCTGATGCGACTATTGAACATTTAATTCCTCGTTCAACGAAAAACAATTCAGACTTTACGAATTATTTCGCAATTAGTTATCCAGGATTGACAAGCAATAATGTATGTCATACAGATGACTATAAAGCGGGTATAGCTCATTTGGGACAATATCCTCACCATGTGGCTTATCATAATTTTGCTATAGCATGTAATAGTTGTAACAATAGAAGAAGGACTTACTTTGTTGGTTTTCCGTTTCTTCTACCAGATTACTGTCAACATGTAAGCTATAATAGAAAAACGGGGAAAATATCGTGGTTTGATGATCCAAAATTATTTGATGGCTCTCCAGAATCAGAGTTAATGGTAAATTTAGTTGAGTTGAATAGACCGCTTCTAAAAGCTATTCGTGCTGTTTGGTTTTATGGTAAAGATCACCCTACAGGCAATTATTCAACCCCAGATACGGTGCATAATATTCAGGAACGTAAAGAATTGATTTATAATGCCTTTGGCGCGGCTGTTGATGCAAACCCTGATTTTACACAATCAGACATGGATAGTTTTATTAATCTTGAAACCGAAGGAATATGGCAAGACGTTCTGAGATATGATTATTTTGGATCTATATAATATAATGTCTTTACATAAGAGTATGTGATATTAATAGAACGCATTGAAATAATGAATAAGAAAACAATAAAGGCTGTGGCTCCTTTCGCTCACCCTGGTTTTTTAAACTTCAAGCAGGCGCCGTTTGCGGCTTGGGTAAGAAACGGGGGGCTGGTGGCGCAGGAGCATTATCCTCCTCGATGGCTGCATGGAGCGGCGTACCGATGGGAGCTGCCTACGATATGGAAGAGTAGGAAGAAGGCACGACTGAGGTTCGTTGAGCCGGTGTCGCTTTCGTTCGACTCATTCCCCGACTATGCGAGGTACGAGGTTGTACCGATGTTCTGGGACTGTTGGCCTCGCTACTTCGAGAAGACTTGTGAATGGCTGAGAAAGCATGGGGGGAGGACGGCGATCTTTTCTTCTCGGCAGACTGCTGAGAAAATGCAAGAATGTTTCTCTGGGAAGAACAAGGGATGGCAAAAAATAAATGTCATCTGGTGCCCAGAAGCGGTGGATGATTCTGTATATCAGAAAGGAAAGCTTTTAAAAGACAGAAATATTGATTTATTGGAGTTTGGACGTTCCAATGACAAGGTATTTAAGGCTGATCAATTGAAGTCTGTTTTTGATAACAAAAATCGCAACTTAAATCATGTTTGTACGAAGCAGAATGGCAAGTTTATTTATACCAATGAGCAGTTGTATCAAGCAATGGGGAATGCCTAGGTGACGATTGCTTTGTCTCGCAGCATGACGCAGCCTGAAATGGGTGGCGACATCGAGACTTTGACGCAACGTTACTGGGAGTGCATGTTTTCCCAGATGGTCATGGTGGGGCATGCACCTCAGGAGTTGGTGGATTTCATCGGCTACAATCCTATCATCGAACTCCGTGATGATATTTCTGCTGAGGCTTTGATTCGGGATGTGCTGGAACATGTCGAGGATTATCAAGCTCTTGTGGATAAGAATCGGGAGACGGCGGAAAGGATTGGCTCTTGGGATATGAGGATGAAATGGCTGATGGAGGAGTTGAAGGAGAATTATGATGTGTGAAGAATATTTAGAAAAAACAAAATTAATACGTTTTAGATTATGATAGGTTGTGAACTTTCTGGAGGACTTGGTAACCAACTCTTCCGATATGCTTTTGCTCGTGCCCTTATGGAGCAGAGAAAAGGCAAAAGAAAAAATGAACAGTTGTTGGTAAATATGAGATATGCTGACTCGCATGGTTTCAGTGGCAATATTTATGACTTCCAAATAACGAGTCATCAGAAATGCCAAGTTAGAAGACTGGAACTAAGTTATGGAACTTTTTATCAACGTCTGTTATTCTTGATGGATAAAGGGGTTAGAGCCATAATTTCTTTGTTTACCCCCCCCACATACGCACTTTGTAGATAAGTATGATTGCTGGTCTCGGAAAACATTAGGAAAAGCTGGTGTCGTGACATCCTATTCGCCGGATGTGGAAACGTTATATCTTCCAAAAGATAGTGTCACTAGGGTATTTGCTTATGGAAGTTTTGAAAAGTATGATTATTTCAAAGGCATTGATGGAATATTGAAAAAAGAATTTACTCCGATTCATCCATGTCTTGATGATAATAAGAACTTGTATGATGTGATTCAGCATACAAACTCTGTTTGTATAGCCGTAAGAAGAGGTGATTTTATGGCGGAAGAGAACAAGAAGACTTTTTATGTCTGTGACTTGGAGTATTTTCAGAAGGCAATTGATTATATGCAACAGCATGTGAAGAATCCTGTGTTTATCGTGTTTTCTAATGATATTGAATGGGTAAAAGAAAATCTGCCTATCAATGGTGATGTATATTATGAGTCGGGAAAAGATCCCGTATGGGAGACTTTCCGTTTGATGTACAGCTGTAAGCATTTTATTATTAGCAATAGTACTATGCATTGGTGGGCGCAATGGCGCAGTGAAAGCCAAGACAAAATAGTGGTAGCACCAGACCGATGGTATAATATTCCATGTTGGGAGAACCACTTGATGCTAGACTCATTTATAAGGATTCCTACGGGAGTCAAAAATCCATATAAACTGTAATTTGGCAAGTTATTATGAATAATCGTATTGACTATATAGATAGGATGAAAGGCTTTGCCATATTCCTTGTGGTGATGGGCCATGTCTTAGGATTTTCTTTTAGACAGCCGGATGACGTTGCTGGGCGATGGATCAGCAGCTTTCACATGCCTTTGTTTATGTTCCTGAGTGGTCTTGTGGCCTGCTCAGGTGTTGTGGCTCCGTATTGGGGCGTTAGAAAACTGGGCAAGAAGTTGAAAGGACTGCTGTTACCATTGGTTGTGTTTGGAATGTGTTTCACCATGACCTTTTCAAAAGACTTCTTGACTGGCTTGATCGGCTTTCTTGAATCGCCAAACAAGAACGGATACTGGTATCTGATGACCTTGGCTGTATTCTATGTCTCTCTTTGTATTTATAGATTAAATTTAAAGCAAAAATGGTTTATAGATGTAGCATTAGCCATAGCAATCTGGGGGGGCATGTATCTCTTATGGAAATATACGTCTCAGACAAAAGATTACTTCTGTCTGCTGAATTGCGGTAACTTTTATCTGTTCTTTATGCTTGGCGTTTTCACCACAAAGTACCGGTTATTGGAAAAGGCGAAGAATGCAAACTGGCTGTTCTCAGTCTGCATCGTGCTTTATGCCGTCTTGTTCTGCGTAGAGATGCCGATTCATGCTTTGGACAGCTTGAATAGGCACATCCTCATGCCATTCTGCATGGTGTTTGTCATTGTTACCTTGTTTATGGCACGCCACGGCGAGACGTCGTGCTTCGAACGTATATTAGACTATGTGGGCAAGAGAACGCTTGATGTGTATGTGCTCCATTATTTCTTTATCAGCGTTGTTCATCTGCAAGACGTGGGTAAATACATGGAGGAATCAGGCAATAGTCTGCTGATGTTTGTATTGGCAGTCGGCTTGGCCACGGTCATTACTGCTTTGTCTGTTGGCGTAGGAAATGTACTTCACAAAGGACGGCTGATTCAAAAATTGGTTTATGGAAAATAAAAAGAAAACAATAAAGGCGGTGGCTCCTTTCGCTCACCCCGGTTTCTTGAACTTCAAGCAGGCGCCGTTTGCGGCTTGGGTAAGAAACGGGGGGCTGGTGGCGCAGGAGCACTATCCTCCTCGATGGCTGCATGGAGCGGCGTACCGATGGGAGCTGCCTACGATATGGAAGAGTAGGAAGGAGGCACGACTGAGGTTCGTTGAGCCGGTGTCGCTTTCGTTCGACTCGTTCCCCGATTATGCGAGGTACGAGGTTGTGCCGATGTTCTGGGACTGTTGGCCCTGCTATTTTGAGAAGACTTGCCGATGGCTGAGAAAGCATGGGGTGAGGACGGCGATATTTTCTTCGCGTCAGACAGCAGAGATGATGCAAGAACGTTTCTCCGGGAAGAACATGGAATGGCAAAAAATAAATATCATCTGGTGTCCTGAAGCTGTGGATGATTCTGTTTATCAGAAAGGAAAGCTTTTAAAAGACAGAAATATTGATTTGTTGGAATTTGGACGTTCCAATGACAAGGTATTTAAGGCAGATCAATTGGAGTCTGTTTTTGATAACAAGAATCGCAACTTGAATCATGTCTGTACCAAGCAGAATGGTAAGTTCATCTATACCAATGAGCAGCTATATGAGGCGATGGGGAATGCAAAGGTAACTATTGCTTTGCCACGAAGCATCACTCAGCCAGAGATTGCTGGCGATATTGAAACTCTTACGCAGCGCTATTGGGAATGTATGTTCTCAAGAATCGTCATGGTGGGGCATGCTCCACAAGAACTCATTGACTTTATCGGGTATAATCCTGTGATAGAGTTGAGTGATAAAATCTCGGCAGAAGAGCAGATCGCTGATGTGATAGAACATATTGAAGATTATCAGTCTCTTGTGGATAAAAACCATGATACTGCCGTGAAGTTTGGAAGTTGGAATGTGAGAATGAAATGGTTGATGGGAGAATTGTCTAACTTATATATGTTTTCACTATAGTCAAGAAAAATTTAGATTATGATGAATTTTAAGTTATATCAATGTTTGTCTTGATGCTTAATTAAGAAAAGCGGGCTATTAGAAAAGGTGATATATGGTAAGTTTATTTGAACTTCTATTGTACACAATTGCATTATTGTCCCAATTTTGACGGACCGCTAATGATACAGAAGAATAAACTTTATTCTCTTCTTCCCGAATTGTGGGAAGATGTGGAACAATAAAAAAGATTTAGTTAAATTAGGTAAAGTACCCACTGACATTAGATGGTGAAGGGGGTAAGCTTCATAAGTGTATCGGCAATGTGAGGTGATACCGAAAAATATAGTGTAATTATGCCACAGACGAAAAATCAGTTGATTCGTTATCTCGCTTTGGATAAATGCTTGCGAGATACCAGAAGAAGGTATTTTATGCCTGATTTAGTAGCAGCTTGTCAAAAAGCGTTGCTTGAATATGATGGTTCAACAGTAGAAGAAAGAACTGTAAGAAAAGACTTGCAAGATATGAAGCGGGATTCACTTTATGCAGCTCCAATAAATAAATATATGGATGGGCATTCTGCTTGGTATCGTTACTCGAATTCTGATTTCTCAATCTGTAATTTGCCAATGAGTCAGTTGGAAATGACCTTACTTTCTGATACGATTCAAATGCTGCATCGTTTTAACGGATTGCCAAAATTTGAATGGATGAATGAAGTCTTTGTTAGATTTGAAGATGCTTTTCGGATAAAAGGTGATGTTGGGAATGCTGTATGCTTTTCCCAAAATGAAAGGCTTATAGGAATAGAATTCTTTAATAAGTTGTTTGAAGCAATAGTGTCTAAAACAGTATTGAGAGTGAAATATGCAAAATATGGAAAAACAACAAAAGAGCATATTGTTCATCCTTATCAATTGAAGCAATATAATAATAGGTGGTTTCTTGTTGGATTGGAAACAACAGACAGAAAGCATACTTCGATTAAAGTGTTTCCTTTGGATAGAATTAAAAATATTTCCTTGGAAGACAAACTTGTTTATCAAGAATATGAAGGGAATATAGATGATTATTTTTGTGATGTTGTTGGTGTGACTGTTGATTCAGGAAAAGCAAAAGAAAAAATCTGCTTAAAATTTTATCATCCTGCAGCTGACTATGTTTACACTAAGCCTATTCATCATAGTCAGAAAGTTGTTGAATTTGGAGAAAATTATTATATCATAGAATTGCAACTTGTTCCAAATTATGAGTTTGAGACAATATTGTTAGGTTATTCTGATCTTTGTGAAATAATAGAACCTGCTTCTCTAAGAAATAGTATTCGGCAACGAGCATTGAAAATCATAGAAAGAAATAAAAATAGTTAAATTTTAGTTCTGTATAAAAGAATGCAAATAGTTTGCAATCTTCTGGTGTTTCTTTGCAGTGATATTTTTATTGTTAAATTTAAATTTTTTGAAGAAATGGCAAATTTACACATGAATGGTCCTTATGAATTGAGTGAGGCAGAGATTGATAAACACATAAAACCTGGTTGTCCTGGCAATTATGCTTATGGTTATATTGGAACGGATGGTTCATTTTATGTGAAGTATGTAGGACGTTCTGATTCTGATTTGCATGATAGAATCAAGCATGGTATAGGTAAATACAAACAATTTAAGTATAGCTATGCTATAAATGCAAAAGAGGCATTTTTTAAGGAATGTCGTAACTATCATGACTTTGGTGGAGAAGATGGAAAATTAGACAACAAAATTCATCCTGATAGCCCAGATGGTACAGATTATGAATGTCCTATATGTGATGTCTTTATTTAAGTAATGGGGAGGCTTTGCCTCCCTTATCCTATATATTAGTTATGGGCAAGAAAAAAAACAACAGTCATTTACAAAAAACTGATTTGAAAATCTTGAGAGGAAGTTTTTCAAATAAGTATAATGTGTATTTAAAGGTGCAAAAGAAAAGTAAGCCTTTGAACACTTATTTTTTTGTGGAAGAGGAAAAGGAAAATGACAAAAATGATTCTTATTTCGTAGTATCTGATAAATACGAATCAGAATATCTGTCATTCTTATTTAATTCTAGTATTGGTAAGGAACAGCTTTTTGGGGAGGAATGCAACCCTTATATAGACAATAATATAGAAGATTATTCGATAAAGAATTTTAAAGTGATAGATGTTTCAAAACAAAAACAAGATAAGTATGGGCTTTTAGAGAAACAAATACAATGTCTAATAGAGCAAAAAGCGATTTCTCCTTTATTGGAGAAATTAGTTGATTTTCGAGATGCGTTGGCGTTAGAGTTATATGACCACGAGTTTTTTAAGGAGCATGATATTAATTTATTCGATAAATTACAGAAGTATTGTGAGAATAACAATTCTGACCGAATTCTTAGTCGAGTCGAACAAGAACTTAGTGATTTAGAAGACATTATCAATTTTGTAAATTTAGTGTCTGATGAAGTAATAAGAAAAATTCTAAAGGAGATTAAGTGATGAGTTGGAAAATAGATCAAATCGAATTCAAAAATTTCAAGTTTTTTAAAAAAGAGTTTACTTTACCTTTGGAAAGGAAACATCTCTTGGTCTATGGAGAAAATGGTAGCGGAAAAAGTTCCATTCATTGGGGATTTCATACAATATTGCAAAGTTGTTTGAAGTCTGTAGATGAAACTAACAAGTATTTTGATTCTGCAAATTCGGAAAATTTACGAAACTGCTTTGCGAATGATAATGAAGAAGCCTACATCAAAATCTCTTTTTCTGATGATGAGGGACATTCGAATGACTTCACTTTGGCCAAAGATAATAATAATGAGTCTAATAATCCTTTTTTGAAGGCAACTGTTGTAGCTAGTGATTTTTTGAATTATCGTTATTTGTCATCATTGTTTGATTTTAGAAATAGTATGGATAATGATATTTTTTCTTCTTTTGAAAAAGAAATATTGCCATACCTTTATAATAAGAAACAGATTCAGTTAATATTTCCTGATAATTCTCGTAGAAAGACGCAAGAATTGGTGGAGTGTTGGAAGTGTATAAAAGAATGGCAGGATTATATGGCAAATCAGGAGGCTTCTAATGATGAAAAGGACACTTATTCGGGCTTGTGTACAATGTTTGAGAATATTATAAATTCTCAGTTGACAGATATAATAAATATAGCAAATAAAAAACTCAAAGAAATTTTTCATATTCCTGTTTCTATATCAGTAACATACGATGGTTTGACTAATCATCTTAAAGATTATAATTATCGCCCCAAACTGATATTAACAGCGCAGCTTACATATACGGACCTTCATCCAAATAGTGTCAATATATATCATTTGCGTACTTTTTTCAATGAAGCAAAATTAAGTTGTATAGCTTTGGCGATTCGATTAGCGATAGTTGATAGACGTTTAAGTTTTGCGAATATAAATGTTGATTTCTCAAAACTTCTATTTATAGATGATTTGTTGTTAAGTCTTGATATGTCTAATCGTCGTTTGATAATAAGAATATTGCTGGATTATTCTGATAGATATCAAATGATACTCTTCACTCATGATAGGGCATTCTTTCATTTGATTCAAGATGAAGTTGCTTTGAGAGATGAAGATGCAAACTGGAAATGTTTTGAATTTTATCAGCCTGAAGAAAGTATTGGTATGAATTCTTTTCCAGAGCCTTGTTTTAGAGAAAATGGTAAGCATTATATTGATGCCTTAAATTTGTATAAGTTAAATCAATATCCTGCTGCTGCCTTAGAAATTAGAAAAGGATTTGAAGCGCTTTTGTGTAAGTGGTATCCCAAGAATAAGATAAAGGAACATGATAAGCAAAGAGATGAAATAATAAACCTTACTTTGGCTCAATTAATAAAGAAGTGGAAACTTTTTTGCAATAGATTTCATGCTCCTGTGAATTTTCTAGAAATGGCAATCATTGATAAGTATAGGGATGAATTGATGAATCCTTTATCACATAATAATATTTATGCCCCTATTTATCGACAAGAAATCAAAGATTGCATGTCAATTCTTAAAAAAGCAGAAACCGAAATCACTTTATTGAATGTTGCTTATGATGCTGATGTTTTAAAAACAGAATTCTCATTGACTTTATCTGTTTCAAAATACAAAAATGTTACAGTAGATTTTTATCCAAAAGAAGTTTGGAGAATCTTAAAAGTGAATGATGATAAATACTATGAAAATATTAGGGTAATAATTAAAACTTGTGATACTGCTAATATAGTTAAGGGGAATTATGAATGTTCATTGGAATGTTTGTATAATAAAATTGTAAAATATTTAAAAACGGATTT
>Ga0256404_1009572_pt1 | contig 13806 bp, 13 predicted proteins | sample RumenRJG_01DNA_FD_185990 | JGI IMG/M metagenome (GOLD analysis project Ga0256404, IMG submission 185990) | Bovine rumen microbial communities from Lethbridge, Alberta, Canada - RJG_01 | ecosystem: Host-associated > Mammals > Digestive system > Stomach > Rumen | place: Canada: Alberta | collected...
TTTTGCTTGTTTTCTTTTTGCAACACTAAGATAAGTGAAAATTCTGACATGGCAAAATCCTGGGCAACTTTTTGTTGCTCAGGAACTTATAAATAAAGTTAAATTATAGTGTTGCGGAATTAAGGTGGAGGTCGTTCTTCAGGGATGAGGTGTCAACCTTGATGTGACTTGGATATACTAACAGCAGCGTATCACCTGCCTGCAGTACCACCTTGCGCGGCGCCTCGTTGATGCGACTGCCGCGACGGGCGATTGCGGCGACCATCAGATTGTTGTCCTTCTCGAAAGTGGTGTCGGCGATGCAACGGCCGATGAGATTGCTACCAAAAGTGACGAATGCCGTGCGTACCTTGCTGTTCATGTCCACCTCGTTTATGGAGAAGACATGATGGTCGGCGGTAACTAACTGGTGTCTCGTGGCCATCTCGTACAGCTCATCTATCTGTCCGGCATACACCAAGTGGTCGCCACCCATTAGGGGTTCATCCTCGGTAACGGGCGACGGAATATCATCGAAATGAAACATCTTTATCAGGCTGCCGCCCTTGATATGATAAAGCCCGGCCTCTTCCAGTGTCTTGCCGATGAACGGATTGTCCGACGGCACCCGCAACTCGACGGTATAATCGCCCGTCGATTCGAAGTCCGACTCAGGAGCTTTCCTGTCAGGTAACAGCCGCTTCATGGCAATAATCGACAGTACACCCACCGCCAGACAAAACAGTCCGGGAATGGTCGTCGCCAACACGTTCATCGCCGTACCCGTCATATCGGAATAGAGCCCGCTGATAATCAGGTTCGGCGGTGTACCAATCAGCGTACACACACCACCCATACCCGAGGCATAGCTCAGCGGAATCAGCAGCTTCGACGGTGAAATACCCAGTTTCTTCGACCACATCTTCACGATGTTTACAAACATTGCCACCACCGTTGTGTTGCTCAAAAACGAACTCAATCCCGCCACTGGCAGCATCAGTCTCACTACTGCCTTGCCGTAGCTGTCGGGCTGTCCTAACAAGTTGCGCACAATCCATTGTAACACACCCGTATGCGTCAGTCCTGCCACCACGACGAACAATACACCGATGACCACCACCGATGTCGAACTGAACCCCGAGAAGGCCTCTTTTGCGTCGAGCACGCCTGTGACAAACAATATGCCGACCGCACCCATAAACACTACGTCGGTGCGTAACTTTGTAAACAGCAGGATGCTAAACATCCCCAGCACCGTCACAATGGTAATCCAAGCATACAGGCCAAAGCCCAGAAACAAATCTGTTCCCATGACAATCCTTTTATTTGTTAATCGAATATAACTTAGCTACCAACGCGCCGCTGATGTTGTGCCACACGCTGAATACGGCTCCAGGAATGGTGGCTAACGGATAGGCAGCGAAATGCAATACGGCCAGCGACGAAGCGAGCCCCGAGTTCTGCATGCCCACCTCGATGCTGAGCGCCACATATTTGGGTTTCTGCAGGTGGAGCAGCCGACCCACAATGAAGCCGATAGTCAGTCCGAGCAGGTTATGAATGATGACTACTGCCACCACCATCAGACCTGCTGTCAGCAGTCGATCAGCATTGTGTGATACGACGATGCCTACCACCAGTGCTATTACTACCGACGAGAACGCGGGCAGATAGGGTGTCACGCGTTTGGTCACCCCGGGCAGGAACCGCTGACAAAGCAGTCCACATATGATAGGCGCAATGACTACATACACGATACTCATGAGCATCCCCATCGTATCTACATCGACCATCGTACCTGCCAACGTCCACACCAGCAGGGGCGTCAGCAACGGAGCCAACAGTGTCGAGGCGGCAGTCATACCCACCGACAGCGCTAGGTCGCCCTTGGCCAAATAGGTGATGACGTTCGACGCCGTGCCACCAGGGCAACAGCCCACTAGAATTACGCCGATGGCCAGTTCCTTTGGCAATGCGAAGGCCCACGTCAGTCCTATAGCCAACAGCGGCATCACCGTGAACTGCGTCAGACAACCGATGAGTATATCCTTGGGGCGGCTCAGTACAATCTTAAAATCCTGTGGCGAAAGTGTCAGTCCCATGCCGAACATGATGACACCCAGCATCGGATTGATGGCCCATGTGTCAATCCATACAAACGATGCCGGAACCACCAGTGCCAGTGCTGCCACCAGCAGCACCATTGCTCCCATCCATCGGGCTATGAAATCACATACTTTCTTCATCATTCTTTATACTGTTCGAGTTTGTTCAGACAGTAGCGGCGAACGTCGGCCCAATGGTAGTAGGGTGCGGAATGGGTAGGGATGGGGAGTCTGGCTTCCTGTTCGTTGAGGAGGACCTTGACGAGGACATCCTTGTCCTTGGGACTACTGCGATAGAAGATGAACTGTACATTGGCACCCATGGGGAAGACGCTAGAGCACCACCAGCCGCGCTTTTCAAGTTCGTCAAGGTTGCCGGTGGAGAGGTCGTAGCCATTGATGCCGATGAGACATACCAGTGGGAGAATGACGGTCTCATGGCCGAAGCGCAGTTGAGCTCCTGGACGGTCGAGACGGATGCAGCTGTCAGCGTCGGCAATGAGCTGTCGCAGGAGGTGTCGCTGAGTATAGGGCTGTCGTCCACCGTTGAGCTTGCAGGCTCCGTGCTGGATGTACCAGAGGGCGTTGTCAATCTGCCACATGCGATAGAGCTCTTCGGTCTGAAAGAGGCTTAACAGGAAGGTCTCGGTCTTCATGTGGGTATTGAGGATAAAGAGTCCCATCTTCATAAGGTAGTAGTTGAAGAATGTCTCGTCGACGATTTCCTTGACGATGTCGGGATTCTTGAAGATCATCTCCATCAGACGGCTGTTACCCGTTCGCGGAGCGACGTAGGCGTCGTAGGCCTTGCGAGCTTCGGGGGTCATATAGCCCTTGCGTAGCACGGGATCCTGGAAGTTCATATAGTGCTGCATGCGCTTGGTAGACTCCATGGTGATGTGCAACTGGGGGTTAATCCGGACCAGTTCCATGAGGGCATAGCTCATCGATATCATACAGCGGGGAACGATGGTGCTGCGGGCACTGACATTGGCGGCACCCTCAAACACTTCTGGGAAACGCTCGATCATGCGACGGGCAATCTGGCGGTGCTGCTGGGCTCCGATGTAGGTCAGTTCGCCCCATCGGTCCTCGGAGTCGCCCATGATGGCTTTCATCTCCTGTAGCACCTTCTTGCCGATAGGTGTGAGTTCGTCGACACTTTCAGCCTGCAGCATCATCTTGTAGGGCATGTCATAGCCCGTACGGTTGCTGATGTATCGTGAACCGTGACGACCGTAGTGGGAGATGTAGAACGGCTTCTTGCCTGCTGGTGCAGGAGTCAGATTGTTGGGAACGCTATCGGGATAGATGTCGTAGTTACACGAGGAATAGGCAGGGTGTTGCCGGATAATTTCCATCACGGGCTGGGCAACAATTGATAATTGACAATTGAAAATTGAGAATTGGAGGAGGATGAAGAGTATTGCGAATCGTCTCATAGCGTTATCGGGTTTTGTCGAGTTCGTCTTGGCGGGCTTTCTCATAGCGGTAGAGCTTACGCAGATAGTAACGTTTTACGTCGTTCCAGTGGTAGTAGGGTGCACAGTCGCTCTTGAAGGGCAGACGGGCTTCGTGACCGTTGAATATAACCTTGATGAGTGGGTCGTCGTCGTTCTTGTCGCGGCGGTAGTGGATCATCATGATGCTGCCGCCCGGCGGTGCGATGTTGTTGTCGAGCCATCCGAGAGCTTCAAGACTGTCGAGGTTGGCGGTGGCCACGCCGCAATTGTCGAGTTCCATGAGACTGGCCATGGCGAGCATTACGCCCTGATTGGTGTAGCGCAGGTTGAACACGGGGTAGTCGTTCTTCATAATGCTGTCGCCCATGTGCATCATGTTCCACAGCGGTTCACGCTGGATGTAGGGCTGATGACCGCCGTTGAGCGTGCAGTTGCCGTAGCAGATGTAGTTCCAGGCATTCTGTCGGCGCAGGTGGCGTTGCATCTCGTCGGCTTCGAAGAGGTCGTCGAGGGTCATCGTCTTGCCGAGTTCCGTCTGGCGGATATTCTGCGAGAGGATGTAGAGCTGCTGACTCAATGCGGGGGCGTCGATGTTGGCGACGACGTAGTTCTGGTCGTTGAACAATGCGCGCATCAGACGGCCTGCCCCGCTGTTGAGGATGGTGAAGCGGTTGTAACGTTCCTTCGTCAGCGAGTCTTCGCGCTCGGCAAGGAGGTCTTTGTCCTGTGCGTTGAGCCAGGGTTGGTTTTTGTGCGACGCCTTCACACTGATGCGGTCGGAACGGAAGTGACGGGCCATCTCCACACCTACCTCGTTGGCCATCTGGATGCAGTGGTTCTGCATGATGCTACGGATGTCGACATAGGTGTCGGGAGTGAACATCGTCGGAAACTGCATGACGAGCTGTTGCACCTGTGCGCGCATCATCTTGCCGCCCTCGGCAGTCATCTCGCCCTCACGACCTTTGGCTTCCTGGCACAACAGGTCGAGGCGGTGCAGAATGTCGCGTCCCAGCTTGGTCAGTTTGCCTCGTTTGTCGGCTTTGGCAAAGATGGTGTACGGTCCCTCGTAATCCTTGGGATTCAACAGATAATGGCCTGTGGCACAGCCATAGTGATTGACGTAAAACGGTTGTTTGCCTCCAGGCACAGGTGTCTCTCTCTGTCCTTGTATGGTGACAGAGACCAGCACGGCCAAAACGGCCAACAAACATCTCATTCGTAGGTGGTTGTCAGATTTCATAACTGTTATTCGTAATTTGTGTGCAAAGATAGTACAAATCGAATGAAAAACCAAATTTATTTGGATTTTTCTGAGATGTAGTCTATTTTTTCCGAGGGAAAAAGTTACGAATAAGTGAGCAAAGAACCAAAGGAAAACTTGTTTTTCTTTGTTCTTTCGAGCGAAAGTGCCTTCTCGCGAAGCGAAAAGTTACGAATAAGTGAGTTTTTGATCGCGCTTGACGGTTTTCGCCTGCGACTTCCACTTGAAGTAACCGGCAATGGCGATAGCGACGTAAAGTCCGTAGAGCAAGGCCTTGAAGGGGATGCCCTTATTGATGTAAAGCCCACAGCACACCGCATCGACGACAATCCAAAACAGCCATTGCTCGACGAATTTCCGTGCCAGTGCCCAGAGGGCGACTATCGAGAGGGCGTTGGTGAACGAGTCGAGCACGGGTACGGTGGAATTTGTCCACGTCACTAAGACGTAGTATGTGGCGCCCCATGCCGCAAAGAAGAACACGATGGCGGGCAGGTACTTGTCGCGCGGCATGAAGATAATGGGCAGCGATTCGTGTTTCTTGCGCGTCTTTCGGAACCGCCACACGTAGAAGCCGTAGAGTGCCGCAAAGGTGTAGTAGCACGCCATTCCTGCGTCGCCGTAGAGTCCGTGACTCCAGTAGAGCCAGACATCCAATGCCGGCATCACGACGCCTACCACCCACAGGGCGATATGAGCACGATACTCGAGCCAGATATATATCAGTCCGAGTATCGTGGTAAACAGGTCGAGCCAGTGAGATTGCAAGAAATCTGCCATAATGTTCAACGTTCAATGTTCATTGTTCAATGTTCAACGTTCAATGTTCAATGTTCAATGTTCAATGTTCAATGTTCAACGTTCAATGTTCAATGTTCAATGTTCAACGTTCAACGTTCAAAAACGTAGCGTAATATTTCCCATCATGGTGAAGCCGGCTGCCGGCATGTAACCAATTTGGTAGTAACGGTTGTCGTTGGGGTGTGAACCGCTGAGGATAGCCGAGTAAACCCAACCGCCTGCGACATAATGATGGTCGAAGACGTTGTTCAGCGACAGCCCGATGACCGCCTCCTTGAAGAACGTTGAACGTTGAACATTCTCTCTTTGAGAGTGTGGCGTTGCGAGGAACGTTGAACTTTTCAACGTATAGCTGATGTTCACATTCGAAACGCTGAACGACGGCAGTGAGCGGTCCTTGCACTCGGTGTTGTCAAGATACTGGCGCGAAACGAAGTTGGTGTGCCACGTGGCCTGGATGCCGCGCCAATGGAAGTTGACGAAACCGTTGAGCAGCGTCGATGGTGAAAAGGCCAGCGTCGAATTGTCGTAGTGGATGGTCTCGAAGTCGCCCCAGTCCACCTGCACCTTCTCATCGAAATCCTTGATGCGGTTCTTGCTAAAGGCTGCGTTACCCTCGATGGTGAGCCAATTGGTTACATCGACGCCTGCCTGCAGCTCTACGCCCAGACGGTAGGAGTCCTTGATGTTGGTGGTCAGGTTCTCGCCAATTTCCGTTACCTCTCCCGTCTGTACGAACTGGTCGGTATAGTTCATGAAGTAGCCATTGATGCCAAAGCGCCAATTGTCGGCATTTAGTGTGTACCCTAACTCGTAGTCCGTCAGCTTCTCGGCATTGGGGGCAGGGTAGGTGAAGTTGTCGGTGAAGTTGTTACGCTCTGGCTCACGATGGCTGATGGCCACGGAACCATAGACGCGATGCGGACCACTATGCCACGAGAAGCCTGCCTTGGGATTGAAGAAATGGTAGTGTTTGTCGATGTCGAGCAGGTGCTTGTGGATAACGCCGTCGTCGTCGGTATAAAACTTGTCGTTGTAGCCACTGGTCTGGAAACCTACGTGGCGGTACTGCACATCGGCAAAGACTGTCCACTCCTTGTTAATATTATAGGCCGCCTTCAGGAAGATGTTGCCGTCCTGCTTGTGGGCTGGCGAGTCGTAGTACTTGTATCTGCCGTCCTGAAGCAGCAAGTCACTCAGCTCGCTGTTCTCGATGTATGTCAGATATCCGAAGTGGTAGCCGTCGTAGTTCTGCACGGACAGTCCGCCGATGACATCCCAACTGTCGTCCTTGTAGTTAGCATTCCACACGAGACCATAGGTGTGCTGTTCCAGTCCTTTTTTACGCACAAAGTCCATCTTCTTATGCTTCTTGCCATTGCTGTCGATGAAGTTCTCCAGTCCGTATTTCGCCAGTTTGTTCTTGTAGCGGAACTCCTCATAGTAGCCGTAGCCGTAGGTGTAGTGCAGCGAGGCTGATGTGGACCAGTGCTCGTTGATGTCCCAAGCCGCAGACAGGATGTTGTGGTTCTGCCAGAAGTTGTCGGTGGTTTTGTCCCACAGGCTGCCGTCGGCAAACATGTAGCGCTCCGTCTGATAGCTACCGTCAGCATTCCGAACGAAAAGACCGTTCTCGTCAGTCACCAGACGTTCGTAGAGTGAGTTGTACTTGCCCAAACCGACATTGCGCAGGTCGTCGTAGTCCTTGATACCCGTTGCTGTGCTGTACGTCCACGAACCGTCGTCGTAGCAGCCATCCATCAGGCTGTAGTCGTTGTTACCGGCCGTCACACCGTTCCATGCTTGACCCGTGCGCTCGAAGTTGCCGATATTCTTGTAGCGGATAACTAAATTATCTGATGCCAGATAGGTCAGACCACCATAGTATGAGCCGCTGCGGGCACTGGTGCCGTGCAGATAGCCGTCGGTGCCTGTGGTGTGGTAGGCACCGTCCAGGATGAGGTGCTTCCACAGCAGGCCTGTGGAAAGTTTGCCGCCCACGTTGTAGGTGTTCAGCGAACCATACGATGCCGACACCTCCAATGTGGGCGTCTGTGACGGTGTGGCACTGGCCAGTGCTACGGTACCGCCGAAGGCTCCGTCACCATTGGTTGACGAACCTACACCGCGCTGTATCTGTGCGGAACCCAGCAGCGATGCGTAGGAGTTCATGTTGGCCCAGAACACGCACTGGTCTTCCGGTGAATTCAAGGGCACGCCGTCCAGCGTCACGTTGATGCGGGAGTCACCGGCACCGCGAATGCGCATGTGTGTCGTACCGATGCCCAGTCCACTCTCGCCCCATGCCATCACACCTGGCGTCTGCGAAAACAACATGGGCAGTTCCTGTCCTGTTTTCGAAAAATCGCCCAATTCGGCCTTCTTGATGTTCGTTACGGCAAATGGTGCATTCTTCTGCGCCCGAACGCCCTTGACTACTACCTCCTGCAAATGCTCCACCTCAGTAGAGTCGTACAGTGCCTTTGTGTTTTGTGCATTCGCTGCAACTGTCGCAACAAATGCTGCCATCACTAAAAACTTCTTCATTGTCTTTTTACCTTATTTATTCGTTAATACATTAAATAAGGGGTTGTTTTTGTGTACTCATCATCCCTGCGTCGGCATTGTCCGTATCAGGTTCCGAGGGTATCATCTCAGCCCACACCCGTGAGCACCCCTTGATAGTTTTTTTAAAATCGGGTGCAAAGTTACGAATAAGTGAGCGAAATGCAAAATAAATCAGCATTTATTTTCATTTCCGAACGAAAGTAACTTCTCGCGAAGCGAAAAGTTACACTTATTTTTGGAAAAAAACAAATAAAAGATATGATTTCTTTGTTTTTTCAGAATTTATTTCTACCTTTGCCCACATGGACGCTAACACAAAACAACAAACCGAACAAACGGGGCGGATGACCATTTGGTCGCTGCTGAAGAATATCCTGCCCTTTGTGCTGCCCTACAGGTGGCTCATCACGCTGACACTGGTGCTGACGCTCGTCGGGTCGCTGATGGCACAGGTGAATGCCGTGGTGTTGGACAAGGCCGTAGATGCCATCAAACAATGATTCACTATAACTCATAACAATATCACTATGAAGAAGACTGTTTTTTCCTTGCTGCTCATGGCGCTGATGTGCCTGACGATGACGGCAGCGGACGTACAGGGGCAGCCGCTCCTGAAGACCCATGTGGAGACGGGCGACGTACAGGGGGTACTCGAAGGTTCGCTCGCAGTGTATAAGGCCATTCCGTATGCCGCACCGCCTGTCGGCGACCTGCGCTGGCGCGCCCCGCAGCCCGCCAAGGCGTGGGAGGGTGTCCGCGTGTGCGACAAGTTCGGACCGCTGCCTCCACAGCCTACGCGTGAGGGTCGTACCGCCGACATGATGAGTGAGGACTGCCTCTATCTGGGCATTGCCACGCCTGCCACGAGTGCCAGCGACATGCTGCCCGTGATGGTATGGATTCACGGTGGCGGATTCCAGACGGAATGGTATGGTGGCGACCTGTGGAGCCATCTGGCCATGCGTGGCGTCGTCATTGTCAGCATCGAATACCGTACCGGTGCCCTGGGATTCATGGCACATCCGGAACTGACGAAGGAGTCGCCCGACGGACATTCCGGCAACTACGGACTCCTCGACCAGATCTACGCCCTGCAGTGGGTACAGCGTAACATCCGCAATTTCGGCGGCGACCCGTCGAAGGTTACCATCTTCGGCGAATCGGCCGGTGCCATCAGCTGTAGCATGCTCTGTGCCTCACCATTGACCAAGGGCCTGTTCCGTGCGTGCATCAGCCATAGTGGCGGTTCGTTTGCACCTTGGACTGACCAACCGCGTTCGCTGGGACTCGACGCCTCGCAGAAGGGTGCCGAAGCGCAGGGACTGGCCTTCCAGAAACATCTGAAGAAAAAGAACCTCAAGCAGTTGCGCAAGATGGATGCTATGGCGCTATGCGACGGTAATGTGGGCTTTGCGGGCTTCTGGCCGTGTGTCGACGGCTACGTCATCTGCGACGACCAGTACCGCCTCTACGAGCGTGGCGAATACAATGATGTGCCCGTCATCGTGATGACCAATAGCGACGAGGGTGCCCTCTTTGCACCTCGTGACATCACCGTCGAGAACTACCAGAAGACCGTCAAGAGCATCTTCGGCGACTGGGCCGACGAGGCGCTGCGTGTCTATCCCGGCAATACCGATGATGAGGCTTGGCACGGCTTTGGCGACGCTTTCCGTGATATGGGTTTTGCGTGGCCGTCGTTTGCCTGGGTCACCCTGCAGTCCAAGACCGGCAAGAGCCCCGTCTATGCGGCCTATCTCGCTCAGCCTTCCAAGATGAGTTTCTCTCAGGACCGTCGTCGTCGCGGTGTGGCCCATGCCGACGATATCATGTATCTCAACGGCCATTTCCTGACACAGGCCGACCAGTATCCTGCTGAGGCTGCCGTTGCTGAAATCCTCCAGCAATACTGGGTGAACTTCGCCAAGACGCTCAATCCCAATGGCAAGGGACTGCCTTACTGGCCTACGTTCAACGACACGAAACCCACCACCATGCAGTTCTCCAACGGTGCTTCGCTCATCACGGTGCCCAACCGCGAGCAGATCGACTTCGTCGACCGCTACTACCGCGCCAAGCGCGACGAGACCGAAAATGCCCGGAAATGACCGAGTGACCAAAATGACCGATTCTTCGGAACGCCTTTATTTAGGGCTATTCCCAGAGATGACAAATTCCACGTTATGCTTTATAACGTGGAATTTTAGTTGATTTATTGCCCAATTTCGGGGTTATTTTGAGACAAATAACGCTCTTTTCTCGAAATCTTGTAGTGTTACGCCCTTTTTGAATGCACCCTTTGCCTTCAATTTGCGGAGTTCGCCTTTGGAAACAACGGTGGGCTTCCCTTCGAGGATAATCACTAAATACTTGCGACCGTCGGCCTCGTGCGCCCTGATGGCGGTTTTGATGGCAATATACTTTTGCCATTGGAAAATGATTCTTCTAATAATTTTCATGCGTCAATAAATAATAGTTTAACTCTAATTGGTGAATTCTCAAATGTGATTTCGGGATAGACGGAATCGTCTATTTGGAACATGTCACCCGACGCGCTGCAACTGAACATCCCACCGCCTTTAACTGGCTTTGTAGTGTAAATCCAAAGGGAGCCATCATCGTCACGTGCTACCCACACGGACGGCAGTTTGTCCCAGTTGCGCCAATAGGCTGCACGTATAGCTTTTCTTGCTGCATCTATACGCTTTCGCTCTTCCTCTTCGCGTTCTCGTTCTATCTCATTGACGAAATCGTTAAACGTGGGTTCGTTTACGTTCTTGAACTGGGGAGCAGGCTTATTTTTTTTCTCCATTGTCGTCGGTCTTGATGTTCTTCCTTTCATATTTTTTCCAATATGGCGTCCATTTTCCTGCGCAAGTCATTATCGTTTTGCAGGAGTTCGATAGGGGCACCCAAAACTTGATGTGTAAGCGATTCAAAGGGTAAGCTGTGACACTATATCTTTTAGACCCTAACAATTGCAACATGTACTCCATTTCTTCGCTTTGGAAGCCTAACTTTATTTCGAGTGTAACTACTGCACCTTCAATCAATTCAGGCTCGTCACGGTTGAGCCATTCACGGTACGAAAATAGTGATTTGCCAAACAACATCTTGATTTCGTTCGCATAAATTGATTCCAACCAAAGGCACAGGTCTTTATATGCCTTTTCGTGTGCCAGAATTCTATCCTTAATTTCTTGTTTCATATCTTTTTACTTTTTACGTTGTTAAACAATTATCCCCACTTATGCCTGGCTATAAGCCTCTCTGATTTTGAATGCATCCTCTATCTCAAGATGTTTGTAGTCCTTATCCGTTACTCGCTCCGCTAGTAGTTCCTTAAACTCCACATCGTGAACTTCATGGTGCAGGTCAGGCGAATACTCTAGAGCCGCAAGGTTCCTGCGCGAGCCAATGGCCATTTTATAGCCATCGTACATCGGTTTCCATAGGTCGTAGTATAGCTTTTGCGGATTGAAGTACGAGCCATTCTCGACAACAGTCATCGCGGACGCCAACATCAGCATATCCGGCATATTCCCGAAGTCCATCACGTGGTCCTTTTTCACGTCCATGAAGTTACACACTGCGAAGATATACACCGCCGTGTCATTCTCGTTCTTCGGAGCCCAGTGCGACACAATCTGCTCGATGGTGTTCCATCCGTGCTTTTTAATGTAGTTCTTCAGGATGATGAACGCGGCGCGATACCCGTGCGCCATGTCGATGAACTCACAGAACCGCTTGTCATACTGCTTTACACGCAGACCCTGCCATTTGTCGTTTGTCTGCACGATGTTCAGGGGATTGTTGTTGCGAATGCCCCTCGGCTTTTGTTTTCTTTCGTTTTCCATTTTTACTTAAGTTTTAGTTTATAACTTTTTACGTGCTTCATATGAATCTCATAAGCGTTCTCAAACGAGAAAAGCTCAAAGTCTGTTCCTGTCATTTCATGGAGTGCCGACAAAAATTTACGGAAAAAACCCCTTGCCTCATTGCAACCCAGATCCATCAACCGATACCTGACACCTAATGGTTTTTTCATATGCTGTCTGTATATCTGTGATGACACTGAGAATTTACAGTTGTATAAACCGCTGATGATGATATATAAATCCACGTATCCGGATTTGCACATCTGATAGGATTTATCCATGACATATACATAACAATCCTGCAAAGTATTAAACACCTTGCCGTTGCCGTCCTCGTCGGGCAACTCCAGCGGATTTACCTGACGAATAATGGACATGATAAACTTGTTATTTAGTTTCATCTTTCTTCACTTTACGGAATCTTTTACCATTTACAACCACCTCAATATGGTGACCTTTTTTCCAGTTGTAGATAATCTGCTTCAGACGGGTCTTAATACCTTCACGCTTGCAAACTACATATAGGTCATCAATTGTAAACTCATCCTTCAACTGCGAGTACACATCACGTTGAGAGATATTCTGAGTTGTAGCATTCTCCACGATTTCATTGTACTTCTTACCCCATAGCTGCAAGGTACACTCGATATCCTGATGCATCCACCATTCGACGAAGTTACAGATAATCTTCTTTTCTCTCGCTCCGACCGTCTGATAAAGCGTCGTACAAAGCAACGCCAATCGGAACCCACGAACACCGACACGTCTGCGAAACGTGTCACGCGCTTTGTCGTAGGCCAATGCCGCCTGGTCGCATTGCTCCTTCTGGAATTTCTCAATGGTCGGCATTATCCACGACAGATCCACCTCCTGCTTTTCCTTGATCTGGAAGTGCCAATCCACCTGCTTGTCGAATTCATCGTCACTCAGCATCTTGGCTTCATCAAGGTCCACAGTACACGGCGTTTCATACGTATTTTCATCACAACGCTTACAGTATTTCTGAATGGTCTCTAGACCTTTGGCTGGTATCGGCTTCCAGATGGTGGCAAGCTGGAACTCCTGATTCTCAATAGTGGTATAACAACAGCGCGTTACAAGACCGTTTTCTACGTTCTTGAAGTAGTTGTTCACCTGTGCCATCGTGCCTGTTATCAGCACGTTCCAATACAAGCGTACTTTACCCCTAAACGTGTTGGCCGATTTGAACTGCTGACCATACTCACCATTGTCCCACGCCACGCGTATCATGTCGCTCTTGTTGCCGCCTGCGGCTTTCTCACCCTTCGCCCATTCGTCCATCTCGGCGGCATAGGTAAACATGTGAGCCCCATGGTTATCCTGCTGCTTCGTCAGAAACTCCGCCTCGGAATTCTTCGAAGGAATGACACGCAGTGAAGTATGTGGCAGATCTGGCGACTTGTCGTTAGCACCTTTCTTTGAGATAATGCGCAGATAAATGTTTTCTCTCATTGACTGCACCGCATCGCGTAACGTGACATAATCCATCAGCTTGTCCAACAGTCGCTCCACGAAACCCTTACCCGTTCCCGCTGGTGCATAGATGATTGAGAAGAACGAGCACGTATGCCACCTATCATCATACGGATACTTCGCCTTGACGTAAGTAGAGAGGAAACCCATAATGGCCATCAGCGCATTGATGACCGACAGGTGGAAGTCCTTCGGTGCCGACTTCACGAACTCGCGGAACACGGGCGGCAACGCCGGCATTTTATTGGAGTCCT